>OLQE01001450.1_pt1 | contig 12803 bp, 12 predicted proteins | sample 1643161 | NCBI WGS metagenome assembly OLQE01 (sample SAMEA3136650, study PRJEB25190) | human gut metagenome | reverse complement strand
AGAGCACTTGACTTTTAATCAAGTTGTCCGGGGTTCGAATCCCCGATGCCTCACTCTTTGAAAGTAGCGGAAACTCAGCAGTTATGCGGGTTTCCGCTGTTTTTGTATGCCAGGAAAAGTCACTGGAATTACCTGGTATGCAAAAAGCGAAAAGAAAAACAGCCTTCAACAGAAACTTATCTGCGAAGACTGCTTTTTGATCATGCGGCCAGTGGGACTTGAACCCACACATCTTTCGATACAGGAACCTAAATCCTGCGCGTCTGCCAATTCCGCCATGGCCGCCGACCTATTTATTATAACTGGAAGGAGACGGACTGTCAACTCTTCCGTCAGGCCGTTTACAGCATCTTTTTCTTTTTGAAATAGAGGATCTCCAGAACGATAATGAGAATACTGATGACAATCACTGCCGGATAGCCGTATTTCCATTCAAATTCCGGCATACCGGGAAAGTTCATGCCGTACCAGCCTGCAATGAGGGTCAGAGGCAGGAAAATAGTGGTCACCACGGTAAGTATGCTCATGACACGGTTCTGTTGGAGATCAACCTGGGACTGATAAAGCTCCCGCAGCTGCAGGAGATACTCGCGGAGCATTTCCACATGGTCATGGAGCCGTTCACTTCGACCGGCATAAAGCTGCCAGCCGGCACATTCTTCTCTGGTCAGAGCCTGGCTGATATTTGCCTGCATGAGATCGCCCAGATTCATCAGCTGCTCGTAGTACGAGTGAAGACCGGAGAGCTTTTTACGATACCGGAGGATTTCTTCATTAAAATGCTCCGGTTGTCGGGAAAGAAGCATTTCCTCGACCTGGTTCAGACGTTCCTCCAGTTTCTGAAGGTGGAGAACATCCTCCGCAATGAGAAGTTCAAAGAAGTTTAAGAGAAACTGATTCAGGGTGCAGCCTTTCATGGAATCGTTTCGCATCCGGTCCAGGTAATGCTTCAGTTCGCCGGTCTCGCTGATAAGAATCAGAGTCGAATCCTTCTGATAAAAACCAAAAAGCAGAGGAGAAGTACCCTTATCCTGTTTTCCGGGGATTTTCATGGTTCCCTGGATACAGTCGGAAAAAGTTTCAATTTTACAGTACTGGACAGGAGAAAGGCTTCTTTTTAAAGTTTTCCGGTGGGGATAATCTCCGGAAAGGGAACTGAATTCCTTTTCGTCCATCAGCTGGATCTCCCAGTCAGCGGGAACCGTCTGATTGTTATTTCCTTTTACCGGCCGAAGCTGGCCGTGTTCCATATCAAAAATATATCGGATCATAGTTTTACCTCCGGTAAGGATCGTAATCTTATCCTACCACATTTTCATCAAAAATCTATAAGATTTCATGAAGATTTCGTGTCTTCTATTGACAGGGAAAGAAAGAGCATTTTATACTGAAATCAGCGATACAGCGTTTTTTGATCGGACGCTGGATCAGAAACTGTTGACTGCTTAAAAGCTTTACGAAAGGCAGGAATCCATTTTGTCTGAAAAGAAAGAAATCCGCCTGAAGGATGAAACAGAGTTTTTCAGTGTTTTAAAAGAAGTAAAAAAAGAGTCTCGGCTTCAGGAAACGGAGCAGTATATCCAGCACGGCGTGACCAGTGTATACCGGCACAGCCTTGCAGTGGCTTATTTCAGCTGTTATCTGGCAGAGAAGCTGCATTTGAAAGTCCGGACGAAAGAGATGATCCGAGGAGCACTTCTTCATGATTATTTCCTTTATGACTGGCATGAAAAATCGGATGATCACCGTCTGCATGGTTTCACTCATCCGGCCAGGGCATTGAAAAATGCAGAAGAGATCTTTGATCTCTCGGTTGTGGAAAAGGACATCATCAAAAGACATATGTTTCCGCTGACCCCTGTTCCGCCGGCATACCGGGAGAGCTATCTGGTCTGTCTGGCAGATAAAATCTGTTCTTCCTATGAGACACTTCACAGAGACCGTGTGGACTGGCTTCTTTATCATCTGCAATCACGGGCGGCAAAGGTGAAGTGACGCAGGAAAAGAACTGTACACAGTGCATATCCCGTGAGAAAAGTGAAAAGGGAAACTGTTGTAAATAGCCAAAGGAAATGAAAAGAACAGATAAAAAACAGGGCAAATTGTTGTTAAAGTATTGACAAAAAATAGTTTGTGAGGTATACTGATGGAGTCATATGAAGAAGTTCTGATTACTGACGGATAATTGTGGAGTACCACAGGGAAATCAGAATTATAAAAGGTCGACCGTCTGGGCAGCATTTCCATCACGGGAGTGTTGCTTTTTTTACGCAACAGAGGGCTGAATACATAGAAGAAGTTCAGCCACTGATGCAACGAAGCGTGCTTCGTAAGATCCAGATTCCGCTGGATCGAAAATTATTGAAGTGGAATATTAAATTTTACCCAAGTAGAGTAGATGTTATGCGTTAAGTGTCACAGGAGGGGAAGACTTCCTGCGAACGAAGGTTCAAGCCGCGTTATGATATCGCTTCCGCTACTGCGAAATTTTTCACTCTTGAGCCGTATGTGAGATACGGACGGAGTCATGAGAGATGCTTCCACATATGGAAGTCGCATGGCGCCTGAATTTAATTAAAAAAGCGGATATTTAATTATTGAAAGGAGATATTATATCATGGGTTACAAATCAGACATTGAGATCGCACAGGAAACTGTCATGGAGCCGATTACCGCTATTGCAGAGAAAGCAGGTATCGATCCGAAATATCTGGAGCAGTATGGTAATTACAAGGCAAAAATCGACTACAACCTGTTAAGAGAGACAGAGGGCAAGGATGGCAAGCTGATCCTGGTTACCGCTATCAACCCGACACCCGCAGGAGAAGGAAAAACCACTACTACCGTAGGTCTGGCAGATGCGATGCAGAAGCTTGGCAAGAACGTAATGGTAGCTCTTCGTGAGCCGTCCCTCGGACCTGTATTCGGAGTAAAAGGCGGAGCTGCAGGCGGCGGATACGCCCAGGTAGTTCCCATGGAGGATATCAACCTGCACTTTACCGGTGATTTCCATGCGATCGGTGCGGCAAACAACCTGCTGGCAGCAATGATCGATAACCACATTTTCCAGGGCAACGCTCTGAACATTGATCCGAGAAAGATCACCTGGAGAAGATGTGTAGATATGAACGACCGTCAGCTTCGTAACGTAGTAGATGGTCTTGGTGGAAGAACAAACGGAATGCCGAGAGAGGATGGCTACGATATCACCGTTGCATCCGAGATCATGGCTGTTCTCTGCCTTGCAAAAGACATTACTGACCTGAAAGAAAGACTTGGAAGAATTATCATTGGATATACATATGGAAAACCGTCCGAGCAGAAACCGGTTACCGCAGCAGACCTGAATGCGCAGGGTGCTATGGCAGCTCTTCTGAAGGATGCTCTGAAACCGAACCTGGTTCAGACTCTGGAGCATGTACCGGCAATCGTACACGGCGGTCCCTTCGCAAATATCGCACACGGCTGTAACTCCGTAACTGCTACAAAGATGGCTCTTCGTCTTGCTGACTATGCCATCACAGAGGCTGGTTTCGGTGCAGACCTTGGTGCAGAGAAATTCCTGGATATCAAATGCCGTATGGCAGGTCTGAAACCCAACGCAGTTGTTATCGTAGCTACTGTTCGTGCTCTGAAATACAACGGCGGCGTTCCGAAGGCTGACTTGAACCAGGAGAACCTGGAGGCTCTGGAGAAAGGACTTCCGAACCTTCTGAAACATGTAAACAACATCAAAAATGTATACAAACTGCCCTGCGTAGTTGCTATCAATGCATTCCCGACCGATACAAAAGCCGAGCTGGATCTGGTAGAGGCTAAATGTAAAGAGCTGGGTGTAAACGTTGCTCTGTCCGAGGTTTGGGCAAAAGGCGGCGAGGGCGGTATCGCTCTGGCAGAGGAAGTGATCCGTCTGGTAGAGGAGCCGAACGACTTCACCTACTCCTACGAGCTGGAAGGAAGCATCGAGGATAAACTGAACCAGATCGTTCAGAAAGTATACGGCGGTAAGAGAGTTGTTCTGACTGCTAACGCTAAGAAACAGGCTGCTCAGCTGGAAGCTCAGGGCTTTGGTAACTGCCCGATCTGCGTTGCTAAGACACAGTACAGCCTGACAGATGATCCGACAAAACTGGGAGCACCCACTGACTTCGAAGTTACCGTACGTAACCTGAAGATTTCTGCAGGTGCTGGCTTCATCGTAGCTCTGACCGGTGACATCATGACCATGCCTGGTCTGCCGAAAGTTCCGGCTGCTGAGAAGATCGATGTAGACGAGACCGGTAAGATCACAGGTCTGTTCTAATCAGAAAAATGCAACTGTTCAGAGCCAAGCAGATTTCTGTGAAAAAGTGTGAATCATGCTTGCATGAATGAACACTTTTTCATTGAAATCTATTTGGCGGATACGCCACACCGACGAAATGCAAAGCATTTTGGAGGTGGGCTCTGAACAGTTAAAGAAAAATTTAAGCTCAGGAAATAGCATGAGAGCTTTGTGCCCGCATTGTTTCTCATGCTATTTTTGTAACCATTTGTCCATGCTGCTGTTTTTTGAGCATGGCGGTGTTTTTTTGATTCAGGTATGCGGAATGTCTGCGGATCAGACAGAAAAATTCCGCTGATCCGCGGCGGAAAATAAAAAGGCATTCTGCATATCCTCAATACAGGAGGTAGGAGTATGTATCAGGATGCATTTGAGGCAGTTTGTAATGCTGCCAAAGCAAAAACAGATTTATTTAAGAAAAATCCGTTGGGATATTTTGTATCTGCTATGGTTGCCGGTATGTTTATTGCGTTTGGTGCGTTCATCAGTAACGCGGCTGCGGCACCTTTTGCAGATGCACAGGATCCCATGCAGAAATTTATGAACTCCATGACCTTCAGTGCCGCACTGAGTATGGTACTGATGGCAGGAGCCGATCTTTTTACTGGAAACAACTTTATCCTTTCTTCTGCAGCTTTTGCAAAGAAGATGAAATGGAGCGATGTTGTAAAGATCTGGGTAGTATGCTATATCGGTAACTTGGTTGGAAGTCTGGTTGCAGCCTTTATTTTCCAGGCCAGTGGCGCAGCTTCCGGAACCGTAGGTCAGCTGTTTGCAGCAGCAGCAGAGAAGAAAATGACTGCTCCGGCTATAAATCTTGTGCTGAAGGGTTTGCTCTGTAACACACTGGTATGTATTGCCGTATGGTGCAGCATCAAATTAAAAAGTGAATCAGGAAAGCTGATCATGATCATGTGGTGTATCCTTACTTTCATGGTATGCGGTTTTGAGCATAGCATTGCAAATATGACAACCATGGCTGTAGGAATGATGAATTCCACAACAGGAACTCTGACGATCGGTGGTTATATTTACAATCTGGTATGTGTTACGATCGGAAATATGATCGGTGGTGTTGTATTTGTAGCTCTGCCGTACTACTTGATCTCCAAGAAGAAAGAAGCTTAAAGACACAATTGATAAAAGAGAAAGATACAGACAGAAAGCAGGAAACCTCTTGTTGACTGTCTGTATTTTTTTGCTTTCTCATAGATTTGTTACATAAGTATTACAAAAAGGTTGCGTAAATAAGTGGAAATATGTTATAATAGGCAACAGTGAGGAGATTTTGCAAGGAGGAGCAGTATGAGAGACCGAATGAGAAAGTTTTTTACAGCAGTGATTTTTTTGCTGTTTCTGATCATTCTAACCATACCAGCGGAAAGCCAGGCAGCTGTCCGTTATAATCTGATCAAAGACGTGACCAGTCAGAAAGCGCCGGAAGGACAGCTTGTGCGGGTGGCAGGAAAGAAAAGATACCTTCTCAGTTCTGGAGATTACCTGACCGACCAGTGGATCAGCATCAAGGGAAAGATCTACCATTTTAATAAGAACGGATATGCAGATACCGGCTGGATCACATGTCAGGGAAATAAGTATTTTCTCCGTGCATCCGGGGCACTTCATAAAGGCGGATTATTGAAGATCAAAGGCAGGATGTATCTTTTCCGGTATGGCTATGGCCATTTGATGACGGGCTGGGTGACACTGAAGGGAGAAAAATATTATTTTCGTGAAACGAATAATAACGGTGCCATGATCCGTAAATGGTGGGTGGCAGAGAGATATCTGGGTTCTGATGGAAAAATGCAGAAAAACACCTGGGTCGGTCCGTATTATGTGGGAGCCGACGGCGTACGGGTGAAGGATAGCTGGATCGATGAACAGTATTATGTTGGAAGCAACGGGAAAAAAGTGACTAACAGCTGGATCGGTGAATATTATGTGGGAGAAGACGGGAAGAAGCTTACCAGCGCCTGGCAGGATGACTATTACCTGGATGCAGAAGGAAAAATCACCAGAAATGCCTGGGTAGGAGATGTTTATCTGGGTGAGGATGGAAAAGCCACAACGCCGCCGGACTCTGATGAAAATCGGGAAGTAAAACGGATCTTTCTTGGAGATTCCAGAACCGTAGGTCTTTATCAGATCATGACGGGCGACACACTGGTGAAAGCGAATTCGACACAGACAGTGCTGGATCAGCTGGCAAAGGGCAGAACAGATATTTATATAGGAAAAGTCGGAATGGGGTATGACTGGATGGTCGGATCTGCGATCGGAGAGCTGAAAAGTGTACTGGTACGTTATCCGAACTCCAAAGTGATCCTGCGTATGGGGATCAACGACCTCGGAAATATCAGTGCTTACATTGCTTTATATAAAGATCTCATGCTTCAGTATCCGAAGGCTTCCTTTTATATAGAGTCTGTGACACCAGTCGCTGAGACGCTTGGAAAGCAGCATGGTTACTCCGTTACCAATAAGCAGATCGTTCAATTCAACAGCCGGCTGAAGGCTGCGTTTCCTCAGAATTATATCAGCTCTTATAACTATGTGGTGAAGAACAAAGGAAAGACCGTAGACGGCATCCATTATATGCCGGACACCTACCGGATGATCTATCGTTTTCTGGATTCCGTGATATAACGACAGCTGTCGTTTTGTCTTGTGAAAACCTTGTAAAATGCAGGAATTTTCAAAAGAAAGCCCTTGACACGGGGGCTTTCTTCTTTTATAATGACCTAGGTGCGCGAAAACAGTGTTTTTGCGTCCTTATATGAATTTTTCCTAAGCAACCACAATACTACAGGAGGTGAAAGGAATGCCAACATTTAACCAGTTAGTAAGAAAAGGCAGACAGACTTCTCAGAAGAAATCTACTGCACCCGCACTTCAGAAAGGATTTAACTCCCTGAAGAAAAAAACTACAGATACTTCCGCTCCGCAGAAACGTGGCGTGTGTACTGCAGTAAAGACCGCTACCCCGAAGAAACCGAACTCAGCTCTTCGTAAGATCGCCAGAGTACGTCTTTCCAACGGAATCGAAGTAACCAGCTACATTCCCGGAGAAGGTCACAACCTTCAGGAGCATAGCGTAGTTCTGATCCGTGGAGGCCGTGTTAAGGACCTTCCGGGTACCCGTTACCACATCATCCGTGGTACTCTTGATACCGCAGGTGTTGCTAAGAGACGTCAGGCCCGTTCCAAATACGGTGCTAAGAGACCGAAAGACGCTAAGAAATAATTAAAATCGATTCACGAACAGAACTATTACCGCAGTAATGCGGAGAATGCCGGAATTCTATTCACCAGGTGGTTGCAGGTTGAAAATAGAAGATACTGGCATGAACACAATAGAACGACACATTGTGAGTACCGATGAATTAATCAGCAGTCTGTACAGGCTGTGTAAATTGTTAAGGAGGGAAGTACCGTGCCACGTAAAGGACATACTCAGAAAAGAGACGTATTAGTCGATCCGTTATACAACAACAAAGTGGTTACCAAACTGATCAATAACATCATGTTAGACGGTAAGAGAGGTATCGCACAGAAAATCGTATACGGAGCATTCGATCGTGTTGCAGCTAAGACTGACAAACCCGCTATCGAAGTATTCGAAGAGGCTATGAACAACATCATGCCTGTTCTGGAAGTAAAAGCAAGACGTATTGGTGGAGCTACCTACCAGGTGCCCATCGAGGTAAGAGCTGACAGACGTCAGGCTCTGGCTCTTCGCTGGATCACCGCTTACTCCCGTAAGAGAGGCGAGAAGACCATGGAAGAGAGACTGGCTAACGAGATCATGGATGCAGCCAACAATACCGGAGCATCTGTGAAGAAAAAAGAAGACATGCACAAAATGGCAGAGGCCAACAAAGCATTCGCACACTACAGATTCTAATCCCATCTGTTGCGGGAGGGAGTTTCTCCGTCCCGCTGTGTTGCTTTTTCTGCGTATTATAAATAGGAGGAAAAAACCTTGGCTGGAAGAGAATATCCCTTAGAGAGAACCAGAAATATTGGTATTATGGCTCATATCGATGCTGGTAAAACAACACTGACTGAGCGTATCCTGTATTACACTGGTGTAAACTACAAAATTGGTGATACTCACGAAGGTACTGCTACCATGGACTGGATGGAGCAGGAGCAGGAAAGAGGTATTACCATTACTTCAGCCGCTACGACCTGTCACTGGACCCATCAGCTCGAGTGCAAACCTGCACCGGGTGCTCTGGAGCATCGTATCAACATCATCGACACTCCGGGCCACGTTGACTTCACCGTAGAGGTTGAGCGTTCTCTGCGAGTACTGGATGGCGCTGTCGGTGTATTCTGTGCAAAGGGTGGTGTAGAGCCGCAGTCTGAGAACGTATGGCGTCAGGCTGATACCTACAACGTTCCCCGTATGGCATTCATCAACAAGATGGATATCATGGGTGCAGATTTCTACAATGCTGTTGAGCAGATCAAAACCAGACTGGGCAAAAATGCAATTTGCATCGAGCTGCCCATCGGTAAAGAGAATGATTTCAAGGGCGTCATCGACCTGTTTGAGATGAAAGCTTACATTTACAACGATGACAAGGGTGAGGATATCACCATTGAAGAGATTCCGGATGACATGAAAGACGATGCAGAGCTGTATCATACCGAGATGGTAGAGAAGATCTGTGAGCTGGATGACGACCTCATGATGGCTTATCTTGAGGGTGAGGAGCCCAGCGTCGACGAGATGAAAGCCGCTCTTCGTAAAGGTACTTGTGAGTGTACTGCTGTTCCGGTTTGCTGCGGAAGCGCTTACCGTAACAAAGGTGTTCAGAAGCTGCTGGATGCTATTCTGGACTTCATGCCGGCTCCGACCGATATCCCGTCTATCAAGGGTACCGACCTGGAAGGCAATGAGGTTGTAAGACATTCTTCTGATGAAGAGCCCTTCTCCGCTCTGGTATTCAAAATCATGGCTGACCCGTTCGTTGGTAAGCTGGCATTCTTCCGTGTATATTCCGGAACCATGAACTCCGGTTCTTACGTTCTGAATGCAACGAAAGATAAAAAAGAGCGTGTTGGACGTATCCTTCAGATGCATGCAAACAAGAGACAGGAGCTGGATAAAGTTTATTCCGGAGATATCGCAGCAGCAGTAGGATTCAAATTCTCTGGTACTGGTGATACCATCTGTGATGAGCAGCATCCGGTAATCCTTGAGTCCATGGAGTTCCCGGAGCCGGTTATCGAGTTGGCTATCGAGCCGAAGACCAAAGCCGGTCAGGGTAAGATGGGTGAGGCTCTTGCAAAACTGGCTGAGGAGGACCCGACTTTCCGTGCTCATACTGATCAGGAGACCGGTCAGACCATCATCGCTGGTATGGGTGAGCTTCATCTGGAGATCATCGTTGACCGTCTGCTTCGTGAGTTCAAGGTAGAAGCTAACGTTGGTGCACCGCAGGTTGCATACAAAGAGGCTATTACTAAGGAAGTAAACGTAGACAGCAAATATGCAAAACAGTCCGGTGGTCGTGGACAGTACGGTCACTGTAAAGTTATCTTCACTCCGATGGATCCGAATGGTGAGGAGACCTTCAAATTTGAGTCTACTGTAGTCGGCGGTGCTATTCCGAAGGAGTACATCCCCGCTGTAGGCGAAGGTATCGAAGAGGCTACAAAGGCTGGTATTCTTGGCGGATTCCCGGTTCTGGGTGTTCACGCTAACGTATATGATGGTTCTTACCATGAGGTCGACTCTTCTGAGATGGCCTTCCACATTGCCGGTTCTCTGGCATTCAAAGAAGCAATGCAGAAGGGTGCTCCGGTACTTCTTGAGCCGATCATGAAGGTTGAGGTTACTATGCCTGAGGAATACATGGGCGATATCATCGGTGACCTGAACTCCCGTCGTGGCCGTATCGAGGGTATGGATGACCTTGGCGGTGGTAAGATCGTAAAAGCATATGTTCCGCTGGCTGAGATGTTCGGATATTCCACAGACCTTCGTTCCAAGACCCAGGGTCGTGGTAACTACTCCATGTTCTTCGAGAAATACGAGCAGGTTCCGAAGTCTGTACAGGAGAAAGTCCTGAGCGCGAAAGCGAAATAATTGAAAAAAATTAGGCTTGCAAATATCTTAGATTTGAAATATAATCTAAGATAGCCTGATATAAAGAATAATTAAAGGTATGCCGTAAGGCGAGATTTTAAGGAGGATTATCAAAATGGCAAAAGCTAAGTTTGACAGAAAAAAACCGCATTGTAATATCGGTACCATTGGTCACGTTGACCATGGTAAAACTACTCTGACCGCTGCTATCACAAAAGTACTTGCTGCTAGAGTAGCTGGTAACACTGCTACCGATTTCGAGAATATCGATAAAGCTCCGGAAGAGAGAGAGCGTGGTATCACCATCTCTACCGCACACGTTGAGTACGAGACCGAGCACAGACATTACGCACACGTTGACTGCCCGGGCCATGCTGACTATGTAAAGAACATGATCACTGGTGCAGCTCAGATGGATGGCGCTATCCTTGTAGTAGCAGCTACCGATGGTGTTATGGCTCAGACTAAAGAGCACATCCTTCTTTCCCGTCAGGTAGGTGTTCCCTACATCGTTGTATTCCTGAACAAATGTGATATGGTTGACGATGAGGAGCTCCTTGAGCTGGTTGAGATGGAAGTTACCGAGCAGCTGGAAGAGTACGGATTCAATGATTGCCCGATCATCAGAGGTTCAGCTCTGAAAGCTCTGGAAGATCCGAATGGTCCGTGGGGCGACAAGATCATGGAGCTTATGGATACCGTAGATTCCTACATCCCGGATCCGCAGCGTGATACCGACAAACCGTTCCTGATGCCTGTAGAAGACGTATTCACCATCACCGGACGCGGCACCGTAGCGACAGGCAGAGTAGAACGCGGTACCGTCAAAGTAGGGGACGCTGCAGAAATCGTAGGACTGCAGGACGAACCGACCCAGACCGTAATCACCGGCGTAGAAATGTTTAGAAAGACCCTTGACCAGGCCATGGCAGGGGACAACATCGGAGCCCTGCTCCGCGGGATCGACCGTACGGACATCGAAAGAGGACAAGTACTGGCAAAACCGGGAACCGTACACCCGCATACAGAATTCACGGCGCAGGTATACGTCCTGACCAAAGACGAAGGCGGCCGCCACACGCCGTTCTTCGACGGCTACCGTCCGCAGTTCTACTTCCGCACGACGGACGTGACGGGCGTTGCCCACCTTCCCGAGGGCACCGAGATGGTCATGCCGGGCGACAACGTGGAGATCAAGGGCGAGCTCATTCACCCGATCGCCATGGAAGAGGGCCTGAAGTTCGCTATCCGCGAGGGTGGCCGTACCGTGGGCTCTGGTCGCGTGACCAAGATCTTCAAGTAAGTCCTTCTTACTGAGTGATTTCGCGGGGCCTGTCTTTTGCGAGGCAGGCCCCGCCCCCTGCGCTTCATGTGTATGATCAACCCTGCGTTTCGCTTTATAGGTAAAAGGAGAATTCATGCGTACTCTGGTCACTCTGGCCTGCACCGAGTGCAAGCGCCGCAACTACACGACCAAGAAGAACAAGCAGAACAATCCTGACCGCATCGAGCTCAAGAAGTACTGCAAGTGGTGCAACGCCCACACGGTGCACAAAGAGACCCGATAAGAGGTTAAGGAAGAAACAGGCATAGGCCAGTAGCTCCAATTGGTAGAGCGGCGGTCTCCAAAACCGCATGTTGGGGGTTCGAGTCCCTCCTGGCCTGCCAGCTTGTTTTCGTGAGCAGCCTAGAGGCTGCTTTTTTGGCGATTAGACAAGAGACTTTCCATAAGGAATTCCATGGCAAAGAAATCCAAGACACAGAAGGCCAAGGCCTCCGCCGCCCGTCAGCAGCGCAAGGCCAACCGCGAGCTGGAAGAGCAGAGCCCGACCCCCGTTGCCGAGGCGACGGAGGAGAAGAAGGGCGGCCTGTTCAAGAAGGGCTCCGAGGACAAGTCTGCGTCTTCCAACGATACCGCGAAGTCCTCCAAGAAGGAGGACAGGCCGAAGAAGAAGCGCTTCCAGTTCTTCCGCGACGTGAAGTCCGAGATGAAGCGCGTGACGTGGCCGACCCGCACTGATGTGCTCCGCTGGAGCGGCGTCGTGGTGGTGGCCCTGCTGTTTTTCGGTATCTTCGTGGCGTTGCTGGATAACGTGATTATCACGCCGCTGCTCGTGTTCATCTCTGGGATTGGGGCGTAATCGATGGCTAAGAAATGGTACGTGCTGCACACCTACTCGGGCTACGAGAACAAGGTGAAGTCGAATCTCGAGCAGCGCATCGAGGCCATGGGTCTCGAGAACAACGTCTTCGGCATCGAGATCCCCACGGAGATGGTCACCGAGATCAAGGAGGGCGGCCGTCGCGTGGAGAGCGAGAAGAAGGTGTTCCCGGGCTACGTGCTCGTCCGCATGGAGCTTGACGACCGCAGCTGGG
>OLQE01001448.1_pt1 | contig 12806 bp, 17 predicted proteins | sample 1643161 | NCBI WGS metagenome assembly OLQE01 (sample SAMEA3136650, study PRJEB25190) | human gut metagenome | reverse complement strand
ATAAAACGAACCCGGTTCGTTTTATCATTTCTTCCGACGAGATAAGCCGCGAAGGGTGCAGGTGCCCTTCGCGGCTTGTTGGTTTTTTGTTGAGCCAATTTGAGGTGCCCGATTGCCAAGAAATGGCTTCATTCGCTACGCCCGCGTGCCGTGGCGAGTCATGAAGACCTCGTAGTCGGCTTCGTTCTGGTCGGCGTATGCCTGCGAGAAGTTCCAGAGCGCGTCCTCAAACGCGTCGCCGTCGTCCAGATAGGCCGATATGGCCAATTCGTCGCCGGTGCGGGCGTGTGCGTGCGCAAGCGCGTGGGCGCACAAGCGGGCGACGCTTTCCAAGCTGCCGGCACCAATGCGCTCAAGGTCGATTGACCCCTTACCGTTCCAGAGCTGGCGTACATAGTAATCGCGCGCGGTGCCGTCGGGCGCGGTGGCTTTGGTCCACCCGAGCAAGATGTCGCTCGTGGACTGCACGAGCCGCTGGCCTTGCACCACGCGCTCGGCGTGGCTGGCAAAGGGCGCGGGCCGCCAGAAGCGCTCGACTACGGACTCGCTCGCCTCCTTGGCCTGCAGGATAAGCGGGTCGTCGGCGTTCTTGCCGGCGAGCAGCGCAATCCATGCACGCGTGCCCACGCTGCCCACGCCCACGACCTTGCGTGCCGCGTCGTGCACGTGGTAGTGCTCCAGCAACATGCGCCGGTCGTAGGGGAGGCTTGCGAGATAGGAGTCAAGCAGCTCCTGCAAGGCTGCAAAGAGTTCGTTGCTGTCGGCGTAGCCCTGGAGCGCCTCAAGGTCGCTAAGGGGCACGAGTTCGGGAGGCTGCGAGTTGAAGCGCAGCGCATCGCCGACTCGATGGGCGAGCTTATCGGCGGCGCGCTGGTTATCCTTCTGGCGTGCCTTCTCAACCGCGCGGCGCACGGTGCGCCCGGTCTTGCCATGGAGGTCGCGCTCGAACTCGTCGAGCGCCTGCTCTACGTCAAGGTGCGCATACCACACATCGAGCTCCCCCATCTTGGCGAAGCTGCAGAGCGAGCGGCGGTACTGCTTGGCGCAGGCGCGCACGGCGTCTCGGCGGTCTTTCTTGGCGAAGCCCCGGTCGCGCCCGCAAATCTCGACGCTCGCGGCGAGGCGCTTGATATCCCATTCCCATGGGCCCGGTGCGGTTTCATCGAAGTCGTTAACATCGAACACGAGATGGCGCGTGGGGCTCGAGAAGACGCCGAAGTTCGCGATGTGCGCGTCGCCGATGCACTGCACTTCGATGCCGCTGACCGGCTGCGTGGCAAGGTCGTGCGCCATGATGATGGCCGTGCCGCGAAAGAACGTGAAAGGTGAGGCGCCCATGCGCTCGTAGCGAAGCGGCACAAGCTCGGGCACGCGCGTGGCGGACTGTCCATCTATAAGCTCGATGGCGTCTGTTCGGTTGGGCTGGACGCTCCAAACTGCGAAATCTTCGAGTGAAGGGGCGGTTTGCGTGCGGGTAGTTCGGCTGTTGCTCATAGCACCTCCAACACGGCAGCAAGCACCGCAAGTACGGCGAGGAACGTGATGTTCCACACGGTGAACAGCATGAAATAGCGGCCCTTCTCGCGCGGGAGCACGAGTGCTACCTGTTTATACGAGATGAGGCTCGCCATGGACGCGATGAGCGTACCCAGGCCGCCGAGGTCCGTGCCCACGATGAGCGCAGCGAAGTTCGACGTGAAGCCGGAGAGCAAGATGGCGGCAGGCACATTCGAGAGCACTTGGCTCGCGATGACGGAGACGGCGAGCTCGTGACCATCGATGAGCTGCGCGAGCGCGGTGCTCACCACCTCGATGCGGCCGACGTTGCCCACGAAGACGAAGAACGCGATGAACGTGAACAGCAGCGCATAATCCACGTGCAGGAGGGCGCGGCGGTCCGCGACGAGCGCCACGGCGATGGTTGCCGCGACGATTGCCTGGTAGGGGAGGATATGCGCGACGGAAAGCAGGGCGAGTACGAAAAGTGCCGCCCAGGGGAGCACGCGGAGCGGGGAGGGCGCGGGGTCGTCGGCCTCGCTGGCGAGCTGCGGGGTTTCGCCGGCTGCCGGGCTGCCTACGCCCACGCCGCGCGCCGCCGTTCCCTTCGCGTGCTCTGGGATTCGGCCAAAGAACGCGATCGCGCCTACGAGCAGCACCAGTGCCGCCACGGCATAGGGCAGCATGAGGAGCACGAACTCGCCGATCCGCATGTGCGATGTGCTGTAGAGGTAAAGGTTCTGCGGGTTGCCGATGGGCGTGAGCATGCTGCCGAGGTTCGCGGCGATGGTCATCATGACCACGGTGAAGCATGCATGGCGTGGGGAATCGAGCGTGCGCAGCGCCAGCAGGGCGAAGGGGACGAACGTCACGAGGGCGACGTCGTTCGTGATGAGCATGCTCGAGAAGAAGGCGAGGAGCGTGAGTGCGAGCGCGAGGCGTCGGGGTCCGCGTACGGCGCTTAGGAGATGCCGGCAGGCGATGCGGAACACGCCGAGACGCGAGAGCCCGGCCATGATCGTCATGAGGCTGAAGAGCATGCCGATGGTGCGAAGGTCGACGTATTCCGCATAGGCAGCGTCGGGCGGGACGGCGGCGCACGAGATGATCGCCAGCACGATGGCCACGACGAGCACGGGGTCTTTTCGCACGATTTCGCGCACGTTGAGAGCAAAACGCATGAATGCGTCCATGGGAGCCTTTCGTTTCACATGAGATGGAGCTCGCTTAGCGTATGACAAGCGCTTTCCGCTGGCAAGGCTGCGTTTTCGCCGGGGAGCCTGCAGGTGCGCAACAGCGTGATGGCGTGCGGTAAACTTCAGCTAGGCGAAGCATCCTATCGACTGCTCCCATGTTCCGAACGAGGAAGCGAGGTTCCGCATGCGTAGCGATAAAGGTTGGTATCTGGACGACGGGGGAACGCTGGTGGTCGACGGCTTCGTTTCGTTTGCGGACGGGGTTCCCTGGCAGTCGATTGCCGAGCAAATCCGCGCGGTACGCGTGCAGCGCGGTGCGCAGGTGGAACGCTTGGATCGATTGTTCGCGGGTTGCCGCCATCTGACCGCCGTAGACGGTCTGGAAAACTTGACGTGCCCCGATGGCAGCGCGGGAGCCGAGGACGCGAGCGAGATGTTCGCGGGTTGCTTCAAGTTGCGCCGTATCGATCTTTCGGCATTCGATACCTCGCGCGTGCGCAGCGCATGGGGCATGTTCCAAGATTGCCGCGAGCTGCGCGAGGTCGTCCTTCCCGCGCAGGGGTTTCCTGAGCTGTGCGAGGCGGGCGGCATGTTTCGCGGATGCCGTAGCCTGCTCTCGTTCGATTTCGCGGCGCTGGGTGCTCCGAACCTCGAGGACGCGTCCGATTTCTTTCGGATGTGCACCTGGCTCGACGAGGTCTCGTTCGCCGATGCTCGGACCGGGAGGCTCGTCACGACGGAGCGGATGTTCTATGGCTGCCGCAACCTGGCGCGCATTACGGGCGCCGATAGCCTGCAGACCGGCCGCATCGAAAACCTTTCCGGCATGTTCCGCTTTTGCGCGCGCCTGCCGCAACTCGATTGCGCGTTGTGGGACACCGCGAGCGTCCGCGAGGCGAACTTCCTGTTCAGCGGCTGTTCGTCCCTCTCGCAACTCGATGTGTCCATGTGGCGCATGCCTCGCCTGCAGGCGGCGCGCGGCATGTTCTCCTATACGCCGATCGAGCGTGCGAGCCTGGCGGGCTGGGGCACCCATGAACTCATTGACGAGAGCTATATGTTCGACGGGTGCGCCTTGCTGCGCGAGGTGGCGTTCGGCACCATGGATCTCTCTGGCGTTCTGCGCGCACAGGGCATGTTCGACGGCTGCACGGCACTGGAGCGCATCGCGCACGAGGGACGTGGCATGGAGAACATCCGAAACGCGGCGCGGCTGTTCTTCGGCTGCAAGAGCTTGGCGCATGTCCCCGACGGCTTCGTTGACCTGACGCAGGCGGAGGACGCCCATCGAGCTCGCGAGGGTTGCCCGGCGCCCTTGCCGTAGCGCTTGCGGTGTCACGCTGCCGCGGCGGTCGCTGATCGTGAGCGTCGAGCGAAGGAGCAGGCGGAGGAAAACGCGAAGGACGCCGCGCGAAATGCCGCTCGCGAGAAGCAGCTCCGCGAGGGAATCGCCGCCCTCAAGCTCGCGCAGGAGACCATCGCCAACCCGACTGTCACCATCGAGGGCGAGGACGCCGACGCCTATACCCAGCGCGTCGTCGAGCGCACCGTGCTCGCGACCTCCGAGGTGCTCATGCGCTCGATGAGCTCGCGCGATGACGTGCAGCGCGAGCGCCGGAAGCTCGGCCGCGACCTCTACGATGAGGCCGACATGGCTGCGACCATGGGTACGCGCATGCGCCTCGACGACGGCTCCGAGGGCACGCTGTTCTCGCTCGTTCGCGACCGCGTGCGCGCGTTCATGCGCGAGCCGATGGGAGCCATCGCCCGCGCCGTGAACGCGGTGAGCGCCCGTGTGCGAGACTACCTCGCGCAGGCCGAGGCCGCGCTCGACTTCTCCTCGACGTTCGCAGACCTCAATGACGAGACGACCGAGAAGCTGCGCACGGCGAAGCAGCGCACCAAAACGACCGCGCGCACCGTACAGCAGCGGCACCTGACGTTCGCCGAGCTGCATCACGTCGATCTCGATTCCGTCGACAACACGCCGTCAACGGACGACTACGGGCCGGACTTCTAGCGTCGCGTTTGTGGCCGCTCTGCGCCCGTTGACGCCTCGCTATCGCCTGAACCGCTCGGACAGTGCGCTCCCATCAACGCGAGGCCGCTATCGGCCTTCAAGCCCTCGGCATGTGCCGGGGGCTTTTCATGCGTGCGTCGCAGTGTCGGGGCCAAGCGGGTGCCGTCATTCCGTCGGCACCGATACCGCCCCAACCCATGCGCACGGCATCGGGTGCGTTTTCGCTGCGTAAGTGCGAGTTTGATTTATTGGGAAACAAGCTGAATTAACAGGGGAGATAATGGGAAAGGCGGATAATTTGAGATAAGGAAGGTGGCAGCGATGAAAAGGGCAAAGACGATCGGTGCCGATGAGGCGCGCGTCGTTGAGGCGCTCAGCGATCTAGGACTCGATGCGTGCGATGTTGCGAGCTTGATTGGCGCATCCGTATGAGGTCGCCGCGATGATTGCGGAGCGCAACCGCCAGCGCGAATACGAGCGCGGCCGCATGCTCGCGCTCGCTGCGTCGAACGCGCGCCTGCTCCGTGAGGTAAAGCTGCTCTCACGTGAACTCGCCGAAAAAAGCGCCTAGCAGCGTTGGCCTAATAGACTGGGCCCCGGCATCCAACTGGCTAGACGCCGGTGGTTGCGGGGCCTCTATGTTCGTGCGGCGGCCCCATGCGACATAAGCCCTGCGCAAATGCGCGTTTTCATGCGACGTGAGATAATGTCCTCAATAAACGTCGAGGGAGTTGATGCAGATGCAGCAGGTGAAACTCGGGAAAATCGAGCCGGTGCCCGTCCGCGAGGTGTGGCCGCACGAGGCGCTGAACTTCACAAAGTGGCTCGCCGAAGAGGAAAACCTCGCACAGCTTGGGGACGCCTGCTCGATCGACCTCGAGCTCGTGGACACGGAGAGCGCCGTGGGCTCGTTCGCCGTCGACATCTTCGCGAAGGAGACGGCCTCCGACCGCCGCGTCGTCATCGAGAACCAGCTCGAGGACACCAACCACGACCACCTCGGGAAGATCATTACCTATGCGGCAGGCAAAGGTGCCGACGTGGTCATCTGGGTCGTCGCCCGCGCCCGAGACGAGCATCGGAAGGCCATCGAGTGGCTGAACGAGCACACCGACGACGAGTGCTCCTTCTTCCTCGTCGAGATCGAGGTGTGGCGCATCGGCGACTCCCCGATGGCACCGAGGTTCAACGTGGTCGAGTCGCCGAACGAGTGGGCGCGCGCCGAGAAGGCGAAGGACGGGCTCAGCGAAACGCAGGCCGCCCAGCTCGGCTATTGGCAGGCGTACCGCGAGGCCGCGCTCTCCGACCCGGACTTCTCGAAGGTGATGCGGCCGCAGAAGGCGCACGCCCAGCACTGGTCGGACGTCAACGTCGGCTCGTCGCGGTACCACCTGTGCCTGCTCGCCGTCGTGCAGAAGCGGCGCGTAGGCGTCGAGGTCTGCATTTCGAACGACAAGGACTTCGGTAAGGTGGTGTTCGACCACCAGCAGGAGCTCGAGCAGCTGCTCGACGCGAAGGGCGAGCCGTACGACGCCAAGAAGTCGTGCGGCATCCGCTTCTACCGCGAGAACTGCGACGTCAGGAGAAAGCCCGAGATGTGGGGCGACTACATCGCTTGGCAGCTCCACGCTGCCGTGCAGCTGCGCGAGGCGATGGTCGGCATTGACGAGGCTTACCTCGCGGAGGTAAGCGAGTAGGCTGGTTTCGAGCGCACACATGCGATGGTGATTGATACATCTTCTCGGTCTAAAGACGGCAGGCTGAATAAGCCGAGCGCAATTACCGAATATCGAACATTCAGGTACACTTTATCTCGTGGCGTTCGACAACTGAAGTGGGTGTGACAATGAAAACAATTCGAATGTTTGCAGCGCTTGTCGCCTGCGTCCTCACGGCGTCCGTCACTTTAACGGGCTGCGGTGCATCCGGTACATCAGAGAGCGCGGCACCTTCGGTCGATCTTTCAAAATACGCGGATCTCGCATCTGGTCGCGTTATCGTCATCGGCTCTGACGGTAAGGAGACGGATTGGGAGCTTGACGATGTCGACGACAACCAGGTCGCATTCGAGGAGGATGCCGAGGGCGCGACGATCGTCGTTTCCGCAACGGTTCTCGCGACCAAGAGCGATTTCCAGCTCAACAGCGGCAACACAGTTGAAGCTGCACTCCAGCTTGCCGCAACCGAGACCGTGATGGGCCACCCTGCGGCGACTGCGCTCACTGTCGAAGTCGACCCGAGCGTCGTATCCGATCAGGGTATCGAGGAGGGGGATCAGGTCCTTGTGGCATCCACTAATTGGGACGTGAAATATGACGAGATGAGAGCACCTGTTGAGGTGCAAAAGATTTCCTAGCTTTTGATTTAGACAGGATAACAATGCCCCGCCGCCTGCTCGGATACGTCCGAGGGGCGGCGGGCTTTTTCTGCGTCTCAAGCGGATATCTTTTCTATTCTGCTAAAATATAATTAAGATATCTAGAAACGCCGAGAGGAGGGTCGTCATGGCCGAAGCCGCAGCTCAGGAGGCTGAGAAACCTCGGCGCGGGCCGAAGCCGCAGGCGCGCAAGAAGGCGCTGATCTCCATGACGGCCGCCGAGTACGACGAGTTCAGCGCATGGGCCGACGAGGCCGGGGTGACCAAGGCGATGCTCATGCACGACATGATGGGGCGCGAGCGCGAGAGGCGCGCGGCTCTTGCTAAGGAGGCCTGAGATGGCTCTCGATTTGACCGAAGACCAAGTACGGGATCGCGCCCGAGCCATTCTTGAGTTCGATGGCTCTAAGGACGCACAGTGCGGTGTGGGGCAGCTGACGACGTTCAATCAGCTCGGGTTTGACGGTGTATCAGACAAGCCTGATGGGTGGTACCTGCCGTACAACCACACAGAGACGGCGCTGATTCTCGAGGTCAAAGCGTCGAAAGTTGCTTTAGGCGACAAGCAAGTTGCTGAGTTGATGAAAAACGTCAACATTGCCGAGATGTGGTATAGCCACGTCGTGGGCATCCTCTACAACGGCGAGGACACGCGCGTTTTCAAGGGTGACGAAGAGGTCGACGACGCGCCTGCGTTGCAGAACAAGGAGCATTATCTCTCGCTGTATACGGTCGACCGCATCGACAAGGAGCGTATCTACGAGCTCACGGCACGAATCAACAACTGCCTGCACACCGAGTTCGGCATCAAGAACTTGTATAGCCGCATGATCTTCACGGCGTGTGCGTTAGTGGCGAAGCGTTATGACGCGACCATGGTGAAGGGCATGGACTACAGCGAGTTTCACAATGCTATCCTGAACTGCCTGAACAAGGAGCTCGTCCGTTTCAAGCGGCAGAATCAGAAGCTCGGCATACTTACCGACGAGTTCGCGAAGATCGAGATGAACCTCGACGTAACAAGTGAGGATGAGAAGCAGCAGAAGCGTGTCAAGGACCTGATAGCCCAGTTCATCGGGTGGATTGAAGAAATCTCTGCGTGCATCAACTCCGACGCGTGGCGCGGCGAGGACGTCATGGGCATCTTCTTCAACGAGTTTAATCGCTACAAGAAGAAGTCCGAGCGCGGGCAGGTGTTCACGCCGGAGCACATCACCGACTTCATGTATCGCATCCTCGACGTTGACATGAACGACCGGATACTTGACGCGACCTGCGGCAGCGGGGGATTCCTCGTAAAGGCCATGGCTAACATGATTCAGGAGGCGGGAGGCCCGCACACTGCCAAGGCGAAGACGATCAAGCAGAAGCAGCTGTTCGGCATCGAGCTCGACAAGGAGATCTACGCGCTGGCTTGTGCCAACATGCTCATCCATAAGGACGGCAAGACGAATCTCGAGCAGCTGGACGCCCGATACGAGTCCGCCGCAGACTGGATTGCGCGACAGAGAATCACCAAGGTCATGATGAATCCGCCGTTCGAGAACAAGTACGGATGCATGACCATCGTCGAGAACGTGCTCGACCACGTGCCGCCGCACACAATGTGTGGGTTCATCCTGCCGGACAAGAAGCTCGAGAAGATGTCAAAGGCAGCGCAGAAACGTCTGCTCAAACACCACAGGCTCCTCAAGGTGATTAAACTGCCCGAGGCCCTGTTTCTCGGCACCGGCATGACGACTTCAATCTTCGTGTTTGAGTCCGGTACCCCGCAGAATGGCCAGGAGTTTTTCGCCTGCTATATGGCAGACGATGGTCTTGTAACGGTGAAGAACAAAGGTCGTCATGACGTTCACGGACGCTGGGCGGCAATTGAGGACTATTGGGCGAGAGTGGTTCACCGTCAGAGTGGCGATGAATCTGTTCAGTGGAACGACCCGGCTGAATGCCTTTCCTACCAGGTTCCGCAAAGACCTTTCGAGGTGTTCGAGGAAGATTTCCGCAAGACTGCGCTGGATTTCCTGATGTTCCAACGGGGTGTGGATCCGGATGCGTTTGGAAACGAGTTGCTTGAAGCGGTGCTGTACTCGAGTGTCGTGGAAAATGACGGCGCCAACGTGTCCATACTCATACCAAGGGAGGACGAGCGTTGAGGCAGATTGATACTTCGCGTTGGAAGTCCTATCGAATTGGAGATCTATTCGAACCAGTTAGCAGCGGTTTCATCGGTTCTGGTAGGAAAATCGGTTCTGCGACCACCGAACGCGACGAATCGCATACTGTCCCGCTGACGGCGGCAAAAAACGACAACAATGGCATCATGTACTGGGGTCGTCCTGGAGACTTTTCCACGAGGACGAACGTTATCGCGATTATTCGCGACGGCGCGGTTTCTACTGGTCGTGTGTTTGCCCAGCTTGAGGAAACCGGCGTGTACAGTCACAGTTACTTCATCCGCGTCAAAAACGCGGACGTGACGTTTGCGACGAATTTGTTTCTGTCTCGGATCTTGGAGACGGTGATTTATCCACGTTATACGAGGGATGATGCTTGCATCTGGGAAAGGGTGCGTGATGACATGATCCCCCTTCCAGCAGCCGGAGACGGTCGCCCCGACTGGCTGTGGATGGACGAGTATATGTCTGCCTTCATGCACGCTGCCGCAGCCGAGCTCGATAACCTGCGATTAGTCAAAGCGGCCTGCAGCCTCGCTGACTCATCAAGCTGGATTAGCTTTCGCATCGGAGATTTGTTCGATATCGAGAAGGGCACACGCCTTACGAGGGCCCAAATGATCGATGGCTCTACGCCATTCATAGGCGCGTCTTTGGAGAACAACGGAATAACAGCTCGTATCGGCAATTCAGAGCACATTCATCCAGGTGGGCTGATGACGGTCGCCTACAACGGGCAGAAGGCCACTGGGAAGGCTTTCTACCAACCCGAACCCTTTTGGGCGTCAGATGATGTGAACGTACTCTACCCGAAGTTCGAGCTCACTGAGGACATGGCCCTGTTCCTCTGCCCGCTGTTCTGGGAGGCCGTAAACCCCTATGCCTTTGAGAACAAGTGGGGGAAAGAAGCCATGGCGCGAAGCGAAATTCCGCTCCCTGCGGCGAGCGACGGTCGACCCGACTGGAAAGCCATAGAGGTATGGATGAAAGGCATCCGAGCAGACACGACTACGCGTTTCGAGCAGCTTAATGTCAAGTGCTGAAAACGAAGCCCCTGCTCAGACACGCGTCTGAGCAGGGGCTTCGTCTACCGTTCGCTTTCCCTCTCGCCCTCGAGCGCGTGCTGCGCCGCCGTGGCGACGCCGGCGACGTAGCCGCGCAGCGACGTCGGGTCGAAGGCGTCGCGCTCCTCGCCGCTCGTGACGTGGGCCAGGTCCTCGAGCAGATGCAGGACGTAGGTCCTCGCGTCCATGGTCTCACCTCCCCTCGGTCGCGCACGAGCGTAGCGCGCTTGCGGCGCCATGGTGTAAACCATGGTTTCAGCGAGCGATCTCCCAGGCCTCGGGCATCGCGTCGTGGATGTCCGTCTCGGACTCCGCGATCCGGTCGAGCATGGTGACGGCGCACTGGGCGAGCTCGAGGCCTACGTATCGGGCGCGGACGTCGAGGCCGAGCGCGTCCCACGCGGGCCAGGTGCAGCCGTTCGGGTCCTCGCGTGAGGCGTCCCAGGACGCCTGGTAGTCGTCGAGGGAGTCCTCGAACGTAAGCAGATAGCGCCTGACCAGAGCTGACGCGAGGCCCGTCACGTCCTCGAAGGGTTGCACGCGCTCGATCGCGTAGGCCGCAGCGAGCCGCCCGAGCTCGTCGATCTCGTCGTTTCTCATAGCAGTCCCTCCTCGTCGGCCTCGGTGAAGAACGCGTACTCCGGGTAGAACCCCGGGTCGCCGTAGGCGGCCTCGATCTCCTCGACGCTCATGCGGCTGACCTCGTCTGACGTGAACTGCCCGTTGTCGGCGAGCATCCACGCCTTCGGCCACCACGCCGGGTGCCCGCCCAGACGTTGAGCCAGTCCTCCTCGGAGACGTACTCGCCCATGTCGTTCAGGCGGTAGACTCCCTCGTAGGGCTCGAACTCGTCGCGGACGCACGCCCTGAGCTCGTCGGTCACGTCGAGGACCCGGCCCATGGCCTCGGATCCGATTGCGTTTCCCATCGTCATCCCTCCTGACCTCGTGAGACGATTCTCTTGATGCGATGCGCCGCCTGGAAGCAGGCCCGCGCCTGCGTGTCCAGCCACTCCTCACGGGCGTTCGGCCGGCGCTCGCCGCCTCTGGTGCGCCTGAGCTCGCTTGGGCAGCACAGGCGCTCGGCGATGTCGGCGTCGTATATCAGGGAGCACCCGCCCCAGCTGTAGTCATGCCATGTGGGCGCGCCGTTGAGCAGGGTTTTCTCCACGGTTGGCGCGGTGAGTTCGATAATCTCGAGCTCTTCGAGCATGTCGATGGCGTAGACGGTGACGCCTCGGTCCCAGGCGCTGCGGTCGCGGCGGATCCTGAGGGCGGCGATTATGTCGCTGACCAGCATCCTCACCCCTCCTTAGCGATGAGCGCGGGCGACAGGTGAGCCATGACCGCAAGTTGTCCGAAGTTGCCGTAGCGCACGGCAGTGCCCACCTCGACGAGGCCCTGGCGCTCGACTGCGCGCAGGTACTTCAGGTTGTCGCACGGCACGAACGCCCAGTCGTCGCCGGGCAGGGCGTGCTCGGGCAGGTTGACCGTCAGGTCGCACCACAGGCCGTCGTCGTACTCGTCCTCGGGCTCGAGCTCATAGAGCAGTACCGCCGGGCGGCCGTTCGTCGCGTAGCGGCCGAGCACGGGCATTAGCGTCGGGGCGTCGGGGACCTGGATCTGGATCGTGGTGAACGTGAGCATGGTCGGCTCCTCTCTCTCCGTTTGCTGTCGAGAGGCCATCCGTGAGCCGCGCGGGCGCGCGGCTCTGCCAGAAAGCGAAGACGGCCCGCGACCCCTTATGGGGGTGCGGGCCGTTGGCCTCATGGCTTACGCGCTGCGCGGCTGGCGCCACTCAATCTCGTCCACCATGACCTCTACCTTGCTGCGGCGCTGTCCCTGACGGTCGTTGTAGGTAAGCTGCCGGAGATGGCCCTGGACCATGGCGAGCGACCCCTTCGCGAGGTAGCGGGCGAGCGCGTCGGCGCGCTTCCCGAAGATCGCGCAGTCGATGTAGCTAGGCCGCTCCTCGAACGCGCCGTCGGCGCCCTTGACGCGCTCCGTGACGGCCACGGTGAAGTTGAGGACCATCGTCCCGCTCTTCGTCGAGCGAAGCACCGCGTCGTCGACGAGGTTGCCGGAGATGGCGACGATGTTGATGGTTGACATTCGGAATCCCCTTTCCATTGCAGCTCGGGCATCTCGCCCGCTTCGAAGGGGTCCCCGTGGGAGGCGCGGCTTGACGCGGCCCCGAATCTTTGGTGACAGTATGCCTGGGATTAAGCGTTATTCATTGAGGACGACGGAAGACAGAATGTGGCTGTCTTGCCGCGGTTGTTATCATGTGGTGTCCGCTTGGACACGGTGTTTCCTAAGGTGCTTGCCAGAGCCCGAAGAGGCGGTACAGGGGCCCGCTCAACCCGTTGCTGGGCTACGCGAGGAGGATGTGCCGCGTCGCCGAGGTCGATAGATGGCGCAGAGGAGACGAGCCGCAGCGCGTGAGGGCGGGGCGTCTTTTCCGTGGGCGCCGATGCGG
>OLQE01001444.1_pt1 | contig 12847 bp, 9 predicted proteins | sample 1643161 | NCBI WGS metagenome assembly OLQE01 (sample SAMEA3136650, study PRJEB25190) | human gut metagenome | reverse complement strand
AGAGAACAAAATGTCCTTATATTCCCACATGTTCTCAATATGGTTTAGAAGCAATCGAAAAATATGGTGCATTAAAGGGTGGTCTTCTTGCGGTATGGAGGATACTTCGCTGTAATCCTTTTTCCCACGGAGGCTATGACCCTGTACCGTAAAGACAGGAATGTACTTGAAAATTGAATATTGATCGATCGAAGGAACCTCCTGTCATTTATGGATTCTAGGAGGAAATGAACTTGGAAATGATTTTAGCGACAAAGAGCAGCACTCCTATCATTGGTCAGCTTGCGACCGTTATGGGATGGATCATGGATGGTATTTACAGATTGCTGAATATCTTTGGAATTCAGAATATCGGTCTTTGTATTGTCATCTTCAGTATCCTTATTTATGCTCTTATGACCCCACTGCAGATCAAACAGCAGAAATTCTCTAAGCTGAGTGCAATCATGCAGCCGGAACTTCAGAAAATTCAAAAGAAGTACAAGGGAAAAAACAACGATACTGCTGCAATGCAGAAAATGCAGGAGGAAACACAGGCTGTATATCAGAAATACGGCGTATCTCCTACAGGAAGCTGTGTACAGCTTGCAATCCAGTTCCCTATTTTGATGGCCTTATATCAGGTAATTTATAAAATTCCGGCATATGTAGGAAGTGTAAGGGATATCCTTGCATCTGCAGTTACCAGTATTACAGGTGTAAACGGATATACAGATATCCTTCAGCAGTTTATCACAGATAATAAGATGACAAGAGTTCAGCTTATTATGGATGGAAGTAAAGCTACAAGTAATTCAGTCACAGACTTTTTGTATGCATTATCACCTTCCCAGTGGAAAACACTTGCTGAGACAAGCCAGTTTGCAGGATTTACTGATACGCTGAACAGCACTGCAAAAGAGATTTCACATGTGCAGAATTTCTTTGGTCTGAATATCGCTGATCAGCCACTGACTTATATTAAAGCAGCTTTTGTAGGTGGATCTGCTCTTCTTGCTATCGTTGCGATTCTTATCCCGATTCTTGCGTGGGCTACACAGATGATCAACTTAAAACTGATGCCTCAGGCAGCACAGCAGAGCGGCGATTCACAGCAGGATGCAATGATGAACTCCATGAAGACAATGAATATGGTAATGCCGTTGATGTCAGCAGTATTCTGTTTCACATTCCCTGTAGGTCTTGGTATTTACTGGGTAGCAAGTGCTGCAGTAAGAAGTGTGCAGCAGGTTGTTATCAATAAAAAGATGGATAAGATCCAGATTGAAGACCTGATCAGTGAGAATATGAAGAAGATGGAAAAGAAGCGTGAGAAAGCGGGACTTCCACCTCAGAAGATTACAAATCAGGCCCATCAGAGCGCCAAGAATATCAATAAGATTGAAAAAGGCAGCAGCAATACAAATGTTGAGACAAGAGCCAAGAAGGTTGAAGAAGCTTACAAAGACGCTGCGAATGCAAAACCTGGCAGCATTACTGCAAAGGCCAATCTGGTAAAAGCATTTGATGAGCGTAATAAGAAGAAGTAGTCAGGAACGGAGGGGTTGGCATGGAGGATTATATCCAGTTTTCAGCGAAAACAAAGAGTGAAGCAATTACAAAAGCATGTATCGAGCTTGGCGTATCCAGTGACCAGCTTGAGATTCAGGTAATAAGTGAAGGCAGCAACGGATTTTTCGGAATCGGAAGCAAGCCTGCAGTAATTAAGGTTCGTAAGATTGAGTCGGTTTCTGAGGAAGAAGAAATGAAGGAGATCGTAGAGACAGTGAAACTCGATTCCTTCAAAGAGGAAGCCCCGGTTCAGGAAGAAAAGAAAACGGAAGCTATAAAACCGGTAAAGAAAGAAATCAAAGAGCCGAAAGCTGTTTCTGAGAAACCAAGACAGCCAAAACCTGTAAAGGAAAGGGCTGCAAAAGAAAAACAGCCGAGAGAATTCAGAGAGCCAAAAGAGAAACAAGTCAGAGAAAAGACGACTAAACCGGTAAAGCCTGTTGAGATCCTTACAGATCCGGAAGAGATTAAAGAAGTAGAAAACAGAGCAAAGGTATTCCTTCGTGATGTATTTGCGTCCATGAATCTTGGAGAAGTAGAGATTACATCTGAATATAACACAACGGACGGAAGTCTGGAAGTTGACTTTGAAGGCGAAGATATGGGAATCCTTATCGGCAAGAGAGGCCAGACTCTGGATTCTCTTCAGTATCTGACGAGTCTTGTGGTAAATAAAGGTAAATCAAATTACATTCGTGTAAAACTTGATACAGAAGATTACCGCAAGCGCCGTAAAGAAACTCTTGAGAACCTTGCAAGAGGTATTGCTTATAAAGTAAGAAAAACCCGCAAGCCGGTTATTCTTGAGCCAATGAATCCTTATGAGAGAAGAATTATCCATTCTGCTCTTCAGGGAAATAAATTCGTTGAGACAGTCAGTGAGGGTGAAGAGCCTTACCGTCATGTAGTGGTAAAATTAAAAAGAAATTAATAATATGACTGCTTCATTGCAGATATGAAAAAAGAATGTTATTCTAGGTGAAAGCGTGAATAGCACGTAACTTTGCGTGTGTACTTTTGCCTGGAGTAACATTTTTATTTTACGGAAAGTCTTGTATATATACCAGAGAGATTACACACTTGCAGAAAAAAATAACAGTAGTCAGTGTGATTTTCCTGTTATGTATATAAGATGACAGAATTATTGTAACAGTCTACTGTTCCGCAGGGGCGGAACTATTATAGAACAGGCAAGTGAGGAGAAAAAAATGGAAACAACAATCGCAGCAATTTCCACAGCCATGAGTGCGTCCGGAATCGGAATCATCCGTATCAGCGGCGAGAATGCCATGGATGTGATTTCCCGTATCTACAGATCAAAAGGCGGGAAGAAAAAAATAAAAGAAGTTCCGACTCATACCATTCATTATGGATATATTTATGATGGAGAGGAACTGATTGATGAGGTTCTGGTAATGATCATGCATGCACCGAGGACTTTTACAGGAGAAGATACAGTAGAAATAGACTGTCATGGTGGTGTATATGCTATGCAGAGGGTTTTGGATACAGTGCTGAAAAATGGTGCCGAAATTGCAGAACCAGGAGAATTTACCAAACGTGCCTTCCTGAACGGACGGATGGATCTATCCCAGGCAGAGGCTGTTATGGATGTTATACAGGCGAAAAATGAATATGCGCTTCGCAGTTCCATGGATCAGTTAAGAGGTTCTGTGCAGAAAGCAATCCGAGATATCAGAGAAAAGCTGATTTATCACATTGCATATATAGAATCGGCACTGGATGATCCGGAACATATCAGTCTGGATGGATATCCCCAGGAACTTCTGGAAGTTGTGGATAATGAACAGAAAGAAGTGAAGCGCCTGTTGAAAACTTCTTCTGACGGAAAGATGATCCAGGAGGGAATCCAGACAGTTATCCTTGGAAAACCAAATGCCGGAAAATCCTCACTGTTAAATCTTCTGATCGGAGAAAACCGGGCTATTGTGACAGATATTGCAGGAACGACCAGAGACATTCTGGAGGAATATATCACACTTCATGGAATATCTCTGAAGATTATTGATACAGCCGGAATCCGGGAAACAAAGGATATTGTGGAAAAAATAGGGGTAGACAGAGCCAGAGAAATGGCACAGAAAGCAGATCTGATTCTTTATGTAGTGGATTCTTCTGTTCCGCTTGACGAAAATGATGAAGAAATCATGGAAATGCTTACTGGAAAAAAGGCGATTATCCTGTATAATAAAACTGATCTTCAGCCGGAAATCCAGCCGGAAATCCTGGAAGAAAAAACAGGACATCCGGTAATTCCGATTTCTGCAAAAGAAGAAAAAGGCATTACAGAACTGGAAGAACAGATTAAAGATATGTTTTTTGGAGGAGAGATTTCCTTTAATGATGAGGTATATATTACAAATGCCCGTCATAAAGCAGCACTGGAAGAGGCTGACAGAAGCCTTGATCTGGTCAGAAACAGTATCGAAATGGGAATGCCGGAAGATTTCTTTTCTATAGATCTTATGAATGCATATGAAAATCTGGGTAAAATCCTCGGAGAGTCTGTTGGTGAAGATCTGGTAAATGAGATATTTAGCAAGTTTTGCATGGGTAAATAAAAATCAAAAAATCGCCTTCGGCGATTTTTGAAAGAATAGGATGAACAGTTGTAAAATAAAAGGAGACAAAATGAGAACGTTAGTAGAAGATTATGATATTGTTGTAGTCGGTGCCGGTCATGCCGGATGTGAAGCAGCACTTGCGGGCGCGCGCCTGGGCCTGAATACAGTGATGTTTACTGTAAGTGTAGACAGTATCGCATTAATGCCATGTAACCCGAACGTAGGCGGCAGTTCCAAAGGCCATCTGGTAAGAGAACTTGATGCCCTGGGCGGTGAAATGGGAAAAAATATTGACAAGACCTTTATCCAGTCCAAAATGCTTAACTGTTCCAAAGGACCTGCAGTGCACTCCTTACGCGCGCAGGCTGACAAACAGGCATACAGCAATGAAATGAGAAAAACGCTTGAAAATACACCTAATCTGACTATTAAACAGGGAGAAGTAACAAAACTTCTGGTCGAGGACGGAAAGATTACAGGGGTAAAAACATATTCCGGTGCAACTTATAACTGTAAAGCAGTGGTCCTCTGTACAGGAACTTATTTAAAAGCAAGATGTATTTACGGTGATGTAAGTAATTATACAGGACCAAACGGACTGCAGGCAGCCAACTATCTGACTGATTCTCTGAAAGAGCTGGGAATTGAAATGTTCCGTTTTAAAACAGGAACACCTGCCCGTATTGCCGGAAATACAATTGACTACAGCAAAATGGAGGAACAGTTTGGAGATGAGAGAGTTGTACCATTTTCATTCTCAACTAATCCGGAAGATGTTCAGATAGAGCAGAAATCCTGCTGGCTGACATATACAAATGAGAAAACTCATGAGATCATTCGTGCAAACCTTGACCGTTCTCCGTTGTATTCCGGTATGATCGAAGGAACCGGTCCGCGTTATTGCCCGTCAATTGAAGATAAAGTAGTCCGTTTTGCAGATAAGAACCGTCATCAGGTATTTATTGAGCCGGAAGGTCTCTATACAAATGAGATGTATATTGGTGGAATGTCCAGTTCTCTGCCGGAAGATGTGCAGGAAGAAATGTATCATTCCGTACCGGGACTGGAACATGCAAAAATCGTAAAAAATGCATATGCCATCGAATATGACTGTATTAATCCACGTCAGTTATATCCTACACTGGAATTTAAGAAAATCAAAGGACTGTTCAGCGGCGGTCAGTTTAACGGAAGCTCAGGGTATGAAGAAGCAGCGGCGCAGGGACTGATCGCAGGAATTAATGCTGCTCTGGAAGTTAAAGGTCAGGAACAGCTGATTCTTGACCGTTCTGAGGCTTATATTGGTGTTCTTATTGATGATCTGGTAACAAAAGAAAACCATGAGCCATACAGAATGATGACCAGCAGAGCGGAGTACAGATTACTTCTCCGACAGGATAATGCGGATCTGAGACTTCGTAAAAAGGGATATCAGGCAGGGCTCATCAGTGAAGAGGATTATCAGAAAATCCTTACGAAAGAAGAACAGATAAAAACAGAGATCAGCAGAGTAGAACATACAAATATCGGAGCAAACAAAGAGGTTCAGACCCTTCTGGAAAGCTATAACAGCACACCGCTGAAATCCGGAACCACTCTGGCAGAACTGATCCGCCGTCCGGAACTTTCTTATGAAGCAATCAAACCACTTGATAAAGAACGTCCGGAGCTGCCATGGGATGTACAGGAACAGGTTGACATTAACATCAAGTATGATGGATATATCCGCAGACAGTTAAAACAGGTAGAACAGTTTAAGAAACTGGAAGCAAAGAAAATCCCGACAGATATTGATTATGAGAAAGTTGGAAGTCTGAGAATCGAAGCACGTCAGAAACTGGAAGCATACAGACCGATTTCAATCGGACAGGCTTCCCGAATTTCAGGAGTTTCTCCTGCTGATATATCAGTTTTACTGGTGTATCTTTCCAGTACGAAATAATTAATATAATACGCTTTAATGTGCTTATAAAAACAAGAAATTGGCAAAAAATATTAAAATAGTACATAAAAGAGTAAAATAACGGACTATAAATAACAGATAAAATCATAAAAGCACATAAAACAACCCTGTAAAATATACAAAAATAATAAATAAAGGTAGAAAAAGGAGAATAATACATGCCGTATAATCTGACGACATTGGAAAATGGATGCAGAGAACTGGGTATAGAGCTGAGCCAGAAGCAGAAAAATCAGTTTATCCAGTTTTATGAATTTCTGGTAGAAAAAAATAAGGTTATGAATCTGACAGGTATTACTGAGTTTGAGGAAGTTCTTACAAAGCACTTTCTTGACAGTCTTGCCTGTGTAAAAGCCATTGATATGACAAAAGTAAAAACAATTATGGACATCGGTACAGGTGCCGGATTTCCAGGTGTGCCTTTGAAAATTGCTTTTCCACATCTGGAGGCATGTCTGCTGGATTCTCTGAAAAAGAGGGTAAACTTCCTTGAGGAAAGTTTTGAGCTTCTTGGATTAGAAGGGATTAAGGCGATTCATGGAAGAGCAGAAGAGTATGCAAAAAATAAAGAGTATCGTGAGAAATATGATCTCTGTGTATCCAGGGCAGTATCAAACCTTGCAACTCTGTCAGAATATTGTCTTCCTTATGTAAAGATAGGAGGAACTTTCATTTCCTATAAATCAGGAACTGTACAGGAAGAGGCAGAAGAAGCAGAGAAAGCAATCAATATCCTCGGTGGTCAGGTGAAAGACATCACATACTTTAAATTGCCGGACTCCGAGATTGACCGATCCCTTGTCATTATAAATAAGAAAAAATCTACACCTGGAAAGTATCCGCGTAAAGCAGGAACACCATTAAAAGAACCATTGTCATAATAAATCTATGTATAGTTGTCTCATGAAATCTTCTGGCAAAAAATGCCGAGATTTCGGGACAGCTATTTTTTTCAAACAAACATCACAGAATAATCACACTTTTATCCTAATTTCATCACAACTTCATCATAAACTATTTTTATAGAGATGTCCTCGGGTTCCCCCATTCTCTGTTTCACCTGGGGACATTTTCTATATTTTATTTTGGCAAAAATTAAGAGGAGGAGAACACATTGATTGAAGTAAACAATCTGGTCAAACGATATGGTAACCATACGGCAGTTGACCACCTTTCCTTTAAAATAGAGAAAGGCAAAATCTATGGATTTCTGGGACCAAACGGTGCAGGAAAATCCACTACAATGAATATGATAACCGGATACATCGCATCCACCGAAGGAACCGTCAAAATTGACGGACACGATATCCTCGAAGAACCGGAAGCGGCAAAGAAATGTATCGGTTATCTGCCTGAACAGCCGCCGGTCTATTTTGATATGACTGTCCTGGAATACATGAAATTTGTGGCAGATCTCAAGAAAATTCCAAAAGATAAAAAAACAAACATGATCGAAGAAATCATGGACATGGTAAAGATTTCAGACATGAGAAATCGTCTGATCAAGAACCTGTCAAAAGGTTACAGACAGAGAGTTGGTCTTGCTGAGGCGATTATGGGGTATCCGGAGGTGATCATCCTGGATGAACCGACAGTAGGTCTTGACCCTAAACAGATTATTGAAATCCGAACCTTAATTAAAGAATTAAAAAAGAAACATACCGTTATTCTCAGCTCGCATATACTTTCTGAAGTAAGCGCGGTATGCGATTACGTGCTGATCATTTCTCATGGAAAACTGGTAGCAAGCGATACTCCTGAGAATCTTGGAAAACTTGCAGAGGGATCCAACACTCTGGAGATGCTTATTAAAGGTGAAAAAACACAGATCAGGCAGGCTCTCGAGGGAATCGAGGGAGTCAACAGCGTAACAATGGAAAAAGATGAGAAACAGAATCTCTGGAGTGTGAAAGTTTCAACAGAAGAGCAGAATGACATTCGGGAAAAAGTATTCTACAAAATGTCGGAGATTAACAGCCCAATCTATGAGATGAAGTCCAGGAAAGTATCATTGGAGGAAATCTTCCTTGAACTTACTGCATCCGATAAACCAATATCTGCAGACGAAGTCCCAAATACACCTGAAGATAAAGATACTGATGCCGGTAAATCAAACGAGACAAACGTAAAACAGACATCAGCAGAAATACCGGAAGAACAGAATAATGATAAAGGGGGAGAGAAATAACCATGACAGCTATATATAAAAGAGAGCTGAAAAGTTACCTGACATCCATGGTAGGATATTTATTTATCTTTTTCATTCTTGTACTGACAGGTATTTATTTTTCAGCATACCAGCTTTCAGCAACATATCCGAAATTTGAATACACCTTAAGTGCAATTACCTTTGCATTCCTGATCGGAGTACCGATTTTGACTATGCGTGTACTTGCAGAGGAAAGAAAACAGAAAACAGATCAGCTGCTTCTGACAGCACCGGTTTCTGTGAGCGGTATTGTAATAGGTAAATATCTTGCACTGGTAACTGTATTTGCTGTTCCGATGGCAGTTATGTGTACTTATCCGCTGATTATGTCCAAGTTTGGCACAGTAGAGTTTGCATCTGCATATACAGCAGTCCTGGGATTCTTTCTCCTGGGATGTGCAAATATTGCAATCGGTGTATTTATGTCAGCATTAACTGAGAGCCAGGTAATTGCAGCGGTACTCACATTTGTTTTCTTATTTGCATTTTACATGATGAATGGTATTTCTTCATTCTTCTCTCAGACATCTATGTCGACATGCGTGACATTTGGGTTATTGATCCTGGCAGCAGCCATCATTATCTATACCATGATCAAGAATATTCTGATCTCAGCAGTGATCGGTGTGATCGGAGAAGTGGCACTGATTATTATTTATGTAGTAAAATCCAGTATTTTTGAGGGCGGTATTCAGAAAGTCCTGGATGTGTTTAATCTGAGCGGACACTTTGATAATTTTACAAGTAACATCTTTGATATAAAAGGAATTGTATATTTTCTTTCTGTGATCGCAGTATGCCTGTTCCTTACAACACAGTCTATTTTGAAGAGACGCTGGAATTAGTGGGGAGGTGAAAGAAAATGAAACTGAAAGAAAAGATGAAAAATAATAAGCATAAAAAATTTGACAAAAAGAAACTGATTGGCACCATCAGTAAGAAGCATATCAAAAACGGCTCTTACACAATGGTTATGTCAGTGATATTTATTGCAGTAGTTGTAGTGCTCAACATGATCGTAAATGCGATTCCGTCCAAATATTCAGAAATTGATATCAGCAGCCAGAAACTCTACAGTATTGGTGATGATACAAAAGCAATGCTGAAAGATCTGGACAAGGACGTAACAATTTATCAGATTGCACAGAGCGGTTCTGAAGATGAGAATATTACCAATCTGCTTAAGAAATATGAAGATGAATCCAAGCATATTAAAGTAGAGCAGAAGGATCCTGTAGTAAATCCTAAATTTGTAACAGAATATACAAGTGATGATCTTTCTGCAAACAGTCTGATCGTTGTATGCGGTGACAGAAATAAAGTCATTGATTACAACAATATCTATGAGAGTACAATGGACTATCAGACCTACAGCTCTCAGACCACTGGTTTCGACGGTGAAGGTCAGATCACAAGTGCGATCGGATATGTAACATCCGAAGATCTCCCGATCCTTTATACACTCGAGGGACATGGTGAGAAGGAGATGGATTCTACTATCAAAGAAGACATCGAGAAGGCAAACATGGATATTCAGTCTCTGAATCTTCTTACAGAGGGAAGTGTTCCGGATGATGCAGACTGCCTGTTCATTGATTCTCCATCCACAGATATTTCAGAAGATGAAAAGACTGCTATTATTGATTATCTTGAAAATGGCGGAAAGGCGATGATTTTCTCTGATTATACAACAGAAGACCTGCCAAACTTTGATGCAGTTCTGGAAAACTATGGTGTTCAGAGAGAAGCTGGAATCGTATTTGAAGGTGATAATCAGCATTATGCAATGCAGATGCCATATTATCTGGTTCCGACTATAAACAGCACAGATGCAAGCTCTGAGACTGTTTCCGGAGGATATTATGTACTTGTACCATATGCACAGGGAATCAAAAAAATGGATGATGTAAGAGATACCGTAACGATCAACAGTATCCTCACCACATCAGACCAGGCATATTCCAAGACAGATCTGAACAGTGATACTCTGGAGAAAGAAGACGGAGACGAAGCTGGCCCATTTGATCTGGGAGTAAGCATCACAGAGACTCTGGATGATGACAAAGAAACGCAGATCGTATACTATTCAACTTCCAATCTGATGGAATCACAGGTAAATCAGATGGTATCTGGCGGAAATGAGAAGCTGATTATCGAATCCCTGAAGTGGATGACAGACACAGAAGACAGTGCAACCGTATCTATCCCATCCAAGAGCCTGTCTGTATCTTATCTGACACTTACAGACTATGATGCTGCATTCTGGAAGATCTGCACCATCGGTCTGATTCCTGGATTCTTCCTTGTTGTAGGGTTTGCAGTCTGGATGAAGAGGAGAAAAGCTTAAATGAAGAATAAAACTGTAAAAATGGTTCTTGCAGTTGTAGTTCTTGGTGTCTGCTGCGGGGCTTACGCAGGTGTAAAAACCTACGTAGCCCATCAGGAGCAGAAAGAATCCGAAGAAGATTCTGAAGAAAGCACAACTGTATTTACTGCATCAACAGATAACATTAAATCTCTGGACTTTATGGTTGATGATACAAAGACAACATTTGAAAAAGATGATGACAGCTGGGTAAAGAAAGACGAAACAGATTTTCCGGTAAATCAGACTACTCTGGACAGTGCAGCATCTGCTATTGCATCTGTCGATTCAGACAGAGTTCTGGAGGACGTAGATGATCTTTCAGAATATGGTCTGGACTCTCCGTCAAACACGATTAAGATTGTAACAAAATCTGATGAGGAAGATGGCGATGACATAACAACTACACTGTATGTGGGAGATGAAAATTCCTCCACCAGTCAGTATTATGTAAGAAAAGATGATGATGAGAAGACAGTATACCTGATAGATTCTTCCTGCGTAGAGCCGTTTACCAAATCATTGAATGATTATGCGCAGATGGATGATTTCCCTGCAATTTCCAATACAGATACCATTACAAAAATTTCTGTAGACGGCGATAATTCCTATGAATTATCAAAAGACGAAGATACAAGTACCTGGTCAGTAAAAGGCAGCGAGGATGAAGAAAAAGCAGACTCAGCTACCGTAAGTTCTCTGGTATCCTCATTCGGAAGCATGGCATATAGTTCGCTTGCAGATTATAAATGTGACGACAAGAGCAAATATGGTCTGGATAAACCATATGCAACAATCACAGTAGATTATCAGGAAGAAGTTGCTGATGATGACACACAGGATAATACGACAGCTCCCAGTGAGGCAGCAGATGAAGATGCTTCATCTGCGGAAGAAAACAGTGACGATGCTAAACAGGATACAGAATCAGACGATGAGGATTCTTCGGAAGAAGAAACTAAGATGGCAGATAAGCAGCTTACAATTCTTGTTGGAAATAAAACGGATGACAGCAACAGATATGTTATGGTAAATGACAGCAATGAAGTCTATACGATGTCAACGGATTCTCTGTCCGCACTCACTGATAAATCAGAAGAAGACTTCTGGGATATGACAGTAAGTTATGTATCTTTAAACAGCCTCGGAAGCCTCAAAGTAAATTATCAGGGCAGTGATTATAAAGTAAATGTTTCACGTGAAACATCCACAGATGATGATGGAAACGATACAGAAACAGTTACCTATAAACTGAATGGTTCTGATCTGGATGAAACAACATTTACAACATTCTACAATAAACTGATCAACATGACGGCTCAGAAACGTCTGACAGATAAATATGAACCTGACGGTGATGCAGAACTGACAGCTACATTTACAGAAGAAGACGGTGATACACAGGAAGTTGCATACTATAGTTACGATACAAACTATTATGCAGCAGTGGTGGATAATAAAGTATATCTCGTAAATAAGATGAATGTAAAAGAACTGTTTACAGCATTTGAATCAGTTGCCGGAACAGAAGAAGATAATTCAGGTGAGACGGATTCAGAAGAAGCAACGACAGATGATACTAAATCAGATTTAACAGATACGTCAAGTGAGAGCATAGAAGAGTAAAAGAATCTATAAAAAAGTGGAGCAGGCATATAGAATTTTTTCCATATGTCTGCTCCGCTTTTTGTTGTATTAGAGCGTGTTTGAAAAATTATTCCCACAATCTATCCGCCCCACTTTGCGGTATATTTTGTCCGAATTCGGTTGCTAGTACATCGTTTCGTAAATAACTATACCAATCGCGTAGGATGCGGATTCGAGTGTGCAGGTCTAAAAACGCAGGCGTAGCGGGCTACGCTGAGGCTTTTAGACCTGTGCACTCGGATTTGCAGACAAGTGAGTGGTATAGTTATTTCGAAAACGATGTACTAGAGTCAACGCAACGTCGTCTTTTTCCGACTTGAAATAAAAAATTATCCTTCAAGATTGTCCCAAGAATCAACTTGTCAGTTCATTTTCACTCTGGCTTAAAACAATAGTTATATATAAGGATTAAAAGAAGATTTTAACCTGTTCAAGAAATGCTTCCGGTGCTTCAACATGTGGAAGATGTTTCGTTTCTTTGAGAACAGAAACTTCAATAGCCGGGTTGGAGGCACAATAATCATCAG
>OLQE01001432.1_pt1 | contig 12914 bp, 13 predicted proteins | sample 1643161 | NCBI WGS metagenome assembly OLQE01 (sample SAMEA3136650, study PRJEB25190) | human gut metagenome | reverse complement strand
TCTTCCTCGAGAGATTCATCAACAAACCCTCCGATCAAGGCCGATACTAAAACCGTCTCGATGGCATCTTTATTGAAACTCTTAACGCTTCGAAGGCGTTCACTTGCAAGCTGATCAATGAAACTATTGAAATTGTTTTTTGATAGCTCATTCTCGTTTATTTCTTTAAGCCTGCAGCCAGCAATATCGTAATCACCTGTACACGCCAAGGAAAACAAATCCTCAAACATGTATTCAGAAATCATATCGTCTGCGTCTACAAAAGCGAGATACGTACCAGCTGCCTTTTTAATCCCTTTATTGCGTGATAAGCCCTGACCAATATTACTTGAATTGCAAATTACGCATACATTCCTATTTTTCGACTGATATTCTTTGCAGATCTTCAGAGTGCCATCTGTTGAACAATCATTGATTAAAATAACTTCTAAACTTACCCTTTGACACAAAACACTATCAAGACAACGCCTAAGCGTTTTTTCTGCATTATAAACAGGGATTATTACTGAAATATCTACCGACATCATTCCTCTTTTCCTTCATCCCCGTATAAGAAATCGACAGAATCTTTTTGTTTGCTCTTAAAACTGCATGACCTTTCACATTTCATACATCCTGTGCATAGATTCGAAATGATGTGTGGGTACATAAACCCTTTAGAATCAGCCCTCATCTCTATTGCTCCCTGAGGGCATAAGACCATACAAGCCATGCAGCCACAGCACTCATCAGGACTGTTAAACAATTTAGGAGCTTTGACATTCAAGGTCTTTTCCTGTTTTTCGCAAACGATGCGGACTGCGGCTACCTGGCAGGGAGTACCTGTAAAAAGCACATTTCTACCAGCGTTTATATCTTCTTTTGCTTTTTCTAGAGAGTTACCAAGATCACTTTGTGAGTATTTCGAACCCATGCAGCGAACAACTTCATCCATAGTTTCGCAGCGAATGTGCTGGGCTTTATGGCTTTCGTCAAACGCACAACCGTATACGACCCCACCTTGATTGATGATAGTTTGAGCCAGAGCATAAAATGCCCCACCCGAAGAGCTTTGTTTTCTTATTGCTTCACTAGAATGCTTTGCAGCAAATGCCGAAGGGTAATTGCGCTGTATAGATGCCTCGCTAGATTCATCACCGCATTCAGAATTGTCTGCACCTTTGCGCGTCCTATCTGTCTTATTGATTCTAGCTTTGCCATCAACGTTAGTTTTTTCTCTTAGCGTCGATAAAAGTAGATGGGAAGCCGACAATAATATTCGTCGTACTGCTTCAAAAGATTTTTTGCATCCAAGCAATCCGAGGGATTTACAAGCTCCTTCAAAACCGCCCTTGTCGTAAGCTTTCCAAAATATGTTTTGCCTATCATCTTCTGGCTGTTTAAACAGCATGGGCTGCGCTGCATTAGCAACATCTGATACTGACGTTTTATGCAATTCAAGATGTTCTTTTGCTTGATCGAGTAAAGCTAAACCTTGTCCATCGTTTACCAAAATACACGACACGCCCCATTGATCCTTAAACCCAGGAAGTGCTTTTTCAACGCCCCAGTAATCTCCAATAGTTATGTTGCCTGGACGCTCAAGGGAATGATATTTGCAGTGATAACAGCTCTCCCTGACTAAGTAGTGATACCAAAGACGACTCCAAAGATTTGTTTCTGGAGTGTTCTGCTCCACTGCTCCATCTTCGTAGACAACCTTTGCTCCCTCGCCCGTCTTAAGCCCAAACCCACGATGGGTATACTGTTCCACCACTTTGCCTGAATGTTTTTCGAGCAAAGCAATATAGTCTTGAAACGCCGCAGGAGACGCAACGCCATAGCAAATCAAATCGCAGGTATACAGAATCCCTCTACTCATGCCCGTATCCCCCTTTGAACAGCCGTACACTTTTCTAAGCCGCACTGCAAAAACGAAAGGGATTGCTGGCGCTCGACTTCAATTCGCCTGCTTACAGCGGAATAATCTATGGGACACAGAGCTACTTGATCAGTGATTTCTCTGTCTTCGGTCTTTGTAATTTTTGCTAGCGATAGCAAACGAGAGTTTTTAGTATTTCCACCATTAACCAGCGAGAAATAAACGTCTTTTTCTAGGGCAAGTGCTAAAGCATACCCATGAAAAGAACTTGTCACCACGAGGCTGGCATGCTGCATTAGGAAGAGAAATTCTTCCAAAGAAGCAAACGAAACATCTTTTCCGCAGCGAATAAAGGGAAGACCACGATAACCACTTATAAGTACTATGTTTAAATTCCTTTGCTTTGCCACGCGCTTCGCAAAGGAGATGGTTTTTGATCGCTCAGCAGCAATATAAACAAACAGATAACCTTGGTCTTGCTCCGCCAATTCCAAGATACTTTCCCGAATCGAACCCGATGCGATTACCGTTTCCCAATCGGTTTTTTGAAACAGCAACGTAGGATCTAAAACGACCGAGGAATTAGCGCCTGACAGAGTTTTCGTCAGAATACTTCCTTCTGTTTCACGAACTCCAATGCAATCAAAGTCTGCCAGCGCTTCACCGCATTGCTTCGCTAGGTCGCTCGGAAATGATTCGTAACCAAAACTCGCCGCATACGCCATTTTTCGCGTTCGCGAAGAATCAACCCGTGAAAGAAAATAGGTCATATCGCCGCCAGTAATAACTGGATTCCACACCTGATCGCTTCCGACAATAACAGCATCGTATTCGTTTTCGATATCCGTCTGAGTTTCAATTGGCGGGCCTATTAGCTCATATTTTTCGTTAAAAGAATCGAAGGCCTTTTTTCGACATGAAAAAGCCTTTGCGGTTACTAATCGAAATACAGAACCAACAAGATTTGTCATCGCCTCTGACAAGTGTGGTAACCGCGGATTTTCATACTCCGTTACCGAAGGATTTTTGTAATCAATTAGTTCAACGTTGTATCCCAATTTGCGCACCGTGCTACATAAAGCAAAAGCCTGAAGCGCTGCACCGTAGTTATTTGCATTTTGAAAAGTAAGAATTCCGACTTTCATTGTTTACCAATCCTTAATGACTGTTTGTCCGCTTGCCGTGAAATAAGTGTTTTGGATTGGTGCCTCGATCCTCCCGAATCACTGATTTCCTTTTTCAAAGTTCTGTTTTGTTTTCTTTTCAGAATGCTATTTATCCTCGTAAAAGCCCTTTTCACCTTTCCGAAAGCAGGAGCGATCTTCGGCAAAACGCCTCCGAGATGAAGACGACACAAAAGCGCAATTACTTCTCGAGCAAAGGAACGCCCTTGTAGCTGGTCAAGCTGCCTTTTGGCTTTATTCATACCTTGTATTTCATTAAATTCAGAACATAGAACAAAACGTCTTGGCAAGAACTTCGTGTCTATATATCGCCCATATAGTTCACGCTCTTCTTCCGTCATCGGAATGGTGCGGATCACTTTATGGAGCAGCTCTTCAAATTCGTGAATTCGCTCAATTTGTGCCTCAAAGGAAGTAAAGCTATTGGAATGACTTCCTTCACGCACAACATAGGCAACAAGGGGTTCGTTAATAAAGCCACATTGATAGCAATAAGCCAGAGGAAGAAGCAGTTGATAATTTTGACCTGCTAGGCTCTCTACTATTCGTCGTCCCCCTAAAGCGGTAAACAAAGCTTCCGTTCGCGCAAGATATGCAATATCTAAGCAATAAACACCCTTATCCCTAATGAGTGCATCGAAAATCCAGTGATTCGAGGGGTCGGAAACTTTATCAATCGAAACAACCTTGTTGAGACTTCCTTCGTGAACTCGATTGACCTGACAGCAAACAAAACCTGCATCAGGATGAGCATGCAAATAGCTCACTTTCTTCTCTAGGTTCTCAGGATACATAAGGTCGTCACTATCAGGCCATGTTATAAACTCGCCTGTCACCTCGAGTAATCCACGATTAATCGCCGCAGCTTGACCTTTGTTTTCCTGATGGATACAAACAAGCCGAATACCTTGTTCCTCCAGTTTTTCTTTATATGAAAGCGCCAAAGAATAGGTTGCATCTGTTGATCCATCGTCAACCAAAACGACTTCGATTGGTCTATAAGTTTGCGCAAGAATGCCTTCAAAATAGCGTTCGAGAAAAGATTCGCCATTATAGCAAGGAGTTACCACACTTACGAGCCCTGGAGTGAGTTGAGTAGCATTTGCATTCTTTGTTGTAACATCCCCAAATGTTTCTGCTTTCATGTTTGCGCTTGCATTTTGCATATTCATGAGCGATCACCCCTCCCTAACAGGGATTTCGCTAAAGAAAAAACGCGCTCTTTCACTGTCTGGAAAACAGAGCTTTTAAACGTGCATACAAAGAAAACGACATTAGTAATAACAAAGCAGACAATCGTGGCCAAGCAGAAGTTAGCGATACTGAGCGCTTCTAAGAAAATCGAAGTAGCGCCTACTGATACAGCAGCTGCCAATACAACAAATAAGCAATACTTAACAATGTCGGCAAAATACTGCAAAGGAGAACATCCAAATAAAAAGCGATACGTTGAACAGGGTCTCGAAATTACAAAAACCAAGCGCGAAACCACTGTCCCTACAAAGACCCCAACCAAACCAAATTGCAATGCGCACACTACCGATACGACAAGGTTGATTATTGCCTGGAGTAAGGACCACCACTTATCTTTGTTGAAGTTACCTTTTGCAATGCGTGCGTTGTTGTACACCACACTTTGTCCTTGCAAATAGAAATTCACGAGAATCAGCGTAAAACTTGCCGCATCTACGAGATAAGTTTCGCCGATCCATAGCTCAATAAATGGTGGTAGCAGCACGAAGAAACAGACGGCACAGAGCCCAAACACCCAAAACCCAATAAAGTTTGCTTCATCAAAGACTTCCCTAAACTTTTGCTTTGATTCAAGTGCTGCCAAATTCCCAAAACCAGCTACAACACTGTTTACCACGACAAGCACAATCCCTTGAATTGTGGTTATGATCATGTTGTAATTACCGACCGCACCAACCAGAACAATACCTAGCGTAGGAATAACAGCGATGATTATGCTGTCGGTTGCGTGTACCGCAACACCAGAAAATTGATGTACTGCAAGACCTTTCACTTCGTGCAGAATTTTTCGTTTTTCGCTCTTTGGCAGTAATTGCTCAGGCTTGCTTTTGAGTATTGGATAACGAGTGTTCAAATACCTTGCCAGCGCAAAACGCGACACGGTAAGCACAACAAAATTCGCCAACAGATAAACAAGAAAACTCTGCGTCAAAACCAATGCCACTATTTGCGCTAGTGCGCATCCGATTGTCGTTATGGTTCCGAAATTTGTTTGGATATAAGTTTTCTGCAGCGCATTTAACAGCCCAAATTTATACGTAACGAAATACGAAATCACGGTGTTGGCAAGAAAAATAAGGAAATAAAGCCGAAGCTCTGAAAGCGTAATGGATCCAGCATCCGAGACTAGGTATTGCAAAAACGGAAGGAGAGCTAAGCCAAACAATAGTACTATGCACGCAATTACACGATAAGCATTGCGATAAAAGTAGAGTAGCTGCTGGACTTTTTCGTTTTGCCCTTTTGCTACAGGAGAATACAAGGCAAACGTCATCGCTGATCCAAATCCCAATTCAGCAAATGAAAGGACATTTAAGATATCTACAAAAAGATAATTAACGCCTAAATAGTATTCACCGAGCAGATAAATAAATACCGTGCGCGAAGCAAATGACACCAAAAGATTTATTACTTGACCAGCCAAACCAAACGCAGCATTTTTTGTTGCAAGCGCAGTTCGAGATGTGCGAGATGATGGTATTTTTACTTCTCGATCTACAACGTCATTTAAACTGAGAGCAGCTTGTTTGTTCTCAGTTTGCTTTAAGTTTTTATTGCTCATTTTCCTCACGCCTTTTCGCTTGATTCAAATGAGCAATGTCTCTGTGCCAACGAAACTGCTTGATAATCCACATTCTGAAAATATTGATGTAGGCGCAAAACAGTTCTGCTGTAACAAAATTATGTTTCGCACATACGAAGAAAGACCGCAGATAAAACTGTAATTCGTGTATGGGATACGTCGCAAAACACGTAACAAAAGGAGTCTCGTTCCTGAGCTGCTTTAAGATTCTTTTCTTTTCACCCCACGGAATAGAAGAGTCATAAACTAATTGCGTAGCGGCTTCGGGCAGAGAGTTCAGTACGCTAAGATAAACTCTTTTGATTATGTCCTGATTTTTTCCTTCAGCGAACGACACCAACTTTTGGCATCGCGCTAGCGGATCATTGTATCGATGAACCGTTGAAGACGGATTATCGATATAGAAGTAATATTCAGCGTCCGTCGAAATATAACTTTCAATGTTATTGAGAATATCCAGATTGAAAAACATATCCTCGCTATATAACACGCGCTCCGACGCAAACCTGATGTTCTTGTTCTTAACAATAGCCGTCTTATACAAGTACGTACACGCCGACCATGGCGGCCGCTTTTCCATGGATTCGCCTGGTAAGAATCCCACAAATTGCGGAAGTAATTTTTCGCAGATTTCTTTAGGAGTATGAAATTCTTCGATATTGTTCAGCCTTTTAGAAACCTCGATACGAGATGCCATAGACTCATAGATTCGCTTAAACCTGCACCGAACAACATCGTACCCACCCCTATAAGCAAGCGATAACATATCGCCATACATGTACTTGGATACCGTATCGTCCGAATCGATAAAGGCGAGGTACTCGCCAGATGCTGATTCGATTCCTCTATTGCGCGATAAACCTTGCCCAATGTTCTTTTCGTTACGAAAGAGGGTAATATTGCTATGGTGTGACTGATATTCTTTACAAATATCGAATGTCCGATCAGTTGAGCAATCATCAACAACGATTATTTCTATCTCAGCAGTCTGACACAATACGGAATCAAGGCATCTGCCTATAGTCTTTTCCGCATTATATGCAGGTATTATCACTGAAATTTCTACTGTCACGATTGCTCTTTCACTTGCTGCTTTTTCTTCCCAAATGCAGAAGGCCCCTGTTTGGCGTATTGCACGCACCAATCCTTAATTCGGTTTCTGTTTGCGATTTGATAGCAACGCATTACGTCTATCATCGGAACGCCACTTAGGCGATCCTTCACTGCAGCCAATTTCACTTCTGGCGAGTAACGTCGTGGTCGTTTTTCTGGGTGTTTATAAAGATCAGATCCCAATGCGCGCCACAAATAAACCCATTCACGTACCGTTTCAGGACTAAGTTGCAGCTGATGAGCAACCGCTTTATAGCTGAATCCGCGCTCAAACAAATCGAGAGCTTTTAAGCGCAAGTCATTATCTAGGCGCATAACAACCACCCTTTTTCTGTTTTGATATTTGATTGTTGGAGCAAATTTTTAGTGAAAACACATTTGCGAAAGAGAAATCTGAAATCGCTTTGCAGAACGATGGTACAGACACGGATAGCGCAGCCGCGCAGACGAAAAAGGAGGCCCTCTCTTATAGAGAGTAAAAGCCTCCTAACAAAATTTACTATGCAATTGTTTTCAGATTTTTTATCGGAAAGAGATATTGCTAAGAACCGTACCCCCCTCCCTAGATTAATTTCAACTTCTTGCAATAAAGAATCAGAATATATATTACGCAACGCGCAATTACTATCCATTAATGCGACTCCTCTAAAGTTGAAACTCCTCTAAGGAAGGGATTGAGTTCGTATTGAACTGCTATTTTCCAAAGATTTTAGTAAAACAGCAGTTCAGCATCAATACATTGATGCATTATGATATTAAAATTCAAATCAGAATGCTGTTGCATAGATACATATTCCCGCGATGATTAAACCTAATGCACAAACCTTTTTCTTGTTCATTTTTTCTTTGAAAATCACTACACCAAAGACAGTAATATAAACATAACTTGTAGCTTCCAGTATTGGGCCCAACGAAAGAGGTACCACCTTATAAGAAACTATTGTTAATAAGGTAGCTACCACAAAAATAGTGTATGCAAAAATAACGAAAGGATTTAAATATTCCTGCAATGGACTTGCATAAGTACGCATTGCTGCTTTCTTGAGCAACACTTGAGAAATCGCGCTGATAAAAACTCCTATGAGATATATCCCAGAATAGACAATAAGCGGATCCATCATATATCACCATTTAGTTCCGCTTTTTCCTGTAAATGCTTAGACTCATGCACTGAGCAGGAAGTATTCTCTTTCGTCCTTTGGTTTAATCCGTCGTTTGAAATTTCTTTTGACTGCTTTCCGTCCTCAACAGAGTACCAAACAATGCCAGCTATCACTAAAGCAGCGCCAATGATCATTTGGATATTGATTTGCTCGCCAAAAAACAAAGCACCCCAAACAATACCCCAAACGACCGTAACCGCTTTATTAGCAAACGCCACAGTCAAGGGGAGATGCTTAATAATCTGTTGCCAGCCAATTGCATAAACAAACAACACCGCTAGCATACCAGCATAAAGAAGAATAAACGAAACGCTTAAAAATGGCTGATAGGCGGCATTTTTACTAAAAATTCCTGAAAGAGAGTAGAAGAGGAGAAGCACATGAAGCGCTATTAATACACAGGCTGATTTGTTTATTTGTTTCCCCATATCTTTTTTACTGATGCACATTATTCCAAGCTTAAACCAAAACTTTATTTAACAGCCTTTGCGGGAAATATTTTTTCACCTTTCTTATTGAATACCCCATATATCACAGCAGCGAGTCCAAGCAACATTACAGAAGTCACACAAAGCACGATGCCAGTAGCAAGCCCTAATCCCTGAATTACAAATAACGGTATAAACGTAACTAAAGCGATATCAATAAACGACACAAAAATCCAAGCGAATCCCGAATCTTCTAGAACTCCAGTCTTAAATTCAGGATCAACGATTCTTAAAAGTAGCACCGCAATGCTCATTACGCCCGTAGACCAACCCCAAATATAAATGCCTCGCTCTACCCAATGATCCCTAAATAAATGACGAGAGAACAAGAAAAAGAAGATAGCTACTTGAGCAAAACCCAAAATACAAAGTATAAGGATGGGCTGCCAATACTGCATAACAACATTTACGTTAATAGTTGCAACACCAAATGCAACCAAATAATCAGTTGCGCAACTACCCATGCGAGATACAACATTGCTATCTACATATTTATCTAACTTAATCAAGCGCAGAACGGAAAACAATAGGACGCCTACTATGAGCGCAATACCGTATATCGGAATTGATACCGAGGGAATAAGAATTTTCAAGCCTTCATTTATTAAATAAGCACCGCCAACAGCAACCATAATCAAAGCTAAGTGCCATGCCATTGGATCTAAAGACATGGGATTAACGGTATTTTCACCCATAGAAATCCTCTTGCCTTCAGGAACAAGACCTGTCTTATATTCTTCGGGCATATCGCCAATTTTTTTATTTCTGTCGTGTATCCTTTTCGTGCACAATAATTAATAACAACGATGCCGCTAAAAATGCCTCCTAGCAGACCAAATGTTGCAAATGTCTGGCCAATAGTAATGGCATCAGTCCAACCAGCATCTTGAAACACAGCGCCCATAGCAGCAGCTGTTCCATGGCCACCAACAAATCCACCAGGCATCATAACTGCAAACCAAGAAATTACATCAGGAAAAACAAAAGCAAATAAAAAAGCACCAATTACCAGAGCAAGCCCATACTGCATAATTTCAGCTGCACTATTTAATAAAAATGTATCGCCTACGCTTTTAAACATCTCGCGAAAACCAGACTTCTCACGTTTTCCCAAATACATAGTGGCGAACAGAACAGCAATAAGAATACCCGCATAATTTGAAGCTTGATCACTTAAGGGAAGAACATTGAATCCATATTTTCCCAAAATAACTCCAAAAAACCCTGCAATAAGAGCGGTTGGAATGAAGAGATTCTGAAATACTGCGATTCGAGCACGAACAACCTTAGCAACAACAATTAATGCAGAAATGATGCACACATCATAAACAAGCGATAATGGTGTAAATTCCATGCTTCCCTCTTTGCTTCAAAATCCGTATCATTAATTCAGGCAAATAAACATTTCATTTTTAGAAATAACTATTTATTGGTCTTTACTTTGCGAGTTTAATATTTGGTCATCTGGTTACGATAAAGCAAGTCTATTCCTTTATCATCTTGGACACTAACTTCAGCATACAATCGATCGGTAACCGAATCTAAGACTTCGCGATCTGGAGCAGCAATGTAATAACGAATCACATAAGGCTTTGCTCCTACACCGTGTTTAATAACCTCTCCAGGTTGATAATAAGAAAGTATTTCTTTCACATTTTGAGAAATATTTGGTGAAACAACTTTTCCTATCTTGCCCTCATGTCCATGAAAATATAATCCAGCACTACACTTAGTAAAAAATGGAGAATGATTAGCAAGCTTTTCTCGCAACGCCTTCTCGTCGTATACGTAATCAATAAGAAGCTCTTCAATAGACAAACCGCAGGCAATCGTTACCAATTCGTGCTCATAGCCAAATAAACGACCTGCACATTCGCAAACCTGAATTCCTTTTTCAGGTTTATAGAAAAATTGCATCGAGAGCGGACCTGAAACCATGCCAACATACTCAGCTATTTTTTTAACTATCTCGCGTGCATCTTCGTAAACATCATCAATGAAACGACTAGGATAAGCGCACCTACTTACATGGGGAATTGCATTAGGAATTTCGATCGATTTCTCCCTATCAGCAATGCTTAAAACCTGAGGGTCGCCATCAATAAGCCAGGTCATCATGTTGAATTCAAAACCATCGTTATATTCTTCGGCCAAGATATAATCAAAGTCTGAAAAAGATGCTATTTCATCAAAGTGCTCTTCAATTTCTTCTAAGGTATCGAATTTATAAATACCACGCGATCCATATCCATTCACTGGTTTAACCACACAGGGCAACCCTATCTTTTTAAGATCGGAAGCAAGAGTCTCTTTGCGAAGAATCGTCGATCCTGGGAATGGAATTTCTAAATCAGAAAACATTTGTTTCATGCGCGTTTTTTCACGAAGAGTGGCAAATTTTTCGGGTGTGCTATAGCATGGCAATCCTGCTTTGTCCGCAATGCTTACCAAGCACTCTGCTAGCAAATCAGAAAAAGAAGCAATGATGCCATCCACTTGTTCGTCTTCGCACATTTTCGCAATAGCATCTGTGTCTCTAACATCAATGGTATAACTTTTATTTGCTAACTTCTTTGCTGGACCATCTTTGTAACCATCACAAACAATAACGTAAATGCCACGACCTTGAGCCACTTTAACTAGCTCAACAAACTCATCCATAGATCCCAAGATTACTAGACGATGCGTTTCGTACGCCTTAGGCATTATGCAACCCTTTCTACCGTGTCAATTATTGGATCATTTAAAGCGGGCCTAATATTGAAAATATCTCAGCAAATCCAGCTTCAGTACTAACTCTAGCTTATTACTTAAGTCTGATATTTCTTCCGAAATCTATCTTTTCGGCTTTTCCGCAAAAGGAGAATCATCTCCTACAACATCGCGCAGAATATACTGAGGCGCTTTATTGATAGTCATAAATAACCTACCTAAATATTCTCCAACAAGCCCAAGAAACATAACAATAATGCCAGAGCAAACTAAGAGTGTAACCATCAAAGAGCTCCAACCCTGCTGAATCGAAGGATCAGTAATTCGCTGGACAATTAAGAACAACGCTCCAAGCAAGCCTAAACCACCTAAAATTGCACCAATGACCGCAGCAAATCTAAGCGGAGCCATTGAGAAGTTAAGCACTGTTGACCAGAGACGAATTAAGCTCTTTAAGGTGTAACCCGACACACCAACTTCACGATCAAAATGTTTGACAGGGATATTTACCATGCGATTTGTTACACGAAATATTAGGCCTTGGATGTAAACATAGGGGCCATCATATTCGGTTATTTCTTTAGCCACAAAACCACGCATAAGCAAAAAATTGCTTGATTCAATATCTTTTGGTCGTTTAGTAAGTACGCGCATACTCCAAACCGTAAAGCGAGAACCAAGTTTACGCCACCACGATTCACGATGATCAGGGAACGTAGCAAACACTACATCTACATCATCTTCCAGAGCGTTTAACAATTTAATACACTGCGATGGATGGGTTTGCATATCATCATCCATGAGCATAACCAAATCGCCTGTTACGTGGCGAAGACCAGCCATAATAGCACTATGTTGACCGAAGTTTCTTGCAAGATTTACTCCGATAACTTTACTATCTTCTTCATGAAGCTTTTTTATCTTTTCAAAGGTCCCATCAGTAGAACCATCATTAGATAAAACGAACTCATAATCATAACCCGCCTTTATTAATTCTTCGCGAGTTAGACGAACTACCTTACCAATGGTCTTTTCGGAATAATAACAGGGGATAACCACAGATACCTTTTGACAGCTATCTGTATTCTTTGCTTCTGCTTCCATTTTGCTCCTGGCAATATTCGTTGAATTACATATATAATTATCGTTTAAGCGATCAGGCACAATGCTTTTTGCCCAAATTCACTATTCCGCTCTCGGCATTTCGGCGCCTCTATCTTTTGTTTTACTTATTTACCCAGGCATATTTCACATAGCCAAGCATGCTTCACTCGCGTTTACTTCTCTGAATAAAAATCAGTAACTGCATCAATAACTTTAGATAGATCCGAATCTGCCATATCGTAATACATTGGTAAACGAACAAGCTTTTCGCTTTCAGAAGTAGTAATCTCGTCTTTCCCATTAAAGCGACCAAAACGCATACCCGCAGGCGAAGAGTGTAGTGGGATATAGTGGAACGTAGGAATAATGTCCCTCTCTTTTAAGAATGAAATAAACTGAGTACGTTCCTCTAAGCTTATTTCATTCTTAAAAGAGAGGGACATTATTCCTACG
>OLQE01001431.1_pt1 | contig 12921 bp, 10 predicted proteins | sample 1643161 | NCBI WGS metagenome assembly OLQE01 (sample SAMEA3136650, study PRJEB25190) | human gut metagenome | reverse complement strand
GGAAAGGCGCAGCTCAGGGGGCCGGCGGCCTCCCGATCGCGGCGCGGCTACCCGGGCTCTCCGCCCCGAAGTGCCCAAAAGTTGCAATCCCGGTCGCCCTCGAAGATAAATCCAGCGTTTTCCTAGCGGAAGAAGATAAGCCACACGAGAATGGCAACGATCACGATGAGCGCGACGACCAGCGCCGCGCGCGTGCGCCTGCGGGCACGGTCTTGCCGCGCCGTGAAAATGGTCTTGCGACCCGATGGAGCCGAGAGATAGCGGTCTGAATGGAGCACTTGCGGCTCCCCGTCGCCGGGCATCTTGTGGCGTGGATGGGCCGGGCCTTGGGGCGATCCGTTCTGGAGGCCGGTTGGTTGCAGGTACTGCGGGTCGGACGTTGCAACTCCCATATGCTTGCGGCCTGGGGCAGACGTGAAGTTCTGCTGGCGTGTCTCTCCGGCAAAACCAGCCGGCGCCTGGCCACCTTGGCTGCGATACCCTTGTCCTCTTTGGCTGGCTGCCGTGCCTGCCCCTGCTCCCGCGGCGGGGTAGGAGCCCGATCGCCGGTACGCCTCGAGCTGGGCGCGCCTCTGGTAGGTTATACCATCGTCGGTGATGGGGTCTTGGGTGATGTGGGGAACTGTTCGCTGGTAAGGGACGCGGGCGCGCTTCTCGTGATGCTGATCTGAGGATGGCGCCGATTGGGTGCGGTTGTTCTCGTCCATGTTGTCCCTCGCGTGGCTGTGCGGTGATGGCCCTATTCTATAAGTTCTCTCAGCTAAGAACTGAAATGAGACTAAAAATGGGCGGTGTTTCACGCGAGGTGCAAAAAACGGGTGAAGTGTTTCGCCGCGATATCGAGGTGGGCTCTTGGCGAAGGTGCTATCCGAACGACAAATCTAAGTCATATACACTAAGATTTGATGATACTGTGACGCTTAAAAAATCTGATTACGCATGTTTAGGAACAGGAGGCTCGGGAATAACAAGAGTGTCCAAAGAAGACCCGGAGCAAAGATATCCGGGCAATCACAAAGGAGTGATTGATTATGGCAAGCATGGTTCCGTATCGTTCGGTGTTCGGTATTCGTCCCACGTCGCTCTTCGACGCGCTCGATGACATGATGGATTTCGCCCCGTCTTCCTCCACCCGCGCCTTCCCGATGGATGTCGAGGATAAGGGCGAGGGCTACGAGGTCAAGGCATATCTGGCCGGTGTGAACAAGGATGATATCGACGTCGAGCTCAATGAGGGCCGCCTCTCCATTTCCGTCAAGGTTGAGGAGAAGGAAGAGGACAAGGGTAAGAACTTCCTGCAGAAGGAGTTCACGTCCTTCAACGCCACGCGTGGCATCTACCTTAAGGACGCCTCGAACGAGGGCCTGTCCGCTCGGTACGCCGACGGTGTGCTGACGGTGACGGTTCCGAAGATTGTCGAGAAGAAGAATGTCACGAAGGTCGCGATCGACTAACGCTTCTAGCGGGGCCGCTCATTTCCTGCCGCTGTTCTCGTCGCCGTGCGGCAGCGGAGAACGGCATGGGAAATGAGCGGCCTTTTGCGCATGCCGTCGCGATGTGGGTTTTGAGGGTCCCTGGCGGGGAGCTATTCAGTATGGCTTCCCACCAGGGATTTTTTATTCAGGCGACAGACGCTGTCGGGTGACAGGCAGTTGTATAGGCGAATAAGCGACGGGTGTTTTCGGGCAGGTTTCGGACACATGCCGCGTTCTCGGGCGGGTTTCGGACACTCGTTGTGTCTTCGGGCGACATTTCGCCGTTTTGGACTGCCGGAGCGTACGAAAGCTGCCCGAAAACGAATGCGGTGTCCGAATCTCGCCCGAAAATGCAGCCGTAACGGCCCCAGTGCCCGGATCTCACCCGAGAACGCGGCAACGAGCAGCAAGCTTCCGTCTGGCGGCGATTACCAAATGCTGATCGGCCGGTTTTGCCCGGCGGCACGGATATGCAGGCTAGGCAACGGGTCTGGCCGCCGCAGCGTCGCGGATGATCCTAGCTCGTTGTCGAGCTCCGCGCCGAGTGCCTCAGCAAGCGCGCGCACCGCGAGGCTCGGTCGGTTATTCTCCTGCGATATGTGCATGGCAACAAGCTGCTCGGTGTGCGGGCCAACAAGTGAGTGAGCGGCTTCGGCAGCCTGAGCGTTTGAGAGGTGGCCGCGTTCAGAGATGATGCGGTCCTGCAGGTACCGCGGGTAGGAGCCAGTTCTCAACATGGGGACGTCATGGTTGCTTTCAAGTGCCAAAATCCGAACGTCGCCGAGCGCCTGCAGCGCCGCCTCGGTCGCCGTCCCGGTATCGGTCATGATGCCAATGGAGTCGTTGCGGCACGAGAAGCGCAGGCCAATGGGGTTGACCACATCATGCGAGGTAGAAAACGTCTGTACCTCGATCCCCGCGATGTCGAGGCGTGTCCCCGGCTCGAACTCCGTAAACGGAAGCCCCTCGAGCGTTGTGCGCGCTTGCGGGGTGCCTGAGCTTGCGAGCAACGCGCCCGGGAAGCTCTTGCACCAAACGGGAAGACCCTTCACGTGATCGGAGTGCTCGTGCGTGACGATGAGGGCAACCACGCGGGATGCTTCGAGTTCAAGTTCTGCCATGCGCCGCAGGACCTCACGCCGCGAAAACCCGTTGTCGACCATGATGATCCCCTCGGGTCCCTCGATGAGCTCGCAGTTGCCCTTGGAGCCACTGCCGAGAATGTGTAAGCGCAAGGCGTGTGTCATGCTGTCGTCCAATAACCTCAGGTGGTACCCTGAAAACAGGGCTTGTGGTTCGTAGGAACTGGGTGTTTGTGAACTGTGGTTCGTAGACACCGGGTGTCTGTGAACCACGCGAGAGTCTGTAACCCGGTCTAGGGTATCAGGTTTGAACGACTATTTCTCTTCAACGTATCGATCGGAGCCATTCTCTATGCCCACGGTATCACAGCGTTTCGTCTCACATCGCGCGGGCACCGCGTCCGGCCGCGCGCTCAACCCATCGGCACCCGTCGTGCTCATGGTGTCGGGCGGCGCGGATTCAACGGCGCTTTTGGTCATGGCGTGCACGTCAAAGCTCGACATCATGGACGGTCGGGGCCCTGCGCGCATAGCTCGAGAGCGCATCCACGTGCTCCATGTAAACCATCATCTCCGCGGGGAGGCGTCCGACGCAGACGAGGAGCATGTTCGCAGCCTCTGCGAGCGCTATGGGGTTCCCCTGTGTGTGGAACACGCATCGTTCACCGAGCTCAACGGCCAAAATCTCGAAGCCGCCGCACGAGAGGTGCGCTATGCGGCCGCTCGGAGGTACGTTCGCGAACTCTGCCAAGAGGCGGGGTGCCCTCGCACCGCGGCGCGCATCGTGACCGCGCACACGGCAAGCGACCGAGCCGAGACGTTCTTCATGAACGCCATCAAGGGCGCGGGCCCCGCGGGACTCTCGAGCATTCCGCGCCGTAGGAACATCATCGTGCGCCCGCTCATCGACCTCACGCACGAGGAGCTTTGCCGGTATCTTGAAGTGGCGGGCATCGCTTGGCGGGAAGACGAGAGCAACCAAGACACGTCGTATCTGCGCAATTTTGTCCGCCACCGCGTGATTCCCGTGGCCCGCGAACGTAACGAGAACCTTGCGCGGAGCGTGGGGGCGGCGTGCGACATCTTGGGCGACGAAGATGCCTTCATGGCGCATCTCGCCGCCACGGCCCTTCGTTCGTGCACGCGCCGCCAGCAGGAAGGCCTTGTGGTGCTGGATGCCGCGCGCGTGGCTGCGGCAGAGGTTGCCATAGCTCGCCGCATGGTGCGTCTTGCGGTAAAACAGCTCGATGCCGAGGCACGGCTCGAGATGCGCCATGTGGAGAGTATCCTTCGCTGCGTCGCGGCGGGCGAGGGGTCCCTCACGCTGCCGGGCAATATCGACGCGCGCATCGAGTTTGGCACGCTCGCCCTGCGCACGGCATCTGCCCGCGAGCATCTGGTGGCAGGCTGGATCGCGGTGCCCGGCCGGATGCCCCTCGCGAACGGCGCGGTGCTCGAGGCGTCGCTCGAACGCATTCCTGCCGGAACCGACGCCGTTGCCCTCGCGCGCGAGGCGGCGGCCTCCTCGCCGGCTGGTGGTTCCGTGGCCTATGTTGACGCGGCGGCGCTGGGCTACGCCGAGCGCGATCTGGTGCGACTCAAGGAATCGGGAAGCTCCCTTACGGCGGAGGCCATCGGCGCGCGCTTCTGGGTCGACGCCCCTGCACCCGGCGATCTTCTCTGCCCGCTGGGCATGCATGGCCGCAGCAAGAAGCTGTCCGACCTTCTGGGCGAGGAGCAGGTTCCCGTGGCGGAGCGCCCGCTCGTGCCGGTCGTGCGCACGGCTCCGGGGGGTTCCGTTGTGTGGGTTGGCGGAATTCGCCTCGATGACCGCTTTAAGTGCACGGCCGCCAGTAAAGTGCTGGTAAAATTGGTTATTCACCCCCAGGATCTCGCGTTATGAAAACTGGGTGTTGGGTAAGCTGCGTATCACGGCAACATGTGCAGGAGGTTTTTATATGATCGAGCAGGGCGCTATGCATCCGGATATCGAGCAGGTGCTGTTCACGGAAGAGGATATCGCGGCTATGGTCAAGCGCATGGGCGCAGAGATCTCCCGCGACTACCAGGGTAAAGACCTGGTGCTTATCGCCGTCCTGCGCGGCGCTGTCGTCTTCATGGGCGACCTTATGCGCTCTATCGACGTACCGCTCGCCATCGACTTCATGGCCGTCTCAAGCTATGGCGATAAGGCCAAGAGCTCGGGCGTGGTGCGCATCGTTAAAGACCTGGACATGGATATCAAGGGGCGTGACGTGCTCATCGTGGAGGACATCCTGGACTCCGGCCTCACGCTCAAGTACCTCATGAAGAACCTGAGCAGCCGTAACCCCGCGTCCATCGAGGTGGCAACCTTCCTGTGGAAGGACGTGGAGGGCAAGCAGGCTGCAATCAACCCCAAGTACGTGGGCACCCATTGCCCGGATGCGTTCGTGGTGGGGTACGGCCTCGATTTTGCCGAGCGCTATCGCAACCTCCCCTATGTGGGGATTCTCAAGCCGGAGGTTTATTCGTAATATGACCCGTCGTGTTCTAAGCGCAACGATTGAAGATGAGCGAGCCTGCGGGCTCGCTCTCGCTGCTGATGGCGGTGGCTCAAGCAATCGCGATCAGCAGGATGACGCGCCCCGCCCCGAAGCGCCGGATTCGCCCGGCTCGCCGTTTGACGATCCGTTCCAGCTGGGGCTCGGGCGTTCTGGTGGGTCGGGCGACGGATCGGGCCGTCCCGGTGGCGGTCCCGGTAGGCGCGGGCCGTCCCGCGTGTCGTGGCTCTATATTCTGCTTGTGTGCGGGCTTCTCGCCTATGTCATCTTCAGCATGAACGGCGGCTTTGGTGCGCAGAGCCCCACCGACGAGCTTGCTACGAGCGAGTTCGTGACCGCGGTCGAAGAGGGGCGCGTTGCCAACGTGACCTACACCGTGGCCGATGGCAGCCTGGCCGGTGAGTACTGGACGCGTTCTGAGGACATTGGCAAGAACGCGGCGCTTAAGCACTTTACCTCTACCTACGTGGGCTCCGATGCGCTTGCCGACCTCATGGCCGGCCGCCCGAGCACCGTCTACATCGTCAACACCAACGATCCCAACGCGATCATGGACCTTCTCATCAGCGTGGTCCCAACGGTGATCTTGGTGCTCATCATGCTGTACTTCATGCGCCAGATGATGGGCGCCAACAGCAAGACCATGCAGTTTGGCAAGACGAACGCCAAGATGAACGAGGCTACTCGCCCCAAGGTCAAGTTCGCCGATGTGGCGGGTATCGACGAGGCGGTCGAGGAGCTCGAGGAGGTCCGCGACTTCCTGGCAGATCCCGAGCGCTACCGTAAGCTTGGCGCGAAGATCCCGCGCGGCGTCCTGCTCGTGGGCCCTCCGGGTACGGGCAAGACGTTGCTGGCCAAGGCCGTCGCCGGCGAGGCCGGGGTGCCGTTCTTCAGCATCAGCGGTTCCGATTTCGTTGAGATGTTCGTTGGCGTGGGCGCAAGCCGCGTGCGCGACCTCTTCTCCAAGGCGAAGGAACAGGCTCCGAGCATCATCTTCATTGACGAGATCGATGCCGTTGGACGCCAGCGCGGAGCAGGTTTGGGCGGCGGGCATGACGAGCGCGAGCAAACGTTGAACCAGCTGCTCGTGGAGATGGACGGCTTCGAGGAGAACGAGAGCGTGATCCTCATCGCTGCGACCAACCGCCCGGATATTCTCGACCCGGCGTTGCTGCGCCCTGGCCGCTTCGATCGGCAGATTACCGTGGACCGCCCGGACGTGAAGGGCCGCGAGCAGATCCTTCGGGTGCACTCCGCCAACAAGCCGCTTGCAGACGACGTGCGCTTCGATAAGCTCGCCCAGCTCACCGTGGGATTCACCGGCGCCGACCTTGCGAACCTCATGAACGAGGCCGCGCTGCTCACCGCTCGCCGCCATCGCGGGCGCATCAGCATGGACGAGGTCGAGGAGTCTATGGAGCGCGTGATCGCTGGTCCCGAGCGCAAGGCCCGGGTCATGACCGAGACCGAGCGCACGACCATCGCGTTCCACGAGAGCGGCCATGCCCTCGTGGGGCACGTGCTCGAGCACTCCGATCCGGTCCACAAGATCACGATCATCCCGCGTGGCCAGGCACTTGGCTACACCATGCAGCTGCCCACTGAGGACCATTTCCTCAAGACCAAGAACGAGATGCTTGACGAGCTCGCGGTGTTCCTGGGCGGTCGTGTGGCCGAAGAGCTCATGTGCGACGACATCACCTCCGGTGCATCGAACGACCTCGAGCGCGCAACCAAGATGGCACGCGAGATGGTCACGCGCTTGGGTATGAGCGAGGCGCTCGGAACGCAGGTCTTCGGCGAAGCCCAGCACCAGGTCTTCTTGGGGCGCGATTATGCCGACCACCAGGATTACTCTGAGGAGACCGCACGCCGTATCGATACCGAGGTGCAGCGCATCATGCGTGAGGCGCACGAGCGTGCGGAGAAGATCCTGCGCGATCGCTCCGACCAGCTCAAGCTCATGGCCAACGTGCTCCTGGAGCGCGAGACCGTCGAGGGCGACGCCGTTGAGGCACTGCTTGATAACACCTGGGATGAATTCTTGGCCAAGGAACAGGCCGGCGGCAAGGATGGCTCCAAGCCCGGCGATTGCCGCAAGCCGCGCATGAGCGATGAGGAGCTTGCGGAAGACGCCGCTCGCTTCGCCGCAGAGGCCGTCGCTGCTGATTCCCACTCGGAGGGGGATCAAGACTAAGCGATTCCTGCCCGACCAAGACGGATTTGACGGTAGATTGAACGGTAAAAGACGCCCGCGCTCGACTCCGAGTGAGGGCGTCTTTCGTAGGGAGATTTAATTCTGGCTAACTTTGTCGATTTATTGCGCTCAGGCTCCTGGGCTTTCTGGCGGAGGGGCGCTGGATCCTACATTTAGCCATAAAAACATGCCAAAAGAGTGGGTAACGGAGCGCGGACATGGCCAACGAGATCGCTTTGACGCCGAATGGTCGAAGTCCATCGCCAGAAATCGACAAAGTTAGCCAAAAACCGGCATTCGTTGCGAAAACACCTTCACCGTGCGGGCCGGCGCGGCCATTCCATCGAGTTGGTAAGCGAATATGCCGAGCGTTTGCACGGAGCGCTGCGCCGAGCGAATGCGCTGGGCGATTGCGTGAACGATTCCGCTGGGCGTTTGCACGGAGCGCTGCGCCGAGCGTTTGTGCGTAACGATTGCGCGGAGCGTCTGCATGGGGCACCTGCGCCCGGTGCGTCTTTGCCGTGTGCAGCGCTCCATGCCTGTTGCACGAAGCTGCCCGCACCATCTACCGGCACCATCTGGCTGCTCGCATTGATCGGCACCGCGCTCTGGAGCGTTCTGGCTCCGAGGGCCGTGCATCTTGCCGTATCATGGACCACAAGACAGTGCGCGGCACGACTGCGCCGATATGAGGAGCAATCATGATCAACGATACGATGTATGCTCGCGGTGCCGAGAGCTCGGTGATTCGCGAGATTTTCACGTACGCCAACGAGCGCAAGGCACAGATTGGCGCTGAGAATGTGTTCGATTTCAGCCTGGGCAACCCCAGCGTGCCCGCCCCCGACGAGGTGAGGCAGAGCATCGAGCGTTCGCTCAAGCTCCCGCCCGAGCAGGTGCACGGGTACACGCCCGCGCCCGGCGCACCCGAGGTTCGTACTGCCGTGGCGGAATCGCTCAACCGTCGTTTTGGGACGAACTACACCATGGCCGATGTGTTCATGACGGTCGGCGCCGCCGCCTCGGTGTCCTGCACGCTTGGAGCGGTCACGTGCCCCGGCGATGAGGTTATCGTCATCGCGCCGTATTTCCCGGAATACCGCGTGTGGATCGAAACAGCTGGTGCCGTCTGCATCGAGGTCTTGGCCGATCAGGAAACGTTCCAGGTCGACCCCGAGGCGGTCGCCGCCGCCATCACCGACCGTACCGCGGCGGTTATCATCGACTCACCCAATAACCCAACGGGCGCGGTCTATACCAGGGAGAACCTGGAGAAACTCGTGGATGTCCTCGAGCGCGCGAACGTGGATCGCGAGGCGCGCCTGGGCCATCCTCAGCCCATTGTCCTCATCTCAGACGAGCCCTATCGCGAGATCACCTACGGCGCTGAGGTTCCCTGGGTGCCGTCGCTCTACGAGCACACGGTGGTGTGCTATTCGTACAGCAAATCGCTCTCGCTTCCTGGAGAGCGTGTGGGCTGGGTGCTCGTGCCGCAGGTGAGCGAGGGCGCCCGTCGGGTCATGACGGCCGTTGCCGGAACGGCTCGGTCGCTCGGGTTCGTATGCGCGCCATCGCTCTTCCAGCGCGTGGTCATGGATTGTGTGGGCGTTCCGTCGGATGTTGCGGCATACGCTCGCAATCGTGACCTGCTCACCCAGGCGCTCTCGCAGATGGGGTATACCTATGTGGAGCCAGGCGGTGCCTTCTACCTGTGGGTCCGTGCCCTTGAGCCCGATGCCGAGGCGTTCTGCGAACGCGCTCGGGCCTACGAGCTCTTGCCGGTGCCCTCCAACAGCTTCGGCGTTGAGGGGTGGGTGCGCGTAGGGTATTGCGTGGCGCCCGAGGTTATCGAGCGTTCGCTTCCCGCATGGAAGCGTCTTGCTGAAGACTACGGCCTGTAGGCTTCGTCTTCGGCTGAGCGCATTGCCACCGCGGCCCTGCGCCGGACTGCTCGGCGTTCAGCGGCTGCGGCGCGCCGGAATCGCGTTTGTTGCAGATGGTTCACATCTAAGGAGCGTCTCATGACATACGATATCAAATCAGATATTCATACCCATACGATGTTCTCTCGGCATGCATATTCGACCATTGCGGAGAACGTCGCGGCAGCGCGCGCCGCAGGGCTCGAGCTCTTGGGGTCCGCCGATCATTTCAGCTGCATGCTCTTTCCCGAGCAGCACATCCGCAACTTCCAATACTTCGTGAACCAGACCGTGTGGCCGCGCGTTTGGGACGGGGTCGTGCTCCTGCGCGCTGCGGAGGTTGATATCGTCTCGCTTGAGGGCGGACTGTTCGGGCAAGATATCGCCTGTCCGGCAAGCATCACCGGGCGGCCGTACAAGCAGGACAAGAGCCTGTTCGAGCGCGTAACGAGCAATCTCGATTGTCTCGTGGCGAGCGTTCACGATACGCGGTTCACCGAAGATGTCTCCGGGGCACAGACGACCGGCATGTACATTCGAGCGCTTGAGCAGCCGAAGGTGCTGGTGTTGGGGCATACGGGGCGTTCCGGCGTGCCGTTCGATGTTGATGAGGTGCTCACCGTTGCGAAGGAGCGCCATAAGCTCATCGAGGTTAACGAGCACAGTCTCGAGGGCGATCACAAGGGCGACACGCACGATGCCTGTCGCCGCATAGCCGAACGCTGCGCGGAGCTCGGCGTGGGCATATCGGTTTCCAGCGATGCTCACATCGCCTCGGATATCGGTAAGTATCCCCAGGTGAGCGCCATGCTCGAGGAGATTCATTTCCCCAGGGAGCTCATCATGAATCGCGATCGCGCCTCGATGCTTACCGCGCTTGCCGATGCAGGCATCTGCGACCTGCGGAATCTTGTTGCTCGCGAAGGGTAGATCATGGCGCTCGGGCGGTGTCATATGGTGTCTGCGGTGCGGGCGGGGTTGAGCCGCCTGCCGTTCGTGGTGCTGCTCGTGCTCGCCATCATGGCTCTGAGCTTTGCGTTCATGATGCTCTGTCGCTACGAGCAGAATCGTCGAAACGCCGGGGGAGCGGGTTCGCCGCAAAGCTCCGCAGTTGCCTATGGCGAGGAGCTTCCCGCGACGGGGCGCTTTACCAAGAGCATCACCTATACCTGCATCGACGCGCCCGGTCGCGAGACGGTGTCGCCGGTTGTCTGGGATGACGGCTGGTTCTTCGGCGACATGCGCACCTACAACCACGACCTCGCAAGGGCCTCGTCGGTTCTTGCTGCTCTGGCGTATTCCGAATCTTCTCATTACCAAGAAAGCTATCAAACGCCGCCGTATATGGAGAACGCCCTGGCCGAGCTGGGCTTCGACGAGGTTTCCACAGCCTCGTACGAGTATCGCAGCGAGGTAATGGACCAGATGCTCAATCTGGTGACGCAGCGAGAAGATACCGTCGCCTACACCTTGGCGCGCAAGCGCGTAACGGGAGCCGACGGGTCCACTCGTTCGGTCATCCTCGTCTCGGTGCGTGGCAGCTATGGATCGGAATGGCTGAGCAACCTAAAAATCGAGGGCGTTTCTCCTGAAGGCGAGACAGCCCTTTCCGAGGATCAAGAGACGCGGTACGACCACTCCGGGTATGTAGAGGCGGCGAGCGAGGTGAGCCAGGCGGTCGCTCCCTGGGTGCGCGAAAGCCATAGGCGCGGAGACCAGGTGACCCTGTTGCTCGTTGGGCACAGTCGCGGCGGGGCGATCGCGAACCTTGTTGCCGCCCAAGCGGACGACGAGCTTGCTGCGCTGGCAGAGGGCTCCCAGCCCCAGGATGGGCTCGAGCTGGCGGCGGGCGATGCGGTTGCAGGGTACACCTTCGCGTCTCCCGGATGTACCACGAGCGCCCACGCCCATGCCGCGCGCTACGGCAACATCTTCAATATCGCGAACCCGGCGGACCTTATGCCCGCGCTCCCTCTGGAGTCTTGGGAATATGCGCGCTACGGGGTCGACATGAACTTGCCTGCGATGGGCGAGGAAGGGTTCGATACCCAGTTTGCATCGATGAGCAGCGCCTACACCGAGCTTACCGGTGAGGAGGACCCCTACGACCCCGAGGCGGCTCAGGCCGTGCGGTCGGTGGTGGGTGAGGTTGGTGCCGAGGTCGGCTCGGTCGACGAGCTGGTTACCCCGGGAGGGATTGCCGCTGTTGCCCAGGCGTGCGCACGGCATATCGACCCCACGCGCATCTTGTGCGGACACTATCCGAGTGTCTACATCAGTTGGATGTATACCATCGAGGCGGATGACCTGACTTTAAGCTAAGCGGGCTATCTGCGTGGATGGGGCGCTCGTTTAGGTGAGACGATGTATTGGGGATTCGCTTGAGCTGCTCGCCCCTCTTGGTCACAAAGCGCGCTAGGAGCGTTCGAGAACCGCGACGGTTTCCGTGTGCTCGGTGTGCGGGAACATGTCCACGGGCGTGAGGCGGCAGAGCCGGTAGCCCTGGTGCCCGAGTATCTCCAGATCACGCGCCTGCGTTGTGGGGTTACAGCTGATATAGACGATGCGCCGCGGTCCAAGCTCCGCAGCCGCCGTAAGAAACGCTGGCGTTGAGCCGGCCCGCGGAGGGTCGAGCGCGACGACATCGACATGCGTGCCGCTGCGAGCCGCATCGCGCAGGAATTCGGTAGCGTCGGTTGCCATGAAGGAGGCCTCATCCGGGCCGAGGCCGTTGAGTTCGGCGTTGAGACGGGCGTCGGCGATGCCCGCCGGGTTCTTCTCCACGCCGATGAGTTTGATCGCCTTGCCCGCGCGGGCCGCATCGCGCGCAGCGCAAAGACCGATCGTTCCGCTTCCGCAATATGCATCAAGTAGCACGTCGCCCGCCTCGAGCGCCATGCCCTCGATGGCGAGGCGGTATAAGATCTCGGTCTGTTGGGGGTTCGTTTGATAGAACGCGGTGGGCGAGATGGCGAACGTGCAACCAAGTAGCTCGTCCTTCATGTGAGGTGCACCCCACAGCACCCGAGTCTCGCGGTCCAGGATGGCATTGCCTTCGCGCCCGTTGATATTCTGGGCCACGCATACGATGCGAGGGTCGATGCTGGAAAGCTCGTGTGCGAGGTCTTCGATGTGGGGCACCTCGCGGCGCGCGGTGACGATGGTGAGCATGGCTTCATCGGTGCGCCAGCCCATGCGCAGCACTGCATAGCGCAGCACACCCTGCCGCACATCTTCATCGTATGCGGGTATGCCCAGGCGCTCGGCGGATCGGGCGACCTCGTTGAGGATGTGCCGCGCTCCCGGGGCTTCGACGGTGCAGTTTGGAGCGGGAACGATGGTGTGCGTTCCACGGGCGAAAAATCCTGAGCGCACCGCGCCTGCGGGCCCGGGTGCAAAGGGCGTGGCCGCCTTGTAGCGAAACGCGCGCGGCGCGGGAGCCTTGCCCGGGTCTCCCGCTTTGCTTCCCATGCCGCAGGTGGCCTCGATCACGGCGTCCCATCCCATGCGCTCAATGAGCGGACGGAAGAGATTCTCCATGGCTTCCTGCTTGCGGACGAGCTGCTTCCGGTAGGGTATGCCAAGCCACGCGCACCCACCGCATGCACGCATGATGGGGCAGGGGCCGGCGGAATCCTTGAGCTTGCGGCGCGACGGCGCTGCATTGGAGGCGGCGCCGTCGGAGCGGCCGACCGCCTGCCG
>OLQE01001426.1_pt1 | contig 12981 bp, 12 predicted proteins | sample 1643161 | NCBI WGS metagenome assembly OLQE01 (sample SAMEA3136650, study PRJEB25190) | human gut metagenome | reverse complement strand
TGCAGATTGTACTTTCCTGCGTTTTAAGCAGTAATCTGAAAAAGGAAACGCTGGTAGAAAGAATAAGGTATCAGGGATAGCAAGTAATATGTAATGAACTAGTACAGCGAATATTAAGTAACTGATATATTGACTTGTCTGATTTTTCATCTGCGGCGTTGTCGTCAATCGCCGTAGCCACCGCTACGCCTCATTCCTCCGCCTTGCAGCTGAAGAAATCATCCTGCATCAATATAGCAGAAACTTAATTTTCGCTGTACTAGATCTTAACGAAGAGGAGAAATAGATAACTTCCATTTTGTATGTATGATAAATCTAAACAGTATTTTAGCAACATTTCCTACTGGTTAATTAAATGGAATAGAAATTAAACACTGTTCAATTGAGCAATCTATATGAATCTGATATGCTGAGTATACAAAAGCTTTTGAATTTTTTAGGAGATGAAGCAAATGGATATAGGCGTTGTTATAAAAAAATATAGAAAAGAAGCTGGTATGACGCAGGAGGAGATGGCAAACAGATTAGGCGTGACGACACCGGCTGTAAACAAATGGGAGAATAGTAATTCCAAGCCGGATATTGAACTGCTGGCACCAATTGCAAGACTGCTTGATATTTCACTTGATACATTACTTTCTTTTCATGAAAAACTTTCAGATACTGAAATCGAAGAAATTATCAGGAAGATGGACAGGATGTTTTCAGAAGAAGGCTATGAAAAGACTTATGAATGGGCATTGAGACTTATAAAGGAATACCCGAATTGTAACATGCTTATCTGGCAGACTGCGGTAATGCTTGATGCAAGAAGAATAACGGATAAATGCACGAATCAGGAAAAATATGATAAGCAGATTAACGCATGGTATGAGCTGGCACTACATGATGAGAATGAAGAGATACAGCATCATGCAGCAGATTCCTTATTTGGATTTTATTTACGTAAGAAGGATTACACCAAGGCAGAAAAATATCTGGACTATTTTTCAGAATACGATCCTATGAAAAGTTATTATCAGGGAAGATTACTCCAGAAGCAGGGAAAAATCAAAGAAGCATATGAAAAATATGAAAATATTATTTTTTCCGGCTTTAGTACACTTAATTTTGTTCTTTCCACAATGGCGGGACTGGCATTGCGAGAAAATGATATCGGTTATGCGAGATTTTTGTCAGGGAAGGTACAGGCAGTTGCACATACATTGGAAATGGGAAAATATAATGAGTATTCGCCAATGCTTGATATTGTATGTGCAGGGAAAGATGTAGAGGGAACATATAAGGTGGTAAAACATCTTCTTGATAATGTGGGTACTATGTATGATTTTAGAAAGTCCGGTTTATATAAGCATATGAAGTTCAGAGATATTGATGAAACTATATTAGATGGTGTAAAAGAAAAACTTCTTGAAGGATTCAGAAATGAGGAAGAATTCGGCTACATGGCAGGATATGAACCGTGGGAGAAATTAATTTTTGACAGATAAGTTTTTTGAAAACTGTCGTTTGGTAAAATCTATTCCATTTTTAAAAGCCTTGCGATAAAATATGTTCTGTGAGACTTGTGTATTATTGTCCAAACTAGGATAAAAGCTGGCTGATTGGTAAATGGTATTCGTAATATTGCAGAAGAGATTGTGTGAAAAGAATTGGTGTATATCTAAAGCGTGGAAAGCTCCTTCGGGAGTTTTTTGCTGTTTATAAGATAAATTCTGTCGGAGATTTATTATAAAACATTACTTTACAAGAAGAATAAAAAAGCATATAATTCTTTTATAATATATTTAATAAAAGAGGGTAAGAAAACGGAAAATAAAGATAAAAAAAATATAACAAGAAAAAAAATAATTAATTATGTGCTAAACAATCATGTTACATCCAAGGCGGGAATCGCAAAAGAGTTAAACTTGAGTATGCCGACTGTGTTAGCAAATGTGAATGACTTGTTAGAAAAAAGGGTGTTGGAAGAAACTGGGGAATATGCTTCAACCGGTGGAAGGAAGGCAAAAAGTATAGGGATTAATAAGTCATACTGTCATGCAATGGGAATTTTGATTACAGCGAATCATATAGAAATGGTATTAGTAAATTTTGGAGATGAGATTATAAAAAAAGATCGCATCCGTTTAAAATTTACGGCTGAATTATCTTATTGTACAGAGGTGGCACAAAAGGTCAAAACTTTTCTTGAAGGCGAAGTAGCGAAGGACACGCTACTTGGGATTGGAGTGGCGATTCCAGGAATTATTAATCAGAAAGAACGGATTGTTTTAAAATCCCATGCTTTAGGTATAGAGAATTATAGTCTGCGCTTTTTAGAGCAGGCGCTGGAAATTCCAGTATATTTTGAGAACGATGCTAATGCTGCAATGCTTGCAGAAAAAAAACAAAAGTATCCAAATGCGATATATCTGTCTTTGAACCACACCTTAGGAGGTGCATTCTGCATAGATGGAAAGCTGTTTCGAGGGCAAAACCAGAAAGCAGGGGAGTTTGGTCACATGATACTCGTTCCCGGTGGAAGAAAGTGTTATTGTGGTAAATCAGGATGTGCAGATGCATATTGTGCTGCAAGTGTACTGACACAAGATAACAGGCAGTCGCTGGATGCATTTATGGAAAAAATTGAAAGTGGTAATGAAAAAAATTTGCAGACATGGAATGAGTATCTGGATCATCTTGCTGTTTTGATATCAAATCTGCGGATGGCATATGATATGGATATCATACTAGGAGGTGATGTGGGAGGTGTATTGTCAGATTATATGATACCACTGGGAGAAAAAGTGATGGCATATAATGGCTTTGAGCACGATGTTTCATACTTGAAAAATTGTTCGTATAAGAAAGAAGCGTCAGCTGTTGGAGCCGCGAAATACTTTTTTACAAAACATATAGTAGAATTGTAGTAACTGTTTACAGGTAGGAATTTTCTGAACTGAAAATTCCGTACGGTACAGCTCCCACTGACAGATTGTAAAGCGAATGCGGACGTTCGACTTGATATGTGTGAAAAACGAGAAGCTGTGTAAAATTAAAAAAAAGATATTATAGTAAAAAACGGAAAGAAAACAGTAACTACGGTTTTCTTTCCGTTTTTTTGCGTGTTAATTGTGAAAAATATACAAAAAATGTGTTTTGAAATTATGAAATATATAAAAATATGAAAAAACATATTGACAAATTGTGTTTGTATGGTAATAATATAATTACTTTGATAAAACATTTTATAAAACATAAAATAAAACAACATAAAAAAGGAGGAAACAATTATGTTACAGCAGGTAATGACAAATCCAGGAGAAATTATTTTCAGAGAGGTTCCGGTTCCGGAGGTAAAGGAAAATCAGGTGTTGGTAAAGATTATGAATATTGGTGTTTGTGGATCAGATATTCATGTTTATCATGGAAAACATCCGTTTACAAAATATCCGGTAACACAGGGACATGAGGTTTCCGGTGAGATTACAGAACTTGGAAAAAATGTCACAGAGTTTCATGTGGGACAGAAGGTGACGATAGAGCCTCAGGTATATTGTGGACATTGCTATCCATGTCGTCATGGAAAGTATAATCTCTGTGAGGAATTAAAAGTAATGGGATTTCAGACGACAGGAACAGCATCTGAGTATTTTGCAGTGGATGCATCTAAAGTAACACCTATTCCAGAAGATATGTCCTATGAAGAAGGAGCTATGATCGAACCTCTTGCTGTGGCAGTTCATGGTGTAAAACAGATGGGCGATGTGGCTGGCATGAATATTGCAGTCCTTGGAGCAGGACCGATTGGAAATCTCGTGGCACAGGCAGCAAAAGGAATGGGGGCAGCGAAAGTGATGATCACAGATATCAGTGATCTTAGATTGGCAAAGGCAAAAGAATGTGGAATTGATGTGTGTGTGAACACCCAAAATAAAGACTTCGGTGAGGCAATGATCGAAGCATTTGGACCGGATAAGGCGGATGTGATCTACGACTGTGCCGGAAACAATATCACAATGGGACAGGCAATTAAATATGCAAGAAAAGGAAGCACGATTGTACTGGTGGCTGTTTTTGCAGGAATGGCAGAAGTAGATCTTGCGGTGGCAAATGATCACGAACTTGACATTAAGAGCACGATGATGTACCGCCATGATGATTACATAGATGGAATCAGACTGGTAAATGAGGGCAAAGTTCATTTGAAACCGCTCATCTCAAAGACATTTGCTTTTAAAGATTATCTGAAGGCATACCAGTATATTGATGATAACCGCGAGACAACGATGAAAGTAATTATCAACGTCAGTGAAAAGTAAGGAGTTCGTATGGAAAATAAATATGGAATTGTCGGAGTTGCCCATGTCGGGCTTCCGACAAACGATTTACAGAAAACAGTTGAGTTTTATAAGGGTCTTGGATTTGAAGTGATTATGCAGTCTTATAATGAAAAAGCAGGGGAAAAAGTGGCATTTTTACAGATAAAAAATTACTGTATAGAGACTTTTGAAAATGGGCAGGCGGCAATGTCAGACGGTGCATACCAACATGTTGCACTTGATGTAGAAGACATTGAAAGTATGTATCAGAAAATCTGCAATGAAAAATACACAATTATTACAGACGGAATCGAAGAACTACCATTTTGGGAAAATGGTGTGAAGTTTTTTATAATTAAGGGACCAAATGAGGAAAGAATAGAGTTCTGTCAGAAACTCTGATAAAAATAGGAAGGGACATATGGGAAGCGAAAACAAAAATGGAAAAGTACCGCTGATCAGTAAGATTGCATATGGGTTTGGTGATGTTGGATGTAATTTCAGCTGGATGTTCGTCAGTAATTTTCTGATGATATTTTATACAGACGTGTTCGGAATCAGTATGGCGGCTGTGTCAGCACTTATGCTTTTTTCAAGATTCTGGGATGCAATCAATGATCCAATCGTCGGAGGACTTACGGATAAAACAAAATCGAGATGGGGACGGTACCGTCCATGGCTGTTAGTAGCGGCACCAATTACAGCGATTCTTCTTGTTATGACATTCTGGGCAAGACCCGACTGGCCGCAGAATGGAAAGATCATTTATATGGTAATTACATATTGTCTGCTGGTTTTGGGGTATACCTGTGTGAATATTCCATATGGAACCTTGTGTGGTGCTATGACACAGGATATTGATGAACGTGCAAAAATAAATACATCCCGTTCGGTTGCAGCGATGATTGCAATTGGTGTGTTAAATATTATCACAGTTCCACTGCTCAGCAAATTCGGCAGTCATAGTGCAAAGACAGGATATCTGACGGTTGCGGTCATATATGGATGTATTTTTACAGCCTGTCATTTCTTCTGCTTTGCGAAGACGAAAGAGGCAGTGATTACTCCGGAAAAAGAAAAAATTTCTGTAAAGATACAGTTGAAAGCAGTCATGCAGAACAGGCCATATCTTCTTGCATTGGCAGGACAGATATTATTTGGATTTACATTGTATGGTAGAAACGCAGATATTCTGTATTACTTTACATATGTGGAAGGGAATGCCTCCTACTACACAACTTATTCGATGTGCATCATTATTCCTTCTATCATCGGAGCAGCCTGTTTTCAACCATTATTCCGCAAATTGAATAACAAAGGAAGAACAGCATCTCTCTTTGCTTTATTTACAGGAATTTCCATGTTGTCTATGTTTTTCTTCAATGCCAAAGAATCACCGGCTATTTTTTATGCATTATCTGGTCTCACACAGTTTTTTTTCTCTGGATTTAATACCGCAATCTATGCAATTATTCCAGACTGTGTGGAATATGGAGAGTGGAAAACCGGACTTAGAAATGACGGTTTTCAATATGCATTTATTTCACTTGGAAATAAAATCGGAATGGCAGTTGGAACAGCACTTTTAGCAGGATTACTTGGAAAATATGGTTATATTGCAAATCAGACACAAAATGCAATTGTACTTTCAATTATGAAACATGCATTTACGACGATTCCAGGTGTACTGTGGATTGTGACTGCGGTTGTATTATTTTTCTACCGGTTAAATAAAAAACGTTATAACGAGATTGTGGAGGAACTGAAAAATGGAAGAAAAAGTTGATATCGTGGCATTGGGTGAATTGTTGATTGATTTTACAGAAGCAGGACACAGTCAGGATGGGAGAAAATTGTTCGAACAGAATCCCGGCGGTGCTCCGGCAAATCTTTTAACCGTTGCAAGCCACTTTGGGTATCGCACATCTTTTATTGGAAAAGTTGGAAACGATATGCATGGTAAATTTTTAAAGAAGACATTGCATAAGGAAGGAATCAATACAGATGCTATTGTTGAAGACCCGGGTTATTTTACAACGTTGGCATTTGTGGAAATCGGTGAAAGTGGAGAACGGAATTTTTCATTTTGGATCATTATCGCTGACAGATGAACCGGCAGAAAGTACAACGATTGAAGCGGTAAAAATGGCAAAAGCAGCGGGTGCACTTATTTCCTATGATCCGAATTATCGACCGTCTCTTTGAAAGAGCAAAGAGGATGCAGTGAAAAAAATGAGATCTGTCATAGAATTGGTAGATGTCATGAAGGTATCGGATGAAGAGAGTACTCTGTTGACAGAGGCGAAAAGTTATGAGCAGGCTGCAGATCAACTCCTTGCCATGGGACCAAAGCTGGTTGCCATTACATTGGGAGAACAGGGCGTTCTTATGGCGACAAAAAGCAGAAAAGAAATCATCAAAGCATTTCAGATACATGCGGTCGACACGACTGGGGCAGGTGATTCATTCTGGGGAGGCGTATTATGCAGTATCCTTTCCATGAATAAGAATGTTGAAAAAATGGAATGGGAAGAAATCAAAAAGTGTGTTGTTTTGGGAAATGCAGTTGCTGGATTGTGTGTGCAAAAGAGAGGGGGAATCCCTGCGATTCCGACGAAAGAGGCGGTGTTTGAATTTATGCAGAAATAATGAATGTATATGAACAAACTCTGGGCTGTAAAAATTCCCCTATTTTTAATAATGATATAAGCAGGAAAACTTTTAAGATTGCTTCTGGGGAGCATCCCAGAGTTTGTGTAAACCTCCAAACTGATGTAAGATAAGATTACTCAGTTTGGAGGTTTACACAAACTTTAGGATACTCCCTTTATGGCTGCTGTCCGGGACTTTTATTTTGTTTTTGCTTTTCTGGAAAGAAAAACACATAATAGCAGTGGCATTGCATAGTGGATTGGAAATGTATAACGAGGATGTCCATATGCTGCCGGTCCTACAAAGGTAATTGCAAGAGTGAGAAGAAGGGGCAGTCCAAGAAGCAGGAGCCGTCCGTTTTTTTCACATAAGGCGTATAAACAGATAGCCAGCAAAAGCAGATCTATCAGTCCCTGATTTACATACAGGCCGATAAGCGGCAATTTATAAAAATTCTGATAATAAGTCATGATTCCCTTTTTAGCAGACTTATTGAGCTCTGTAATATCTTCGTACAGCTTGTTGAAGTCTACAGAGCTGATTTCTTTTATCCGACTCCGTACAGCTCCATAATATTTTGAATTGTTAGTCAGTGGGCTGAACAGACAGTAATTCTGATTCAGCGTGGCGTTGATGTAAGTATCCGGATGACGAAGGAATAATTTAAACCAGGTTTGAATGTAGGAAACAAGCCCTTTTTTGGTAAGATGACTGGTAAACCCTTTTTTGATTCCGTCAAAATTGTAAGGATTATACTTTTCTTTAAATTCGTCATCTGTGTAGGAAAGGATACTGCCGATCACTTCTCTTTCGTCATCAGAGAGATCGTCACTATTATAAACCATGTAACGGGAGGTCTGCTGTAATGGAAGTGCAAGCATAACCCGGGTGGATACTCGTGTTGCATTATATTTCTTATAAAGTAAAGCTGTGTTTATTTTTCCTGCACAAAGAGGAATAAAAAGTAGTGCAAGGATAAGGGCTGCGCCTCGGATGGTCTGTTCTTTGTGGCATATAAGGTATAATTCCCTGATTGCGATAAAGAAAATAAGTACAACCATGAGATAAAAACCATTATGCCGAAAATACATGCCAAGCACAGCAATTATGGTAAGGAGATAATGTCTGGACCCTTTTTTGAACACATCCTGCTTAAAAAGATACCATGCAAGTTCATTCATCAGAAGAAGGATTGCTGTGTCATAAAATACATCTACAATTAATATAGTTGCATATCCGGAAAAAATAGGCACCACGGAAAAGAGAATCAGTGTGATTAATAAAAGCCAGTTTGGGGCACCGAATTTACTCATTGTATGGATCGTGTATGTTAATACAAGCAGAAGACAGATACACTGAAGCAGAACCAGCAAAAATAATCCAATGCTTACGTTTCCAAGGGCATTTCCAAAGTCAGAGAAATGGCCCAGAAGCTGTGTGTAAATAATAGGATGCTGAGTTGTGTATTTACGTAGGCCATAATATTGAAAAACGCATACTTCGCTGTCAATTGGCATAAATCCGGGATAGCGTATCAGGATCTGCGGAAGCCAGCAGATGGTCATGATCAATAATGATTTGCCAAAAAGTCCTTTGTCAAAAAGAAAATGGCAGATTTTCTGCAAACAAGGAATGGAAATATTCCGGATCAGATCACAAACAGAGCTCACGGCCAGGAGCATCATGTAAAAAAAGGAAAAACCTCCAAGCATTAGCAAAAGCAGTCTTAATATGCTTCCGGCTGTTATAGAGGATAATGCAGCCAGGGAGGAATCGGCAGAAAAAAATACTCCCATTACAGATGCATAACAAAATACACCGCTGATGATCACTGCAAGAATAACGAACAGTAGATTATGAGGGTGACTGCAGACTTCTATTAATTTCCTGTAAAAAAAATAGAAAAAAATGAGGAGTACAGACTGGATCACAATTCCAGGCTGTGCGGGGAAAATGGAAAAAGCATCTTCGGATACGGAAAATGTAAAGAAAAACGTAGTTAATAACGCATATACGAAAATTGATAGCTTATGCTTTAATACTTTTGACATAAAAAAGTCCTTTCATAGATTTATTTTGCCTAAACAGGCGAGGTACCTTTAAGTTACTGTTCACAGATAATATTCCGCGAAGTGTGTTGCTGTGAATAGTAACACTTTTAATATACCATAACAAAGAGAAAAGTAAATAAGGAGTTTTCGGAGACCTTAACCTATGATATAATAAAAAAGATTAATTTATGAGGAGAAAAAGCATGAATACTCAGGAAAAAATAGAAAAAAAAGCTGTCGATTTGTTTAATGTGCAATATTCTAATTGCCTTAAGGGTGTAGCAGTTGTAATTCTTTTGTTTCATCATTGTTTTCTAAACAAAGCAAGATATAAGGGATATACCCTGAAATTATTTTTCCCGGAGTACTATCTGAATTATCTGGCATCCTTTGGGAAAATCTGTGTTTCCCTTTTTGTATTTGTAAGTGCTTATGGCCTTACAAAGAAAATGATGTCTTTGAATAAGAAATCCGATATCCCTTATTCAGAGGGATCCAGAAATGTTATCTGTACAAGGCTTGTGAAGCTGCTTGGAAACTTTATGTTTGTATTTTTATGCATTGTTCTGGCATGTCGGGTACTGTGCCCCAGACTGCTGCAGAATTGTTATGGAACGAAATTTCCAGATAATGCAGAATATTTTCTGGTTGATATGTTTGGTCTTGCTGATTATCTGGAAACGCCATCCCTGAAGGCTACCTTCTGGTATTACGGCCTTGCCATTTTTATTATTTTGATCATACCTCTTTTATTTTTGCTTTTGAAAAAGATGGATGCGTTTATGTTTATGGTATTTATGACCATTGTAAACTTTTTCTTTGAATTTCATGATGCAAATATTCGCCATTATTTTCTGTGCATTGGGGTTGGAATGGTATGTGCATATACGAATTTTATAAGCCGGGGATTAGAGTATAAGTTTTCAGATTCTGAAGTAAAGAATAAGATCATCAAATTTATATTGGAGTTTATTTGTGTTTTTGTTTTAATGGTACTTCGGCAGGGACCATTAAAGGGAAGATTATATCCATTATGGGATGCGGTAATTCCGGTAGTAGTGACATTGTTCTGTTGTGAATTTATTTTTTCTGTTTCTTTGTTCAACAAGCTGTTTCATTTTCTGGGAATTTATTCCGCAGGCATTTTTCTGATCCATAATTTTATCCGTACAACATGGTTTGGGGATTTTACTTATTCTTTTGGATATCCAGTCGTGATCGTGCTTGTTCTTCTGGCAGATTCTCTTGCAGCTTCAATGTTGGTAGAGGCACTGAAAAAGCTTTTGCATTATAACCAGCTGCTGAATAAGATTACAGCCAGGTGGAGGATGTCCTGATGCTTGCACTGGTGGCGGTAGCGGATGCTTACTGGCTTTTCTAATCTACCGTTGCCAAAAGGTATCGGGAAACCAACACATGTAACCACCACCCAGGTGAAAGTTTTTATGTACCAGCTAGTCCCAGCCAGTACACAGCATTTGGGCAATGGGGATTACTCCAGCGAGCCATTTCAGGCGCGTTCTTAGCGTAGATGAAATCCAGCGCTTACGAAGACTTAGGAGTGACGGCTCTCCGGAACTCCTTAGTCGCAGTTAGCGATTAGTTCATCGTAGCGTTGCGCCGGTGAGTGAGTAATCCCCATTGTCCGAATGCGTCCCTCTTCGACGAACTTTGCAACCCACAAAATAGCAAAATTGACCTTCTATCCAGTCTGGCGTATAATGAGATGAAAAGGTACACAGGAGGAACTTTGATAAAATGACAACAAAATACGAGTTTAGAAATATTCGCTCCGAGGAGGTAGACCAGGCGATTCAGATCGAGCAGATCTGTTTTCCGCCAAATGAGGCCTGCTCTGCCAAGAATATGAGAGAACGAGTGGCAAATGCACCAGAGACATTTATGGTTGCAGTGGATAAAGAAACAGGTAAAGTTGCCGGCTTTCTCAATGGGGTGGCAACAGACGAAGCAGTTTTTCGTGATGAATTTTTTACGGATAGTACTCTTCACAATCCGGAAGGAAAGAACGTTATGCTCCTTGGGCTTGATGTTCTTCCGGAGTATCGCCACCAGGGGCTTGCCAGTGAAATCATGACACAATATGTGAAAAGAGAACAAAAAAGAGGACGCGAATGCCTGTACCTGACCTGTCTGGATAACAAAGTAGAGATGTACAAAAAAATGGACTACACCGACAACGGAATTTCTGGTTCCGCTTGGGGCGGGGAAGAATGGCATGATATGAGCAGGAAAATCAGATGATCCGGCTTCAGGATATTGCGGATATGGCGGGAGTGAGCAGGACTACCGTATCAAATGTAATAAATGGCAATACGAAAAGAGTTTCCCAGAAAACCATTGATAAAATAACGGCAATCCTGAAAGAACAGAATTATGTTCCGCATATGGGTTCCGTTATGCTGTCCGGACATGGTTCCAGGATCATAGGCTTGGTACTTGGTTTTGCCCAGGCCCATGGAATGCACTCCCTACAGGATTCTTTTGTGGGAGAACTTGTAGGAACTATTCAGATGGAAGCTGAAATGAAAGGATACTATGTCATGCTGATCGGAGGGGAGAATATCCAGAACGTGGTGGATATTGCTTCCAGATGGAATGTAGAAGGACTGATCATTCTGGGATATAATGATGAAAAATATCGGAAATTGTCCAGAAAGCTGAATAAGAAAATGGTTCTTATAGATGCTTATCCGGCAGGGGAATATTTTTTTCAAAATGTGGGAGTGGATGATTATTCCGGCGGCTACCAGATTGGAAGTTACCTTTATTCCTGCGGTTTTGACAAAGCTCTTTTTCTTGCAGAAACAGACATTGACAGTGATTACAGCCGCTGGATGGGCTTTAAGCAGGCTATGGAAAAAGAAGGAAAATTCTGCAGCCGCACACGTCTGATCGTGATTCCGGGAGAAAGGAACCGGCGTATCCAGAAATATAAAGAACTTCTCCCGCGTTTTTTGCAGGTAAAAGCAGTGGCATTTTCCTCGGATTATGCAGCAATTGAGGCCATGAACTTTTTGGCAGATCATGGAATTAAAGTTCCGGAACAGGTATCTGTTACCGGTTTCGATGACAGTATCTATGCCAGAATGGTCCGTCCAAGACTTACAACGGTTCATCAGGATGTAAGCCAGAAAGCACATCTGGCGCTTGGCCGTCTGCTTCGGATGGTGGCAGGGGAGCAGTTAAAAGAGTTTAATATAAAAAGTCCGGTGTACCTTGTAAAAAGAGATTCTGTGAAAATATGAACAGATCGTTCAAAAGAATTTGAAGAGAAGACAGTCAGACTTCAGCGCTGACTGTCTTTTTTGTAGATTGAGAAATTTAGGGAGTTTGAAGCAGACTTGTCCGCTTTGTTCCATAAAGAAAACAACTTGCATGAAATCCCTGTCATCTGGAAAAATTATAAGATAGGCTGTAAAGCAATCTTCAAAATATACAATATGCACAAAAGACGAAATAAAAGTTTGTCTACAATTTAAGTTTCTCGAGAAACCTGTTGATTTTGCTGGAAAGTTACGATATTATGAAGCCACCGAAAGGAAAGCAGGACAGACGTGTCCGGAAAAGCTTTCAAATAAACAAGTGCTGCGCAGCCTTCATTGAGTAAAATAATGGAGGAAAGAAAGATGAACAAGAAACTTATTTGCACATTAATGGCAGGTACATTGCTGGTTGGTACAGTTACCGGCTGCGGCAGTTCCTCTGAGGGAGATTCTTCTGCAAAAGGAACAGAACTGGAGCTTTTTTCCAGCAAGGCAGAGAACAAGGATATTCTTCAGAAGCTGGTAGACAAATTTAATGAGACACATGAGGACGTGACAATCAAGATCACAGCTCCGGCAGATGCAGGAACTGTATTAAAGACCAGAATGGCAAAGAATGATATGCCTGATATCGTAGCAATGGGCGGTGACAACAACTATACAGAGGTGGAAAGTGCCGGAATGCTGGTA
>OLQE01001425.1_pt1 | contig 13006 bp, 11 predicted proteins | sample 1643161 | NCBI WGS metagenome assembly OLQE01 (sample SAMEA3136650, study PRJEB25190) | human gut metagenome | reverse complement strand
AGTTGAAATGCGTGTCGATGATGAATTGAGATCGGGTGTACAAACTATTCAATATCAGATTAATACGCTTATGACAACGAACGGACAGTCGCCGTTTGTGACTTTGTTCCTATATATTGATGAAAATAACGAATACGTTGACGAAAACGTAAGAATTATCGAAGAAATTCTTCGTCAAAGACTTGAAGGTATTAAGAATGAACAGGGTGTATATGTTACACCTGCATTCCCAAAGCTTATATATGTGCTTGATGAAAACAACTGTCTAAAGGGCGGTAAATACGATTACGTTACGAAACTTGCGGTTAAATGTTCTGCTAAAAGAATGTATCCAGACTATATTTCAGCAAAGAAAATGCGTGAAAATTATGAGGGTAACGTGTTCAGCTGTATGGGCTGTCGCTCGTTCCTTTCACCTTGGAAAGACGAAAACGGTGAGTACAAGTGGGAGGGAAGATTTAATCAAGGTGTTGTAAGTATAAATCTTCCGCAAATCGGACTTGTGGCTAAGGGCGATGAAGAAAAGTTTTGGAAACTTTTTGACGAACGTTTAAAGCTTTGCTATGAGGCGCTTATGTGCCGTCATAAAGCATTGGAGGGTGTTGTGTCTGACGTAAGCCCTATTCACTGGCAATACGGTGCTATAGCACGTTTGAAAAAAGGTGAAACGATTGATAAATACTTGCACAATGGGTATTCTACGTTGTCGCTCGGATATATCGGTCTTTATGAACTTACTTATCTTATGACCGGCGAAAGCCAAACAAGCGGTAAAGGTAAAGAATTTGCACTTAAAGTAATGTATCATATGCGTGACGCGGCGGAAAAGTGGAAAGAGGAAACAGGATTGGGTTTCAGTCTTTACGGCACACCTGCGGAAACGTTATGCTATCGCTTTGCTAAAATTGATTATGAGAAATTCGGACCGATTAAGAATGTTACCGATAAGGGTTATTATACAAATTCTTACCACGTTGACGTCAGAGAGAAAATCAATGCTTTTGATAAATTCGATATTGAAAGCGAATTCCAAAATATTTCGCTCGGCGGTGCGATTTCTTATGTGGAAATACCGAATATGCAAAATAACCTGCCTGCACTTGAAACGCTCGTGAAGTATATTTATGATAACATTCAGTACGGCGAATTTAATACAAAGTCGGACTATTGCCAAGACTGCGGCTTTGACGGTGAGATTATGATTAATGACAATATGGAATGGGAATGTCCGCAATGTCATAATAAAGACCACAGTAAATTGAATGTTACAAGACGTACTTGCGGTTATCTCGGCGAAAATTTTTGGAATACGGGAAAGACGAAAGAGATTAAGAGCAGAGTTTTGCATTTGTAATAAGGAACAGTAATATGTATTATGGAAATATAAAGAAAACTGACATTGCAAACGGAACTGGCGTGAGAGTATCGCTTTTTGTCAGCGGTTGCAGACGTCACTGCAAGGACTGTTTTAACAGTGAAACGTGGGATTTTTGCTATGGCAATGAGTTCACGGACGATACAATGAACGAAATTATAACCGCAATGGATAAGGAGTATATAAAAGGTTTCAGCCTGCTCGGCGGTGAGCCTTTTGAAAAGGAAAACCGCGTGGCGGTACAATATATTTTAAAAACAATAAAGGAACATTTTCCGAATAAAACCGTATGGTGTTACAGTGGTTTTACTTTTGAAGAACTTGTCGGAGAATGTGAAGATATTTTAAAGTATATTGACGTGCTCTTCCGATCTTGTTGACGGTGCGTTTGTGGCGGAAAAGAAAAATTTGAAATTGAAATTCAGAGGGTCTGAAAATCAAAGAATTATAAATGTAAAGAAATCACTTGAAGATAAAACAGTGACGGAACTTACAGAAGGGGAATACGATGAATACTAAACAATTTGTTAGAGTGGCAATGCTTACGGCGTTGGCGTGCGTGCTTACTATCGTGCCGAAAGTGCCGATAGGCGGCGGATATGTGCATTTCGGCGACTGCATAATTTATGTGGCTGCAATGATACTCGGACCTATACCTGGTGCGATTGTCGGAGCGATAGGACATAGCTTGGCAGATTTTATTTCGGGTTATCCGATATTCTGTATACCGACATTTATTATTAAAGGTATTATGGGATTTGCAATCGGTAAAATCGTTTACGGACACGTTGATATAAAACATTTTATAATCGGCGGTATCGCTGCACTTGTGATTGTTACAGGCGGTTACTTTGCTGCGGAAATTCCGCTTATGGGATATGAAACCGCACTTGTATCGCTTATTTCATCACCGATACAATGGTGTATGAGTATGGTTGCGTCGGCGATTATTGTACCGATATTGATTAAGAACAGAAAAAGAATAGGATTTTAATCAGAGGTTGATAAAATGTCCGGAACGTGCAAAAAAATAATTTAAGAAAATAAAAAGGCAAGCTACGGCTTGCCTTTGCACTTCCCGCGAAAATAAACTCTAACGTACCAATGTACGCCGACGAGTTCATTTTCACGAAATCCGAACTGATTTCTCAACCTCTGATGGAACACCAAAAAAGAACTGCGATTATTCGCAGTTCTTTTTGTTTATTGAATTATAATTGCTGTACCCGATTGTGCAGGGGCAGGGGTTATGTTTTGGGTATTTTGTGCCTGTACAGGTTTGTCTGTTGCCGATTGTGTATTGCTGTTTTGTGCGTTTGCTGTGTCGGCTGTTGGATTTGTTGTGCTTGTTGGGTTTGTTGTATTTGTTGGATTTGTTGTGCTTGCTGTATTTGTTGTATCGGTTGAAGTAGTTGTTGTGGCTGTTTCACCGCTTTCAGGGGCGATTGTTGTGACGGCGGCTTGATAATTAATATCGTCAAGTCTGTGGAATGTATATCCCTCTGAAATCAAATATTCGATAATCATTGGCAAAGCGTCAGCCGTAGCTTGTTTAGCGGAGGCATCGTGCATAAGAATGACAACATTTTGACCTTCCGGCATATTTGACTTTAGGTAATCCAAAAGACCTTGTGCATCTTTCTTTTTACCTTCTGCGTCGCCGTTTAGCGCGTTCCAGTCACAATAATAATAACCGTTTTCTTTCAATACTGGTTTACATTCTTGTTTTACCGGTGAAAAACTGTCGGCACTTGATTTGTAGCTGCCGCCCGGAAAACGTACAAGCTTCATTGTTTGAGTTCCTCCGGTTACTGCGTCAATTTTTTGGAAACAAGCATTCACTTCATTAATAAATGTGTCTGTTGACGCATATAATTTCTCATAGTGATGTCCGTCCGAGTGATTGGCTATAAGATGTCCTTCTTCGTATACACGTCTTGCCATATCAAAGTTTGAGTCGATAAGTGAACCGACTTCAAAGAACGTGGCTTTAATATTGTACTTTCTCAAAGTATCAAGAATTTGCGGAGTTATATTTTCTGTAGGACCGTCATCAAATGTAAGATAACAACGCTTTTCCTGTACTGAATCTTTAACGATTTGAAGCAGGTCGTTTTCTTCCGTTGCGGGAGGAATATTTAATGTACTTGTTTGTACCGGCTCTACGGTCGGAACGACATTTTCTGGATTTTCTGTTGTTTCGATTGATACATTATTTGTATTTTGCTGTTCGTTGTTACCTTTTTTCATCGAAACGGCAACTGCGACAACAATAATGATTGCTATAAGAACTATAAAAATAATAGCCGCACGGATACGTTTTTTTCTAAGACGTTCACGTCTGCGGCGTTCACGACGTCTCATTTCAAATTCGGTTGCATTAGACATAATTAAAATCCCCCTAAAAAGCTGATATATCATTATTATATACCAATTTACAATAAAATTCAACATTATTATCAACATTATTATTAAAGAATAAAAATAAATAAAGAAAGGGTATGATAAACAATGAAAAAAGTGATTTTGGTAATTTTTTGCACGGCAATTTTGATGAGCGGTTGTTCATCTAATACCGCCGATACGGTCAGCAATGACGTACAACAGGTGAACGTGTCATATGACCAAATGAATAATGAGGGGATTGGTTGGGGATTTGTACGCAAGAAAGGTGCACCGCCCGAAATACCTAATTCACAAAAGGAAGTGCTTAGAAAATACGATTGCTATTATATAGATGAAAATGCACCGAAAACACTATATCTGACGTTTGACGAGGGCTATGAAAACGGCTACACGTCAAAGATTTTGGACGTTTTGGAGCAGACTTCAACGCCTGCGGCATTCTTTGTGACAGGTCCGTATCTTGAAAATCAGCAGGAATTGGTGCAGAGAATGATTGATGGCGGTCACATTGTCGGAAATCATACCGTAAATCACCCGAATTTACCGAAACAGAGCGTTGAAACGGAGCAAAAAGAACTTTCCGATTTGAATAAAATGTGTGAGGAAATGTACGGCGTGAGTATGAAATATATGCGTCCGCCGGAGGGGGAATACAGTGAACGGGTGCTTGCGGTTGCAAAGGATATGGGATACAGGACAATTCTGTGGAGCTTTGCGTACAAGGATTGGGACATAAATATGCAGCAGGGGGCGGACTATGCGTTTAATCAAGTTACGCCATATCTGCATGACGGAGCTGTTTTACTTCTTCACGCAGTGTCCTCCGACAATGCAAATGCTTTGGAAGATATAATAAATTACGCAAAAAATGAGGGATATACGTTTAAAAGCCTTGATGAATTGCAATAATTAAGAAAAAAACATAAAAACTCTTAAAAAACACTTTATTAATTCATCATTTTGGTGTATAATTAAATTATTATAATGTATTTTAGAGAGGAAATTGATAAAATGAGAGAGGCAAGTTTTGATTTTGGTAAGAAACCGCCTGTTGACGGTTACACAAAAGTGACTGAAAAATCTGTTTACACAAAGGAAAAAGGTTTTGGACTTTCGGAAGCCGCAGAGGCTGACGAAAGAAAAATCGGTGAAAAGGAATTAAACAGAGATTTTCTTTTTATGGGCGGAAAGTCATTTATCGTTGATATTGAAAACGGCGAATATATTGTACGCGTTTCTACGGGCGACTATGTTGACGAAGGCGATGTTATGACATTCTACAACGTCAACGGTGAAAAATACGGCGTATGGGTAAGTGACGGTACTGTTGTGGAAAGAGTGTTCCCTGTTACAGTTACTGACGGTAAGATTGAATTTGCATTTGAAATGGGTAAGCATACTTGCCTTAACAGCATTGATATTGCACAAAAGCAAGACATTGAAGTTAAGAATGTTAAAAGTGCCGTTATCGCAAAACGTGATACGGCTTCGGTTAAATTGACTTGGGATAAAGCCGACGGCGTTATCGGTTACAGAGTGTCACGCAGAAATCCGAAGAATAACGAAATTGATAAGGTTCAGGAAGTTATTACAGAGGAATTTGTTGACGGTGACGTTACAATATGCGATAAATTTGAATACAGCGTGTGTGCATTGTATGCACATAAGTTCTGTTCGGATAAGTCTGTTACGATTGATGTTGAAGTCGTTGACGGCAAGAGCGTTGCAGGCGAGATAACAGAGCTTGACGCAAAGGAAACTCCTAATTCCGTAACACTTGTATGGAACGGATTTAAGGAGGCGGTTTGGTACAACATTTACCAAAAAGCACCTTACGGTATTTACAAGTACATAGGAAAAACAGAAGAAACACATTTCATTGATGATAAAGTAATAACAAATGTACCTTTCGTATATGCGGTTGAGGCTGTTACGACAAGCGGTATATCAAAACGCAGTGAGGTAACAATAGATATGGAGGCTAAGCCGAAGAAACGCAAAATGGAAACGTTGGGCAGAGGTGCCGTTGCAATGATGACAGAAAACGGCGTATTCCTTAGCTGGCGTCTTAATGCGTATGAATACGAACAGGACATTAACTTTATAATTTTAAGAAACGGTGAAAAGATTACAGACGTAATCACCGATTCTACAAACTATCTTGACAAAGACGGTAAACCGGAAGACGTTTACACAATCAAAGCCGTAAAGGGTAATAAGGCTGAGAAAAAGGGTGCGGAAGTTAAAGTTGTAAATGCACCTTATATATCAATTCCTCTTGACAAGCCTGAAAACTTTGTTGACCCTGACGGCAATTCATATCCTTATACCGCAAATGACGCGTCTGTTGCAGACCTTGACGGTGACGGCGAATACGAAATCATTCTTCGTTGGGACGCAAACGGTAAGGATAACTCACACAAGGGTATAACAGGTGAATGTTTGCTTGACGCATACAAGCTTGACGGTACAAAGCTATGGAGAATTAATCTCGGACGTAATATCCGTTCAGGTTCACACTATACACAATTTATGGTGTATGACTTTAATAATGACGGTAAGGCAGAACTTGTTTGCAAAACAGCAGACGCAACCGTTGACGGCAAGGGTAACGTAATCGGTGACAAGGACGCGGATTACAGAAATAAGGACGGTTTCATTCTTGAAGGTCCTGAATATTTGACATTGTTCAACGGTGAAACAGGCGAAATTATGGATACTGTCGATTATGACCCGCCGAGAGGCAACGTTCGTGAATGGGGCGACTCTTGGGGTAACAGAGTTGACCGTTTCCTTGCCTGCGTAGCATATCTTGACGGTGAAAATCCAAGCGTTGTAATGTGCAGAGGTTACTATGACCACGGTTGTCCGACAGTGCTTGTTGCATATGACGTAATTGACAATAAACTTGTTAAGCGTTGGAAGTTCCTTGCTAACAAGGATCAGAATATCGAATACACAAATCAAGGTAATCACAATCTTGGTGTCGGTGATATTGACGGCGACGGACTTGACGAAATCGTTTACGGCGCAATGGCTGTTGACCATGACGGTAAGGGTATTTACTCAACAGGCCTTGAACACGGCGACTGTATGAACCTTGGTAACTTCACAAAGAAAACACCTAACCTTGACTTCTTCCAAATTCACGAACACGACAGTGCCGAATACGGTTTTGAAGTGCGTGACCCTGCAACAGGCGAGATTAAGTGGGGTAAGTTTACAGGCCGTGACACAACAAGAGGACTTTGCGCGAAGATTGACCCGAGATATGAAGGCAATCAGTGTTGGGTAATGGACGACGGTATCTACACAATGGAGGGTGAACTTATCAATGAAAAAGGCCCTGAATCAATAGATTTTGCTATTTGGTGGGACGGCGACCTTATCCGTGAACTTCTTGACCACGAATTTGATGATGAAAAGGCAGTCGGTTATCCGAAAATTTATAAGTGGGATTATGAAAACAACAAACTTGTGACAATTCTTGACCCTAAGGGTACTCTGTCAAACAACTGGAAGAAGGGTACACCTTGTATTCAAGCTGATATTTTGGGTGACTGGAGAGAAGAGGCTGTTTGGAGAAATGAGGATGATACGGAACTTCGTATTTACACAACAACAGATCTTACAGACCACAAGTTCTATACGTTTATGCACGACAGTGTTTACAGATTAAGCGTTGCATTCCAAAATACCGCTTACAATCAGTGTACACAAACAGGTTTCTATATAGGCCCTGAAATGGATAAACCGCCTGTACCTAACAACGAATATGTGAGAGGAATTAACATTCCTGACTTTACGGAAGATATTGATGAAATTTAGCATTTAATGTATACTATGTATCAAATCCTTTACAAAACGATTGATATTTTATGTAAATTAGGAAAAAAAACAATAACATTGTTGACCTTTTGCAAAAAGTAGGTTAGAATATAGAAGAATAATATGGAGGATTGTGCATGAGGATAATATCTGGAATCAGACGCGGACATAAACTTTTTGAATTTGAGGGTGATGATGTTCGTCCTACGACTGACAGAGTTAAGGAGTCTGTATTTAATATAATTCAGACGTTTATACCCGATGCGGTGTGCCTTGATATGTTTGCCGGCAGCGGTGCTTTGAGCTTTGAGGCGATTTCACGCGGTGCAAAAAAAGCCGTTTGCCTTGATAAAGACAAGCGTTCGATTGATATTATCAAGAAAAATGCAAATTCTTTGGATTTTTCGGATTACTGTGAAATTATTAATACGTCATGTTTTGATTATATGGAGAGGGCAAAGGAAAAATTCGATGTGATTTTCCTTGACCCTCCGTATAATAAAAACTTTATCGAACCTGTACTTGAGGGTATTGTTAAAAACAATCTGTTAAACGAGGATGGTATAGTGGTTCTGGAAAGTGACGGAACTGATTTTCATGATGATTTTGACGGACTTGAAATGTACAGACAGAGAAAGTACGGCAGAACATATATCACGGTATATAAGAAACATAATTGAGCTTGTCGCTAAAATGTCGGCAGCTACCCAAATTACATCATACGATGTAAGCAATTAAATCGGCTTTTGTGGGATAAGCCTAAGAGGAAAGAAGAACAAATGAGAATTGCAGTTTATCCGGGAAGTTTTGACCCGATAACTAACGGACACCTTGACATTATCGAAAGAGCAAGCCGTGTCTATGACAAATTGGTGGTCGGAGTTTTAAGCAATGCAAGCAAAACCCCTCTTTTTTCTGCCGAAAAAAGAGTTGAGATGATTCGCTTGGTAACTAAACATTTGGATAATGTGGAAGTGGATACTTTTACGGGATTATTGGTTGATTTTGCTGCCAGCAAAAATGCAACGGTGATTGTTAAGGGCCTGAGAACCGTAGCTGACTTTGAATATGAATTTCAAATGGCACTTCTGAATAAGGCTCTTAATCCTGAATACGAAACTATGTTTATGATGACGAATACGAAGTATTCATATATCAGTTCGAGCATGGTTAAGGAGCTTGCGGGATTTCATGGAGATTTGACAGGTCTTGTACCTTGTGAAATAATAGAAACAATCGAAGAAAAATATAAGTAGGGATGAAAGGATTGAACGAAATGGATATGGATATGGATATCATGGAAATTGTCGATATGATGGAGGAGGCTATTGAAAAAGCATCGGCTGTACCTCTAACCGGAAAGGTTATGATTGACAAGGGTGAACTTTTAGACTACATTCAGGAAATTCGTCTTGTATACCCTGACGAGCTAAAGGAAGCAAAGTGGGTTAAGGAAGAAAGACAAAGAATTTTGTCAGAGGCTGAAAACAGAGCCGAGGCTATTCAGAAGAATGCCGAAGAAACTCAAATGCAGCTTATTGACGAACACGAAATTACAAAGGCTGCATATGAACAGGCTAATGAGCTTGTTAATGCCGCTCAGCAGAAGTCTATCGAAATTAAGACTGATACAGACCAATATGTTGATGACGTTCTTAACGACGTTGAACACAGATTGGACTTGCTACTTAGAAAAGTTCGTGAGGACAGAGGTTATTTCAATAATAACTGATTAAATAACGATTAAATATTTTCGAGCTGGATTAATTTTACTGTTCAGCTCTATTTCACTTTATAAAGATATTAACATTTTAATGCACAATAGAAAATTTAAGGGAGGATATGAATATGCTATCAGATATTGAAATTGCACAAAATGCAAAAATGAAGCATATCCGTGATGTTGCCGCATCAATCGGCATAGCAGAGGACGATTTGGAGTTTTACGGAAAGTATAAGGCTAAGATTGCCTCTGAACTTTGGGAAAAGGTTAAGGACAATGAAAACGGAAAGCTGATTCTTGTTACGGCAATAAATCCTACTCCGGCGGGTGAAGGTAAAACAACGACAACAATCGGACTTGGTGACGCACTTACCAATATGGGCAAAAAGTGCGTTTTGGCACTTCGTGAGCCGTCACTCGGACCTGTTATGGGAATTAAAGGCGGTGCTGCAGGCGGCGGTTACAGTCAGGTTGTACCGATGGAGGATATAAATCTTCATTTTACAGGTGATATGCACGCTATAACTGCGGCAAATAACTTGCTTTCGGCAATGATTGATAATCACATTCATCAAGGCAACGCACTTGATATTGATGTTACAAACATTGTTTGGAAACGTGTTGTCGATATGAACGACAGAGCTTTACGTCACGTTGTTGTCGGTATGGGCGGTAAGGTGAACGGTATTCCGCGTGAGGACGGTTTTATGATTACCGTTGCATCGGAGGTTATGGCGATACTTTGTCTTGCAAACGATTTGGAGGATTTAAAAAAACGTTTGGGTGAAATTATAATCGGTTATAACCGCAGCGGTGAGCCTGTTAAGGCTTCGGATTTAAAGGCACAGGGTGCAATGGCGGCACTTTTGAAGGACGCTATAAAGCCTAACCTTGTTCAGACGCTTGAATACACACCTTGCTTTATTCACGGCGGTCCGTTCGCAAACATTGCACACGGCTGTAACAGTGTACAAGCTACAAAGCTTGCAATGAAGCTTTCTGATTATACAATAACAGAGGCAGGTTTCGGTGCGGATTTGGGTGCCGAAAAGTTTATGGATATTAAGTGCCGTATGGCAGGAATTAGCCCTGACGCAGTTGTGATAGTTGCGACTGTTCGTGCACTTAAATATAACGGCGGTGTTAAAAAGAACGATCTTAAAGAAGAAAATGTTGACGCTTTGAAAAAAGGTATCGTAAACCTTGAAAAACATATTGAAAATTTACAGCAGTTTGGAGTTCCTGTAGTAGTTACATTAAATCGGTTTGTAACAGATACGGAAGCTGAATATGAATTTATAAAGAATTTCTGTGAAGAACGTGGATGTGAGTTCGCATTAGCAGAAGTTTGGGCAAAAGGTGGCGAAGGCGGAGTTGCTTTAGCACAGAAAGTAATTGATACTATTGAAAATAAGCCGTCAAATTACAAGCCTTTATATCCTGATAATATGTCCATTAAAGAAAAAATTGAAACTGTTGCCACAAAGATATATGGAGCAGAGGGAGTAACATATTCTCCTGAGGCTGAAAAGGCCATTGCCAATATTGAAAAGTTAGGATATGGAGATTATCCTGTATGTATGGCAAAAACACAGTATTCACTGTCAGATGACAAAACTAAGTTAGGACGTCCTACAGGATTTACAATAAATATCCGTGAAGTATATATTTCTGCCGGAGCAGGATTTGTAGTTGCAATTACCGGAAGCATTATGACCATGCCTGGATTATCAAAGAAGCCGGCAGCATATGGAATTGATTTGACTGATGATGGCAAAATAGAAGGATTATTCTAAAACATAAAATTTACCGGAAAAGAGGGAAAAGGAAATGGCAAAAATAATAGATGGAAAGGCTATTTCATTAGCAATAAAGGATGAATTAAAGGAAAAGGTAGCTGAATATAAGAATAAAGGAATTGACATTACATTAGCAGTTGTAAAGGTGGGAAACGACCCGGCATCTGCAGTTTATGTAAGAAATAAGGAAAAAGCCTGTGAATATGTAGGTATTAATTCAAGAACCTTAGCTTTGCCGGAGGAAACTACTCAGGAAGAGTTACTTAATATTGTCAGGGAATTAAATGAAGATGATACCGTAAACGGCATTTTAGTTCAGCTTCCCCTTCCAAAGCATATAGATGAAAGTGAGGTACTTCTTGCAATTAACAGCACAAAGGATGTTGATGGATTTCATCCTGTAAATGTAGGAAAAATGGTAATTGGAGAAGATACATTTTTACCATGTACTCCTGCAGGAATTATTGAAATGTTAAAACGCAGTGACATAGATATTGAAGGAAAAGAGTGTGTAGTAATTGGAAGAAGCAATATTGTAGGAAAGCCTATGTCACTTTTAATGCTTAAGGAAAATGCCACAGTTACAATTGCTCATTCAAGAACTAAGGATTTAAAGGAAGTTACAAAGCGGGCAGATATTTTAGTTGCTGCTATTGGAAAACCAAAATTTGTAACAGCTGATTATGTTAAAGAAGGTGCCGTGGTAATTGACGTAGGAATGGATAGAGATGAAAACGGTAAGCTTTGTGGTGATGTGGATTTTGAGTCAGTGGAGCCAAAGGTATCAGCCATAACACCTGTTCCGGGAGGTGTAGGTCCAATGACAGTTACTATGTTGTTGGTAAACTGTTTAAGAAGTGTAGAGCTAAATAAAAAATAAATTAATCCATAAAAGCTAATGTCCAAAATGCAGCGGAGATTAAAAGGAGGTCAAAATGAAGTTCGCAAATATTATAATTGATATTTCTCACGAAAAGTTAGACCATCCTTTTGGATATATAATACCTGAAGAATTGGAGAACCGCATTTTTGCAGGCACAGGGGTAATGATACCCTTTGGCAGGGGAAATCGACAGATAAAGGGATATGTTATTGAGGTAACTGATAAACCATCCTTTGATGTAAGCAAAATGAAAAAAATATCCTCTGTTATTGAAGGTGCAGTGGAAGTGGAAAGCATGCTTATTAAACTGGCATGGTGGATAAAAGAAAACTACGGTTCAACCATGAATCAGGCATTAAAAACCGTAATACCTGTAAAAAACAAAGTCAGGGCAAAGGAAAATAAAACCATTGTTCTTAATATGACTAAAGATGAAGCATTAGAGAAGATTGAACAATACACCAAAAAACATGCTACAGCAAGAATAAGACTTCTTAAGGAATTAATTGACAATGATAATATTTCTAGGAGGCTTGTAACAGATAAATTAAATATATCTGACAGTACGATAAAATCCATGGAAATCTTGTTGTTAATGCGGATATTGATTATAGAAATCCCGTTACTGTTACCAGTCAGCCGGAGTATGACATTGTTCTTAATAATGAACAAAGATGTGTTGCGGAAGAAATAAAAAAAACCATGAATTTTAAACCGTCTAAGTTCCCTAATGTTCATCTGATTCATGGAATTACAGGAAGCGGAAAGACGGAAGTATATATGGATTTAATTGACTATACCATTAAAAATGGAAAGTCTGCCATTGTACTTATTCCGGAAATTGCCCTTACCTATCAGACAGTTATGAGATTTACAAGGCGTTTTAAGGAAAAGGTGTCCATTGTAAATTCCAGAATGTCTGCAGGAGAGAAGTACGACCAGTTTGAAAGGGCTAAGAAGGGTGAAATCAGCATAATGATTGGCCCCAGGTC
>OLQE01001420.1_pt1 | contig 13041 bp, 15 predicted proteins | sample 1643161 | NCBI WGS metagenome assembly OLQE01 (sample SAMEA3136650, study PRJEB25190) | human gut metagenome | reverse complement strand
GCTCGTCCAGCACGAGCACCTTCGGATGCAGCGCGATGACCGATGCCACGGCCACCTTCTGCTTCTGGCCGCCGGAGAGGCTGTCGATGGTGCGGTCGCGCAGATCCGCGATGCCCATGGAGGCGAGCGCCTCGTCCACCCGCACGGGAATCTCCTCGCGCGGCACGGCGAAGTTCTCCAGGCCGTAGAGGATCTCGTCTTCCACCACCGTGGACACCATCTGGGAGTCGATGTCCTGGCAAACCCTGCCGACCAGCCGTGACAGGTCGGTCAGCGAGGTGTCCACGGTATCGCACCCTTCCACCGTGACCGAGCCGTAGAAGTCGCCCGGATAGCAATGCGGAATGATGCCGTTGATGGCGTAGGTGAGGGTGGACTTCCCGCTGCCCGCCGCCCCGGTGATGCCGACGAAGCAGCCGTCGGGAATGGAAAGCGTGATGTCGCGCACCACGGGCTTTGTCCCTTCCCGGTACCGAAAACTGAACTCGTTGAACTCGATCATGATGACCTTTCTTGCTCGCGCCGGACCAGCAGTTTAACGCTTCAGCACCTTCTTCAGAGGCGTCGCCAGCACCTCGACGAAGATGCAGTTGAAGGTGGCGGTGCCCAGCACGATGGCCACGTAGGCCGCCATGGCCACGGCGAAGTCGCCGCCCACCGACACGACGTTGATGTAGACGGACAGCGCCGCGAAGGTGAAGCCGGACACGCAGGTGGAGATGAACGTGTTCACGAGCGGGTTCACGTCCAGCTTGCCGATCTTCATGGGCACATGGATGAGCAGCCCGCAGGCGAGCGCACCCAAAAGCTCCGAGGGAATGTTGAGCAGCGGCGTGGCGTTCAGCATCGGAATCTGGCACACAAGGCCTGCGATGAGCCCGATGACGAGCGACTGGGCCACGTTCGGCCGGATGATGATAATGGCCAGGCAGTAGGCGGCGATAATGAAGTTCGGCTTCATGCCGAAGGAGGCGAGCAGGCTGCCCACCGTGAGCTTCAGCACGGCGCCAGCGGCCAAAAGCACGGCCACCAGGATGAGGTCCTGGATGCCCAGCCCCTTCTTGTCCTGGGCGGCCACGGTGCGCTTGGCGGCGGCGGGGGTCGCGGTTTCAGCGTCGGCGGTCATACGGAGTTCTGCCATGTCGATCAGTCCTTTCTCGGGCGGTTTCCCCACCGCCCCTCGTGCCCGCTTCTTACGGGCCTTCCAATTCGTAGCAATTGCTCCTTCGCCGACGCCTTTCGAGAGGTTCCCGGCCGACCCCAACAAAAAAGGGATCTGTCCTTCGCTTAAAGGACAGATCCCTTGATCTGCGGTGCCACCTTTAATTGATTCGCGCGATGCGAACCCTCTCATGAACGGGCCATCACCCATTCTGCCTTTAACGCAGGCTCACGGTCCAGATACTCGGCCTCGTCGGAACAAACGACGGCGGGCCTTTCCCCTTTCCCTCGGCGATCCATTTACCCTCTGGCGTTCTGCGGGAATCTCAGCTGCGCCCGCTCTCTGTGAGTGCCCGGATGGCTTGACTTTCGCCTCATCGGTTTAAGGTATATTCAATTGCTGGTTGCGTACTCTACCACAGAATCCTGATCGCGCAACCCCTCAATTCGGCAACCTGTCAACGAGCCGCCGATTCAGCCCAAAATGGATCGGAAGGATGCATCCGTCCCGCAACGCTCTCGTGACAGACGGGGACGGCGGAGCTTTCGGCCAGCACGCTCCCCCTATACTCGAAGACGCGCGGCGCCCTCGCGCATTGTCGCATCGACGTCGCTTGGTCGCAAGCAGCCGAAAGACCCGCAGTGCCGCGCGCTACTCGCAGCGAGACAAAGGAGCGCTCATGGATAACGTGGTTTTGGTAACCTTCGAAGACGAGGGGAAGGCCTATGAGGAGTTCAATCGCCTGAAGGATAACGAGGCGACAGCCGACTTCACCATTTTGGAAATGGCCGTGGTGAAGAACGTCGACGGGGCCATCATGGTGCCCGACGGCTTCCAGGACGGCTACGACGAGACCGACAACACGGCTTTCGGCGGGGTCATTGGCGCGGTCGTCGGCCTGCTCGGCGGCCCGGTGGGCGTGCTTCTGGGCGCTGGCATCGGGCTCGTGGCCGGCATGGCCTTAGACGACAAGGACGTCGATGACGACGACTCTCTCATGGAATACTGCGCGAGCGAACTTGCCCCGGGCGCAACGGCACTCGTGATGCTCACCAAGGAAGACAACGAGGACGCCCTGGACGCCCAGTTCGACGAGACCTGCGTTATCTATCGCTGGGACGCCGACGAGGTGAATGCGGAAGTGGAGCGCGCCGAAGCTCTAAGCGACACGTTGGCCGCCGAGACCCGCAAGCAGCTGCGCGAGGCGCGCAAGGAAGCCCGCAAGGCCCGCCGCGAAGCCCGCAACGACAACTAGAAGCGACGGCCGAGCTCTTCCGGCACGCGGCTTTCCCGCATATCACGCCGGCGCAGCTCTCGCACTGCTCGCAAAATACCCAACAACAAAAGCGGCCGCCCTCCGTTCAGAAGGGCGGCCGTTCTCACTTAAGCCTGCAGCAACGAAAGCACGCAGCTACACGATCTTCTTGCCCAAGCAGGCGGCCAGCTCGCGCAGCTCGGCAATGAGCTCGCGGAACTGAGCCGGGGTCAGCTGCTGGGGGCCGTCGGAAAGCGCCACGGGCGGGTTGGGGTGCACCTCGATCATGAGCGAGTCGGCCCCGGCGGCGATGGCCGCCTTTGCCAGCGACGGCACCAAGTCGCGCTGTCCGGCCGGGTGCGACACGTCGATGCACACCGGATAGAGCGACTGCTTGTGGATGACCGGCACCGCCGCGATGTCCAGCGTGAAGCGCGTGGCCGTCTCGAAGGTGCGGATGCCGCGCTCGCAGAGCACCACGTTGGTGTTGCCGTGATCAGTGATGTAGTCGGTGGCGGCGAGCCACTCGGCGATAGTGCCGGCGAAGCCGCGCTTGTACAGCACCATCTGGTGGGTGTCGGCCGTCACCTCGCCGATCTTCTTCAGCAGGCTGAAGTTCTGGAAGTTGCGGGCGCCCACCTGCAGGCCGTCCACGTAGTCGGCCACCAGCTGGCAGTGGGCCGAATCCATCACCTCGGTCAGCGTCTTCAGGCCGTACTTGTCGCCGGCGCTCTTCATGATCTTGAGCGCTTCCTCGCCGAGGCCCTGGAACGAGTGCGGGTTGGTGCGGGGCTTGAAGGCGCCGCCGCGGATCCAGGTGAGGCCCAGATCGGCGATGCACTCGGCAACCTCGTCGAACTGCTCGGCGGACTCCACCGAGCAGGGCCCGGCATAAATGGTGATCTCGTCCGTGCGCTGGCCGAGATCGGGGATGGGGGCAATCTTCACTTCGCTCATACGGACGGCGTCTCCTTCATGATCTTCAAGATGGTAGCGTAAATCTCCCGGAGGTTCTCGTTGTAGAGCGGTCCTTCGTTGTAGCTATCCACCCGCGCGAAGATCTCCTCCTCGCGGCGCGCGTCGTACAGACCCAGATGCGCACCGGGTTTCAAACCGCGAATGACCAGCGAATGACCGGCGCGCTTGTTCAGAAGCGCGACGATCTCGCGGTCGATCTCGTCGATCTGCTCACGATGCTTCTGAATCTCGGCAAGATTGCTGTTCTCTTCAGACATCGCTTTTCCTTTCATGTACCAAAAACTTGAACGAGCATGGCCGCATCGCTCAAAAGCAACGCCGCCCTCGCGTGGGCATCATGATAGCAAAGACCCCCGCCCGCGCCGAAGATCGCAAGAGAAAACGGATATACAAGCCCTTAATGGGCAGACATCGGCAAAAGCGAAGGAGCGCTTGCGCTCGTGCTCATGCTCGTGCTCATGCTCGCGCTCGTGTTCGCGCTCACACTCATCCGCCTCTTCGCAAAAGCACGTGGCCCAAAAAAGCCCTGCAGCGGAAACAACTAGCGGCGAGAAACTCCGGCGGCCTTCTTTTCGGAATCGCGGGTGTACCACTCGATGAACAGATCCACCGCGCCGTTGATGACGAACGTCGCGCCCAGCACGAGCACGAAGGTCATGGAGGCGCCCCACGGGTTCACCACGATGAGCACGCCACCGATACCCACCAGCACCGCCGCCGCTAGCACGGCAATCCAAATGCTGCTGCCGAAGGAGCGCAAGCTGAAGGCCCGCACCACGTTCACAATGGCCAAGAGGATGAGAACCACCCCCAGCGCCACCGAGAAGAACCCGGCGATCACTTTCGGGAAGATAAACGCAATGAGCGCGATGATGATATAGAACACGGCCGCCATGAGGGTGCCCGAATCGCGGTAGCGCACGCTGCGCTGTCGGAAGTACGACATGAGCCCGGCCGCGCCCATAACCGCGAGCGCCACGCCAAACAGCAAGATGATGCCCTGTACGGTGATGGACGGATAGATCATCAGAAACAGACCGAACGCGATGCAAAGCACCGCCTGCACCATGTTATTCGATCGCACCAAGTTCAGAAACTTCTCCATGACGCTGCTCCTATCGCCCGACCCGTACGGCGTTCTCGCCTCGACCCGATGCCGACGGACGCCGGCCCCTCCCCGCGGCGCGCCCGGCATCGGAACTATCTCCTATGGACGCCATGTTAAAGCGAGCGCACAAAACCAAGCCCGTCGGCGGTTCCTTGAAAACAATCGGTTGAACAGGGATTAGGCTTGCAACCATTCCGTCAACAAGAGCACCGTTGCGAAACAATGCTGTTGCCATGCCGTTAACAACAGCGTCGAGCCTGCTCCTAGAAAGTCGCCCTTCCTCAAGTTTCACCACCAAGCGCTTGGTACCAAGCTTCCAAGCGAACACAATATCGATCCGTCTAGCAGCGAGAACAAGTTTTGCACCATTTTACAATTTTGAAAACATTTGTTTGTAATTTATGCTATACTCTCTAAGTAAACAACAAAAGAGATATTGCCTTCTTATTATTTCTAAGTTATTATCGAGGAGGAGAAATGCCCATAATAGCGACGTTTGCAGGAATTGTCATTCGCATGTACTTCCTGGAGTCCGAACACAATCCGCCTCATATTCATTGTGAGTACGGGGAGTTCGGAGCAGCTATCGACATCAGGACACTGCAAATTCTTGACGGCTTCCTCCCAACCAAGGAGCACCGCCTAGTTGCCGAGTGGATGCAAATCCATCAGGAAGAACTGCTTGACATCTGGGATACGCAGGTATTTCGGAAACTGCCTCCTCTTTAGAGAAAGGGCCTTTATGTTCCACAAGCTGATCTCGATTTACCCCCTTAAGAACTACCGTCTTCTCGGATTCTTCCCGGGACAGGAGAACCGAATTTACGACATGAAACCCCTCATCGAGCATGCGGCTCCTTTCGCCCCGTTGCACAACGAGGAGTTTTTCACGCGCGTGCGCGTTGACGCCGGAGGTTACGGAATATCCTGGAACGACGATATCGACTTATCAGCCAACGAAATCTACGAGCACGGCACCGCCATCGATGTCGCATCCGAGGAAAAGGCCACTCTCTTGCAAGCCGTAGTCGCAGCGCGGCAGAGCGCCGGATTGAGCCAGAGCGCCATAGAGGAAGCATCGGGCGTTCGCCAACCCGTTATCGCCCGCATGGAAAACGCGACGACCAATCCCCAGATTGACACCATCCTCAAAGCCCTCGCCCCCAGCGGGAAAACCCTGGCCGTTGTCGATCTTAAGAGCGCCGCACTTTAACGGCATCTCTGCGAGGGTTGACGCACGGTATCTAAATCGCACAATTCGGGCAGCCGCTGGGTCTAAATCTCGGAAAAGCGGCACTGGCTGCGACCTGGTATTATGCAAGCAATTCCGCAGGTCGTAGCCAGTGTTTCGAAGGTGCCCGAAATCGCTCTTTTAGATACGCCGCGGCCGGTGCAGCGAGAGCGGGATCGCAGCACCGGCCGGAAACCGTACCTTTTACGCAGTCAGCGGCTCGAAATCGCCGTCGGCGTCGGCCAGTGCGGCGGCACGAGCGGGGACGCGCTCGGTCTCGGTCGCAGGCACGAGCAGTTTCGAGCCTAGGGCCATGAACCCCAGCGCGCCCACCGACACGACGCCCAGCACGATCAGCACTTCGGACAGCGTGGGCGCGTAGGAGCCGAGAAGCGCCCAGCCGCCGTCGGACATGATGCCCGGCGCGCCCTCCACGTTCGGCACGATGAATGAAGTGAACAAAAGCCACAGGCGCTTGCACAGCACGCCGGCGATGACGAGCACGCTCGCCCCCACCACGAGCCCCGTACGCTCGCGGTTCTTCGCGAACACCAGCACGACAAACGGAATAGCCAGGCCGCCGACGATCTCGAACCAGAAGAAGGGCGCCGTGGGCCCGCTCGTCATGAGAGCCAACGTCTCGGCACCGGCAGCGCCAGGGTAAGCCATGGTGAGCACCTCGCAGAAGATGAAGAACGCATCTACGGCGATGCAGGTGGCAAGCAGGCCCGCGAGCGACGCCATGAGCTCGCGAGAGGTGTCGAACAGACGCGCCTTCTTAAGCGCGGCCAGCACGCACAGCAGAAGCGCCAGGCCCGAATCCATGGCCGAGGCCACGAAGATGGGCGCCATGATGGCCGAGTACCAGCCCTCCTTGGCGATCTGCAGGCCGAAGATCCAGGCGGTCACCGAGTGCACCAGAATGGCGCAAGGCAGGGCAAACCGCGAGATGATGGACACCGCACGATCGTTGCCGCGACGCATGTTTACCAAATACAGCACGTTGATCACCAGGTACAGCGTGATGACGCAGATGTCCCACACCAGAGGCGAAGTGGGGTTCGGGCCAGTCACAATGCGCCAGACGCGCTGGATGCCGCCCAAGTCGATGAGGACGAACATGCCCGCCAGACAGATGCACACCGTCGACAGGATGATTGCCGGCATGGCCACGGCCTTGAAGCGCTTGATGTGGAAGACGCTCGCCGAGGAGGCCACGATAAGGCCACCGGCAGAAAGCCCCACAAAGAACATGAACATGGTGATGTAGAGGCCCCAGGACACGCCGTTGGACATGCCCGTCACCGCCAGGCCGCCGACCAGCTGGTAGATATAGGCCCCGATGCCCACCACCGCCAGCACCGCGAGCACCGCCGTGAGCGGCTTGTTCTTGGTCAGAAGTTCCATGATGCCACTCTCCTATTCAAAGTAGTAGACTTGCGGACGGGTGCCCTGTTCCTCCAAAAGGACGCGACCACCTCGAGCGCGGATCACCTTCGACACCTCGGAATCGGGATCGTCCAAATCGCCGAAAATGCGGGCGTCCATGGGGCAGCACTGCACGCAGCGTGGTTCCTCACCTTGGTCGGTGCGCTCCTTGCAGAGAGTGCACTTCTCGGCCACGCCTCGCACGCGCCCTTCGACGTTAGCATCGCCGTAGGCGAAATCCGGCACATGAACCGGCTCGTCCCAGTTGAAGGAGCGCGCGTTGTAGGGGCAGGCGGCCATGCACATGCGACAACCGATGCACTTATCGTAGTCGATCTCCACGCGACCGAGCTCGTCCTTGTAGGTAGCGCCCGTGGGGCACACGCGCTGGCACGCCGGGTTCTCGCAATGCTGGCACGCCAAAGGCAGATAGGACCGGGTCAGATTGGGATACTCCCCCTGGGCGTCGTCCGCTACGCCTCCGCCTTCGGTTACAACGCGGTTCCATCGGAGGTCCTTCGGAACGCCGTTCTGCATCTTGCATGCGAAGACGCAGGTCTGGCAGCCAATGCAACGGGTCTTGTTGATGGCCATTCCGTATCTCGTCATAATTCTCACCTACGCCTTCTCTACTTCCACCAGCACGTCGTTATAGGGGATCTGCGGACCGAAGAACATCGAGTACCCGCGCTCCAGACGCGCGGAGTTGGTCACGTTCTGCAGGAACCCTTCCTTGTAGTAACGCGTGTAGGTGGTCTCGGCCATGAACAGGACGCCCGGCTGCAGCGAGCGGTTGACGAGTGCCGTGGCCACGAACGAGCCGCGGTCGTTGAATACGCGGACATCGTCGCCCGTCACAATGCCGCGGGCCTCCGCATCTTCCGGAGCGATGTTCAGGCTGGGGCCGAAATCTTCCTGGAACCATTCATTGGCAGAATAGTAGGCGTGGATGCGATAGCGACTCTTGCCCTGAGTGAAATAGAGCGGGAACTGGGCCTTCTTCGGATTGCTCTCGTAGGCCTCGTTCGCGTCCTCGTACACCGGCAGCTCGTGGCCTTGGTCGACCAGATACTCGTAGTACAGCTCGATGCGCGTGGAGGGTGTGAGGAACCCTTCAGCCAGACCGTCGGGCATATAGTCGTCGCCCGTCTCGGGCAGGGCCATCACGCCGCCGTGCTCCAACAGCGCATCATAGGTGATGCCCTCCATCCGGGGATCAAGCTCGGCAGCCCCGTCGAGCATGAAACGCGCAAGTTCCTCGTAGGATTCGGGAAGCAGGTCTTCCAGACCCCACTGGGCGGCCAGCAGGCGCTCGATTTGCAGATCGCTCTTCGATTCGAACATCGGATCCACCATGCCGTTGGCCAGCATCACATGGCCCATGCTGTCGCGCAGCTGCTTCACGTTTTCCTCGCACTCGAATTTGGTGCAGGCCGGCAGCACGATGTCAGCATAGTCTACCGCCGAGGAGTGGTAGATATCGACGATAGCGAAGAAGTCGAGGCTCTTCACCCATTCCAACATGTCATTGGCCGCGCCCGCCTCCAAGGTGAAGGCATCGCCGAAGGTCAGGGCCGCATGGATGCTGTTCTCCTGATAGGGCATGTCGTACATAGAGACGGGGCTGTCTCCGTAGTGGTACTCCTCGGGAAGGACCCAGTAATTGAACGTCGCCGACGGATCGTTGGCGCCCAGGCCGCAATAGGAACCATAGCCGGCGCCCTTCTTGCCGTACTGGCCGGTCAGGGCCACCAACATGGCCGTGGAATGCCCCAGCACATCGGCGTTGGTGTACTTGTCGGCGCCGCCCAGGCCGATGTCGATGATGGCAGGTCCGTTGTTGGCATAGCGGTCGGCCAGATTCACGATTGTCTGCTGATCGATGCCCGAGGTCTCGGCGGCCCATTCGAGGGTGAGGGTGTCGAGCCATTCCTTTATGAGCGTGAACTCAGTGACCAAGTGCTTGCCGTCCACCGTCCACTCGCCTTCGAGCGCCGGAATCGCATTGGCGCTGTCGTAGAGAACGGGAGCGCCGGTCACCGTATCCCACACCATAGGAGCGCCCACCGGCTCGGCGCTCACCACGGCGGGATTGGGCGCCATGACCTCGGCGCTGCGGTAGCTTTTGCCTGTGTCGCGATCGACCAGGTAGGGGCAGGAGGTGTGAGCGAGCACGAAGGCCTCGTCGTACCACTCGTTGTCCACGACGGCCTTAAGCATGCCCTGGATAAGGGCCGCATCCGTGCCGGGTCGCACCGGCAGCCACTCGTCGGATTTCGCCGCCGTGCCCGTAAAGCGCGGATCGATGGTGACGATGTAGGTTCCAGCCTCTTTGGCATCCATGAGGGGGCGCGACCAAACCATGGCGCTCTCCAGCGGGTTGTGGCTCAGTTCGATGATGGTGGCCGCGTCCTTGAACTCCCAGTGGGAGCGGTTCGATAGATAGCTCCAAGGGCCGAAAGCCGGCCCCAGGCCGTTTGCCTGCCCGCGATCAAGGCCCCAGTTGCCACCCGAGTCAGCATGCAGCAACTGCGTGATGAAGTCGAACTCGATGCCCGCCTCGGTGGACTTGCGGATGAACACCGAGCCTTCGCCGTATTTCTGCTGGGCTTCCTTGAGGTTGTCGGCAATCGTCTTAATGGCCTCGTCCCAGCTGATCTGCTCGAACTCGCCGGCGCCGCGCTCACCAACGCGCTTCAGCGGCACCTTCAGCCGATCCTGCGCGTAAATATGGGACAGCTCGCCAATGCCACGCAGGCAGATGGTCGAATGTTTCTTGTCCGCTACGATATCGCTCGGCTCGATCAGCGTGATACGTTCGTCGCGAATAGTGCACTTCAAGTTGCACCCGGTCAGGCAATGGAACTGATGGCACAGGTGCGCCGTTCGCTCCTCCCCCTGGGCCGTGGCCTTCGCGGGCGCCAGCATGCCCCCGCCGATGGCCGCGCCCACAGCGCCCGCGCAGGCAAGGCCCGCAGCTGCGGCACCCGTGGTTTTCAAGAAACCGCGTCGAGTGAGTCCGCCCGTGGGATGGGTTGCTTCGGACATCTCTCCTCCTTTGAATTCCCAGGGATCGAGCCTTCCGGGCGGCACGCAGCTTTTGCAGGCTGCGACCGTCTACCTTGGGCTCTGCGCGCCCGCGTCTCCTCAATCGCGCGGGAGCAATCCCCTCTTCTGGTAATCCTTGAGAATTGGCCAAATTCCACAGGAAGCACTATAGCAAATTGTCCTATGACAATGCAAGGATTATCATAGGACAATTTTCAAAGCAGGTTATCTATTTTGAGGATAGTTAGCGGGAGTTTTCCGCCTACATCAGAGTCTTTCATAGAGCGGCACCACCTTGTTGACAACCAGAAGCGAATCGTCGGAGACGGGGTCTTGCACCACGTCCACCGAGACGCCCGAGCGCTCTTCCATGCAGGACAGCACTCGAGCCAAGGTAAGCAAGCCTTGCAGGATACCCTATCTGCCGAAGTTCCGCGTGCGCCTGCATGCTGCGAAACGTATCCAACGCTTTGCCGAAGCCGAGACCGGTTCTAGGGGGGATTTTATTCGACTCAAATCCAGCCAAGCATCCCCTCTGGACAAAAATCGCCCGATTCAAAAGTCAAGACTTGAATATCAAACATTTATTCGTATTATAAATTCAAAGAGACTCCTTAATCACGCTTGACGTTATTAACGCGAGGAGTTACCATGACCGTGAGCTTCGCAGACAAAGACACTGAGTCAATTGCCCGTGGGTATCGCGTAAAGCAGTTTGATTCTTTCGCGCACATTGCGCAGAGAAAGCTGCGGCAGCTAGAAATTGCCGGCAGTATCCAAGACCTGCGCATACCTCCTGGCAACCGGCTCGAAAAACTGGCAGGAAATCGCGATGGTCAATGGAGCCTACGAATCAACGACCAATTTCGCATCTGCTTTCGATGGACAGCAGCGGGACCAGCGGATGTCGAAATAGTTGACTACCACTAGGAGCGTGCGACGATGAATGAACTTCTCGATCCCGTGACACCCGGAGAGCTGCTCTCCGAGGAGTTTCTCAAGCCCATGGGCTTATCGCAATACCGGCTCGCGAAAGAAATCGGCGTGCCCGCGCAGCGCATCGGCCAGATTGTCCTCGGGCGGCGAGCTATCACCGCCGACACCGATTTGCGGCTCTGCCGCTTCTTCGGCCTCACCGATGGCTACTGGCTTCGTGCCCAGGAAGTCTACGACCTGGAAGTCACGAGGCGCAAGCTCGCCCCCGAGCTCAAGCGAATCCACCCCTTCAACCAAGCTGCCTGCCTGTAGGAATCTAGAATCCCATCGCCGTCAACCGCTCCAAAACGAGCGCGGCGTGGCGGGCGCCGGCTTCGGGATACAGCTCGGAGGCAATCGCGATGCCGAGGCGAGCGTCTTCCGCCGCTTTTCCAAGCACTTCGTCTACGACGCGAGCAGGCAGGCCCCATGAGCGGGCCTCAGCTACAATATTCTCTCGCCCGATCCTATCGATGCGAATGCGACCATCGATGCGCAAGCCCATGAACAGCACATTCGGCGTAATCTCAAGGGCTGGCACGACATCATAGAGCGGCGCGAGGCACACCTCATCACCCTCGTGGAGCAACGCATAGTTCTTGGCGTGAGCATCGGTATTCCCCAGAACGGTGTTCACGAAGAGATGCCGCAGCAACCGCTTGCGCTCTTCCAACGAGTCGGCCGCATAGCGGGACAATAGCTCGGCAATGCCCTTATAGGTCGGATCGCTTTTCGTGGGCGTCGCTGTTGCCGCGTACTTGCGTCCCGGTTCTATGCCGAGAGCTTGCGCGCAGTCTTCTTGGTGCAGCCGAACGAGCCCCCCTTCGGTTTCAACTCGGTCGAAGCGTTCCACAACCAGCGTAGATGGCGCGTCGGGTAAATCGAGAATGGCCGAGCCAGCCGTCTCCGTCACCTGTCGTGCGACCTCCATCCCCCACGCTTCCGCTTCAACCAATCCCGCAAGCCGACCCTGGGGCTGCGGCTTCAAGATATGCGTCGAAGGGGCCCCGTCCAAAGGAAGCGCCACAGAACTTAAGGCCCTGCGGCCCGGCTCGGCCGCAGCCCAGTCTTCTGATCTCGCAATCACGCACAGCTTCTCCTGAAAGCCGCCGAGCGACACGCGCAGAGAAGATGCGTCATCGTAAGGGTGCGACGGCAATGCCGCCAGACGTGCCGACAGTTCCTCAGGAGTCAATCGCTTCTCGCGCGGCAGCTCCTGGCTCGTACGCGCCAACGCCCAATCTTCCGAGGGCATCACCTCAACGGCGCCGGCGCACTCCCAGCCAATCTGGGCGAGCAATCCGAAATAGTCGCCTTCGGCAACACCGTAGAACCGCTGCAGTTCATCAAGCCTCGCATCTTCGGGCAAGAGCCCCGAGAACCAGGAAAACGTCCGCTGGGCATCGAAGGGCTCCTCTTGCACGCAGAGTGACGTTGAGAGCAGGGGCGAAGAGGGATGCGCCGAGGCCACCTCTTCCGAAAACGCGAAACGGGCGCCGTTCTTCGTGCGAGCCAGTTGCCCAATCTTTTCGCCGCCGAGGCGAACCTCAAGGATCTCAGAATTCACTGTTGACCCCCTTCTTGGCGCGAGCGCAGAAGCGACACCACCGATGCAGGGGCATCGTGCACTTCGGCCTGAGCGCCCTTAGGGAGCACCACCAGTTTCAAGCCCAAATCGCTGATGGCGCGCATGAGGGTCTGGGAACTGACGCCCTTGCCGTTTTCAAGAGCCGAAAGGGTGGCGTGGGAGGCACCGATGATCTCGGCGAACTCATCTTGGGTGTACCCCTTTTCCTTGCGGGTTTTCCGGAGAAACGACCCGAGCTGGTCAAGGCCGTACACATTGGTCCATTTCA
>OLQE01001414.1_pt1 | contig 13093 bp, 10 predicted proteins | sample 1643161 | NCBI WGS metagenome assembly OLQE01 (sample SAMEA3136650, study PRJEB25190) | human gut metagenome | reverse complement strand
AGTTCATGAGCGACCGGCCAATCATCACGCGGTTCTGCGAGAACCATCTCGGGCGCATCCTTCTGCCCGTGCTCGAAGAAGACCGCTCCGTGCGCATCAACCGTGCTCCCGATGCCCTGTTCTTCGCTCGGTACGAACTTTGCGACCTGTATATGGGCGCAGGGGCGTTCGAGCGCGCGCTGCCCGAGGCTAGAAAGCTTCTCGACCTGGCGACGACCTCGATGCAATCATATTCAATGCTGGTGAACGTGCTTGCACGGCTTGAGCGCTTCCAAGAGGTTATCGACGTGGCCAAGAATGGCTTGCGCGTTGCCTATGATCGAAGCTCCATTGCGTACCTCTTTTATCGTGTTGCTTTCGCCTATTGGGTGCTGGGGGATCATGAGACGGCAATGGCGTGCTATCGGTTGGTGCCGCGCGATGAACACATCACTCCCATGGCCGATGAGGAGCTTTCGCAGTTGTTGGCGGAAATGGGCCGCTCGGAGCGTCCGACGTTGCGCGAGGCGGCAGCTCGGGCCGAGCAGATGGGTGTTCCCGTGCCTCCGAGCCCCGAGACGGCAAGCCAGGTTGCCGATGCGACGGTGCTTCTTACAGATAACGGCTTTCACTACCTTGCTAGCCGCTGCGTCTACCATATGTGGCGCATCACGGCGCGCGACGAGCTCAGTGCTGTGCATCGGTCGCTACTGCCGTAGCGAGTTTAGCCATATTCCAGCGCGCTCGACCCGGCGCGCTCGATAGCAAGAAGCCCGGCTCCCAAAGGAAACCGGGCTTGTCTTGTTTGGCTGGCGGAGAGCTGGGGATTCGAACCCCAGATTCCCTTGTGGGGAATACTCGCTTAGCAGGCGAGCACCTTCGGCCTCTCGGTCAGCTCTCCGTTAGCAGCTAACTATACTAGCGTATCTTCAGGCCTGAAGACAAGGATGAACTTCAGCCTCTTGAGAATTGCGCAAGAAACGGAATGCGCAGGGGTGCTGTGTGGCGGTCTAGAGGCTTGCGCGCCTGATCACGATATTCTCATGGTGCTCCCGTAGCTTATCCCATGAGAAGAAGGCGACCAGCGCTTCGGCGCTACGCGGCTTGTCGTCGGGGGTGATTCCGGCCAGATGGGCAACCCATCCCAGAAGATGCTCGGCTGTACCGAAGCGCTGGCGAAGCTCTCCCATATCAAGATCGTGGTCGCGCTTGGCGAGACGCCTTCCGTCTGGCGCAAGCAGAAGAGGAATATGGCCATACCTCGGTTCATCGTATCCGAGCAGACGCTGAAGGTAGATTTGCCGCGGCGTGGAGCTTAGCAGGTCACACCCGCGAACAACCTCGTTCACTCCCATCGCTGCATCGTCAACCACAACGGCAAGCTGATAGGCGAAGACCCCGTCGCTGCGCCTGATGAGGAAATCTCCGCACTCCAGTGCGAGGGTCTGCTGTTGCCGTCCGAAGACGCGGTCAGTAAACGAGATGGTTCCTTCGGGTGATTCGCGCACGGGAACTCGAAGGCGCGTTGCGGGCGGCCTTACGGCGCTTCGGGCGGCAATTTCCGCAGGAGTGAGATTCCTGCACGTTCCCGCGTACACGGGGGTCCCATCGCTCGCATGGGGCGCGCTCGCGGCGTGGAGCTCGGCTCTGGTGCAGAAGCACGGGTAGGTGAGGCCGGCTGCAGCAAGGCGCTCCACCGCGTTGCGATACAGTTCTTCTCGATCGTGCTGAAAGACGGGCTCGCCTTCCCAATAGAGCCCCAGCCAGCGCAAATCGTCAAGCAGCAGGCTCGTCCAAGGGCCGCTGCGGGTGCGTTCGTCTAGGTCTTCGATGCGCAGGAGAAGCGTTCCGTTTGCGCTTCTGATGGAAAGCCAGGCGAGCAGCGAGGCATATATATTGCCGAGGTGCATGCGTCCCGACGGAGTCGGGGCGAAGCGTCCGACGAGTTTGCTTTGTCCATGTTCGGTATCCATGCGCACGAGTATACGCGACTGCGGGCGGGGGCGGGCAGGCGACGTTCCAAAGCCATAAGGGCGCAGATGCGCGCGCAAGGCTCGTGAAGTTCCGCATCCACAAGGGCTGTGAAGCTCCATGTCGCAATGCCCTCGGCATTTGGTGTTCCCCGCATTCACGGGGCGTCGATGTTCCTGCAACCACAAGGGCCCCACACCTTGCGATGCGGGGCCCTTCGGAAAAGGGGGGCAATGAAAGCTGCCAGACGATGGCATATCACGCGGAGCGTGCGCCTGCTGGCGGTAACGAGCTGCTCCTGCTCGTTCAGGTTCGCACGCCCTGCCCCTTGAGTCGCGTTCGGGGCAAGGGCGCAACCGGGTGCGCTACAGCGGCAGCGCCGTAAGCTGCGTGTAGACGCGTGCCTGGTACTCGCGATCAAGGTCGTAGAGGCCCTTGGGATCGCTGCCGAAGAGCTTCATGTTCGTGATCATGTCGCGCGCGTTGGTCTCCTCTTCGCCCTGCTCGGATACGAACCAATCGAGGAACTTCATCGTGCGCACATCGTGGACCTCATGAGCCACCTCGTAGCAGTGATGGATGAGGCTCGTCACGTACTCCTCGTGCTCCAGGCCCGCTTCAAGCGGCTCTAGATCGTTCTGGAACGTCTTGTCCGGCTTGGCGATGGCCTCCATGGTGGGCGTGAAGTCGTTGTCGAGCAGGTACCGGCGGATGGCCATGGCATGGTCCATCTCTTCCTTCGCCTGGATTTCGTACCAGTTGGCAAAGCCCTTGAGGCCGCGATCCTCGTAATAATCGGCGAAGGTCAGGTACAGGTAAGCGGAGTAAAGCTCCTTGTTGATCTGCTCGTTGAGGACCGACGAGACGCTCTCGTTCATGGCCATGGCTGCCTCTTTCTGCTCGCCCTGTGGGGAGGGGTACGTATGCTGTCGCGTAAGATATACCCAAACGGTCGAATCCATACGCGCGCCGCGGTTCCCCTCAACTCCAACACATCTTGGCCCCTGGGGAGCTTTGCGGTTGCCTTGGCTTGCATGACAACGCTCCGTAGCCGGCGCGTACCTGCCTCCTGTCGGCACATGCCAACTCACCAGCGCTTGCCCGCTCGCCGCAGACGGGACGTTTCTGTCCGGTTGCCTTGCTATACTTTGCCCAACTATAGGACACATGTGGGGCGGTGCCATGGAACCTGTCAACATCATGGTGAAGCGCGAAACTATCGTGAGATACGGGGCCGGTCGGGGGCACCGGCGCGGAGCCGACCGCGGGCGCGAGATCGGTCAGGGGCACAGTGCCGGTCAGGGGCACAGAGCGAGCTACGGGCGCTGGACCTGCCGGGGGCGCCGGCGCGGGGCCGGTCAGGGGCACAAGGCGGTATCGCTTCTTATGACTGCGTGCGCAATTGTCTGTGCGATCGTTTTGGCGCTCCCAGCACTGGCTTTTGCAGACAGCTATCCTCACGTGCGCATTTCTGCCGACGTACAGGCCTCGGGCGATGTGCGCGTGACCGAGACGCGGGTATTCGAGTTTAGCGACGACGGCAACGGTGTCTACTGGAATATTCCGGAATCGTATAACGAGCAGGGCGGTCTTTCGCGCATTACCGTGACGGATGTTCGCGTTGGTGCAGAGGGCGATACGCGGGGGACGTCCTTTAGCCAAGTCTCCTCCGCCTCGCTCGGCGATAGCGGGGTGTATACGGTCGAGCGCAGCGATGGCATGGTCCAGCTTATGGTCTACGAGCCCCATAGCGAAGATGGCGTGCAGCAGGTCACGGTGAGCTACACGCTCCAAGGGGCGGTGATGGCATGGGCCGATACCGCAGAGCTGTACTGGCAGTTTGTCGGCCCCGATTGGGAGGAGAACTCGCAGGACGTGATGCTCGTCATCTCCTTCCCTAACGGCTCGCAGGATGCGGAGCGGGCGGTTCGTGGAGAAAACTTCCGTGCATGGGGGCATGGCCCGCTCGACGGCACCGTCGAACCCGATGCAACGGTGCCCGAGGTTCGCTATAGTGTTCCGGTCGTATCGAGTGGCACCTATGCCGAGGCGCGGGTTGCGTTCCCCCTCGCGTGGGTGCCCGAATTGGTTGCGAGCGGAACAGGGTCCAGCGAAGAGCGGCTTTCGACCATCGTCTCCGAGGAGGAGGCATGGGCACGGGAGGCAAACGAGCGTCGCGAGCAGCAGCGGTTCGAGCGCATGGCGCAAAGCATCGTGATGGTGGCCGTACCGGGCGCCTTCGCACTGGTGCTCGCGGTCGTCAAGGCGACCCATCGCTCGCCTGTGCCCTATTTCGGCGAGACGTACCTCGACGAGCTTCCGAGTCATGATCATCCTGCGGTCATCGCCGCGTTCGATCAAGGAGGGACCGTGAACGAACGGGCCTTCGCTTCGACGCTTATCAAGCTAACCGCTGAGGGTGCGGTGGGTATCGACGGCCCCGGTTCTCAACCGCCTGCTGCCGAAGACGGTCCTATCGCGGAAGGCGAGCCCGAGTATGGCGATCGGCCCCCTTCGCGGGCATATGGTCTCAGGCTTCTCGATCCCGCTCGCCGTGAGGAGGCGAGTATCGATGGCGCTGCGCTGCGGCTCTTCTTCCGCTCCAACCGGCCCGCGGTGAGCTTCGATTCGATGTCTGACTACGCGGGCGATAATCCCGAGCGCTATCGAGAGCTTGTGGACGATTTCACTGGTGAGGTGGATGCCGCGCTCAGCGAGCGCGCGCTCATCGCATCGACCGGCAAGACCGGATCGGTGGTCTCGCTGGTTGCCGGCGGAGCGATTCTGGTGGGCGTTCTTGTTGTTGGCGTTGTTGGCGAACTGTGGATTCCTATGGTCATCTCGGTGGTGCTCACCCTTATCGGCATGGTGCTGGGGTGCACGCTTAAACGGTTGACACCCGAGGGCGCTGAGCTCCGGGCCCGCTGCGACGCTTTCGTGCGGTGGCTCAAGGAGTATGAGGCACGCGACTGCGCCGCTCCTTCCGATCCGGCGCAGTGGGGCGACATCTTGGTCTATGCCGTCGCGCTTGGGCTCGACTCCGAGCTCGTGAGGGACCTTGCTCGGCTCATCCCCTCCGAAGCGGTGGTTGCCGGCGGATATTACCCCATGTATTGGTGGTACATCCCGCACGGGCGGCACCATACGAGCCCTCTTGACCGTGCAGATACGAATAGCGCCATTAGCCCGACGGCGCTTGCAAGCAGCGCGAATAGTTCTGGATCGGGATTTGGCGGAGGATTTTCGGGCGGCGGCGGAGGCGGCGTTGGCGGCGGCGGAGGCGGCTCGTTCTAGCGGCGTCACGCGGCTGGCGGTGCTCTGCGGGGTGCTTGCGCTCGGCGGAGAACGGTGCTTTGCTGGGGCGGCACTTTGCGAGAGCGCTGCCTTGCGGGGGGCGGCGTTTCGCGAAGTGTTAGCGCCTTGCGAGGCGGCGATATCTCGTGAGGTCTTGGCGCCCCGTAGCGCGCTTGCCTGTTCTGCCCTCTATCTGTTGCGCTTGGTTAACGGGCGAGGTCTGCGGTATAGAGGTACATCTCGCTGGGGAGCAGTGCCCGTTCGCTTTGTTCTGGTTGGTGCGCGGCGGCTCGCTTGAGGCCGTGGCGCTCATAGAATTGCCAGGAGCAATCGGTATCGGTGAAGAGATACGCCTGTTCGGCGCCAGCATCTTGGCAGAAGGAGCATGCCGCATCGAGCAGCGCGCTGCCTATCCCTAGGCCGCGGGCCCGGTGACTCACGGCGAGGAGCGTGATCTGCCCCGCTTGCTCAACGGAGCAGGCGGCGGCCAGCTTTTCGTTCGCACGTTGCTCGGCTTTGATCGCGGCATCGAATTCACGAACGGCCGCAGGATCGATTCGTGCCATGTCGTGGCGCAGGGCGTTCCCAAGCCGTTCCCATGCGCCGGCGTCGATGGCGCTATTGCGGGCCTGGCTACCATGGGGAGCCCGAGCGAGCACGATGCCCATGGCTTCGTCGTTTGCCACCGCTACCAGTGAAAACGTTGAAATGGAGAGACAGTGGGCTAAATCGTAGCGCGCTTCGAGGGTGTTATAGAGCTCGTTGCGGGAACGGTCGTGCCAGATGCGGCGGAGCATCTCGGCGATATCTTCAAAATCCTCATTCATGAATGACCGGTATTGAACGTGTGAGACCACGGGTGGCTCCTTCTCTACCTGCCCTGACCTGCGGTTGCGAAGTGAATTCTGGGTCAAGGCGCAGCATATTGATACATACCCTGTTGTCAGAGGTAGTTTCGCTGCCCGGTTACCCGGCATTTTCTTCAGAACAACGCCATATGAGTACGCTAACGTCCGCTCGTTGCGCTACATTATTGGGATATCTACTGTTGCATGGTTGCCTGGGCAATCGGCGCTGCGGCAAGGAGGGCTAATGGGTTCAGAAGGCAGGATCGAGCGTGCGCTCATCTCGGTGACCGATAAAACGGGCATCGTCGAGTTTGCGCATGCGCTCGTCGAGAACTTCGGCGTCGAGGTTATCTCGACGGGAGGCACGGCAAAGGTTCTCGAGGAGGCGGGCATCCCCGTTACGCCAATCGAGGAGTTCACCGGGTTCCCCGAGATGATGGACGGGCGCGTCAAGACGCTGCACCCCAAGGTTCACGGCGGCCTGCTCGCGCGTCGCGATTCCAAGAAGCATATGGCCGAGGCGGAAGAGCACGGCATCCCGATGATCGACCTCGTGTGCGTCAACCTCTACGAGTTCGAGAAGACCGTCGCCCAGCCCGACGTGACCTTCGAAGATGCCATCGAGCATATCGATATCGGCGGCCCCAGCATGCTTCGCTCGGCTGCGAAGAACAACGATTCCGTGACCGTGGTGTGCGATCCGGCAGATTATGATGCCATCCTCGAAGAGATGCACGTCCATGGTGGCGCGACCACCAAGAACACGCGCCGTCGCCTTGCAGCGAAGGTTTACACGCGTACGGCTGCGTACGACACCGCCATCTCCATGTGGCTCAACACCTATCTTGAGCTACAGGACGAGGCCATCGACCCGGATGATCCGTTCGATATCCCGAGCGTGTTCGGCATGCAGCTTACCAAGGTGCAAGACCTGCGCTATGGCGAGAACCCGCACCAGACGGCAGCGGTCTTCCGCTTTGGGAGCGACTTCGAGCAGCTCGGCAGCTCGCCCAATCCGTTGGTGGGCGCTGAGCAGATCCAAGGCAAGGAGCTCTCGTACAACAACTTCCTCGATGCCGATGCGGCGTGGAACGCGGTGCGCGAGTTCGACGAGCCCGCTGTGGTGATCTTGAAGCACCAGAATCCCTGCGGCTCCGCTGTTGCCGATGACGTGACGACCGCATACGATCGCGCGTTTGCGTGCGACCCCAAGAGCGCCTTCGGTGGCATTATCGCCGTGAACCGCGAGGTGCCGCTTTCGCTCGTCGAGCATTTCGCCGACGTGAACAAGCAGTTCGTCGAGGTGCTCATCGCGCCGAGCTATACCCCCGAGGCGCTTGAGCGCCTGAGCCGCCGCCAGAACCTGCGCGTGCTCGCCACCGGCGGTGCCGAGGGCCACGCCAAGCTCGAGCTGCGCTCCGTCGACGGCGGTATGCTGGTGCAGTGCGTGGACACGGTCGATGAGGATCCGTCCGAGTTCACCTGCCCCACCTCGCGTAAGCCGACCGACCAGGAGATGCGCGACCTGCTCTTTGCCTGGAACGTGGTGAAGACCGTGAAGTCCAACGCCATCCTTGTGGCAAAGGACCAGGCGGGCATCGGCATGGGGCCGGGCCAGCCCAACCGCGTGGATTCGGCGCTCCTCGCCTGCGAGCGCGCCGAGGACGCCTGCGAGCGCATGGGGGTCGAGCCTACGGGTTTCGTCGCCGCGAGCGACGCCTTCTTCCCGTTCCGCGACAACGTTGACGTGCTGGCGGAGCATGGCGTTACCGCGATCATCCAGCCGGGCGGTTCGGTGCGCGACGACGAGTCCATTAAGGCCTGCGACGATCACGACATCGCGATGATCTTCACCGGCACTCGCCACTTCCGCCACTAATATGCCAAATGGGGCAGCCCCCAATTTAGCATCTGAACCTCGGGGCTACTCATTGAGGTGATTTGGGCAAGGGCGCCAGGTTTCTTCATTCCCGCTGGCTTTGGGATAAAGATGCTGGGCCCTTGCCCTTTCCTTTGCGCCATTCGGCAATATGAGACAATGGTGCCAGGTGAGACAGTTGTGCCAGGTTTCTTTGTCTCATTGTGTATGACGAAACGATGCGAGGACGTATGAGCGATACCGCAGAACAGGGATTCCGTCTGTCAGAGCCAGCGCTTGTGTGCCGTTGGCGATTGGCGGGGCGGCATGTGCCCCTGCTCAACCGGCATATGCGCGCGCTTTCTCAGCGAAGCGTGGCGGGAAAGCCGCTCACGACAAACATGCTCGGATGGGTCAAGCAGCATATTGAGTGGTCGCTCGCCGAAGACGTGACGGTTGCAGCCGACGGCGTGCTCATGCTCGTCGTAGACGTTGAGGGCCAGGCGGCCATGAGCTCGGGCGCGTACGAGCCGCTGGCCGATACATCGGCAGGCGCTCTTGCGGCGCGCGCTAGGGAGGCTCGCGGCGAAGCGGCCGAAACCGGCGTCGCTCCCGAGGTGCTCTGCGCGATGCGCGCCGGAACGCTCACCATAGGGGCTCCCGCCGGGGAGCATCTGTGCGGAGCCATGACCTTCGTGCGCCAACTCGCCGAAACCAAGGGCCTGGCCGTTGCTTACGAGCCCGACCTTGGCCGTGTGGCGTCTGGGTGCGCGGGTGTGCCTTTCCTCGTTTCCGATGAGCACGGTGTAGTGGGTTCGCTGCCCTCGGCTTCTCGAGCTGTATCCGATGCATGTGGTGCGCAAGAAGGGGTGTTGGCGGCCGAGGTTTCAAGCTGTCGGCCAGTGGACGCTGATGCTTCCGAAGACATGGGGCCGCACGGTGACGCTTCCAGCGATACGGCATATATAGCGTTTTTCGGCGATGCTTTCGAGACCCTGCGCGACAGGGCTCGCTAAGGCGGCCGCGTCCGTGAGCGCACGAAAGGCGGGCGGGCGCAATTCGGCCTTTCGAGGTGCGAGCCCGTGCTTGGGGTTCGCGCTTGGGGCATAATGGGACAAAGCCGCTCCCGCATCCTGCCGGGGCGAAGGTGCTTGCAGAAAGGTGTGCTCCCATGCCCCTCATCTATGTAGTCGAAGACGATGCCTCCATCCGGGGCGAGCTCGTGCAGGTGCTTGAGCGCAACGGCTTCGAGACGGCGTTTTGCGAGACCTTCGAAAACGTTATCGAGGACATTCAAGCCGCCGGTCCCGATCTCGTGCTGCTCGACCTGACGCTGCCCGGCACCGACGGCCAGTTCGTCTGCCGCGAGCTCCGCGCCGTCTCGGAGGTCCCCATCATTGTGCTTACCTCGCGCGTAACCGAGATCGACGAGGTCATGAGCATGACCATGGGTGCCGACGACTTCATTCCCAAGCCCTATAGCTCCCGAGTGCTCGTGGCGCGCATCCAGGCGCTGCTGCGGCGTGCGACGGGCGCGGCCGACCGCAGCAACCTCGAGCATCATGGCGTCACACTTGACCTCTCGCGTTCCACGGCAACGGCGGTGGGCGGTACGGTCGAGCTCACCAAGAACGAGATGCGCATTCTCGCGCTGCTCATGCAGCGGGCGGGCACCATCGTCTCGCGCGAGGACATCATGCGCGACCTGTGGGATTCGGACGCGTTCATCGACGACAACACGCTTACGGTCAATATCAACCGCCTACGGTCGACGCTCGCGAAAATCGGCGTCAAAGATTATCTGGCCACGCATCGCGGCCGCGGATACTCGGTGTAGGCGGATGCCATGAAGCTGCTCGGTTATCTCCGCTCCTGCCTGCCCACCATCGCGCTTGTCGTTGCGGCGGTCGCGCTCTCGGCGTTCATCCTTGCTGTTTCGGGCGCGGGGCTTGCGGTCATCGTGCTCGTTTCCATCATCTCGTGCCTGGGCTTGGCGCTCGCGCTCGCCGCAGATTGGGTGCGCAAGCGCCCGTTCTATGACGACCTTGTTTCGTGTGCCGACGACGCGCAGCGGCCGCTCTGGCTGTCCGAGGTGGTCGAGCGCCCCGATTACCTGGAGGGCGCCATCACGTACGATACCCTGAGCGCCATCTCGAAGGCAGCAAACGACGGGGTGAACGCTTACCGCAGGCAGGCATCGGAGTATCGGGAATATATCGAAACCTGGGTCCATGAGGCGAAATCTCCCCTCGCGGCCGCGCACCTCATGCTCGACAATCTGCGAGCCGAGGCTGACCGCGTCGAATCGGTTGATAAGTTGCGCGCGCTCGACGACGAGCTGTGCCGCGTTGAGGGCTTTATCGAGCAGGCGCTTTTCTACGCTCGCTCCGAAACCGTTGACCGCGACTACTTGATTCGAAAGTATCGGCTGGGGGGCTTGGTTAAGGCGAATGCGGCGACGCTCATCGGCGTGCATATGGCACCGGTGATGCACGATCTCGACTTCGAGGTGTTCACCGATGAGAAGTGGATTGAGTTTATCTTCGGGCAGGTGATTCAGAACGCGGCCAAATATGCTCGACGGGACAACCCGCGCCTTGAGTTTAGCGGCGTGCTGCGCGACCGAGGGAACGCGAGCGAGCGCGTTGAGCTCACCGTGCGCGATAACGGTTGCGGGGTAAGCGCGGCGGACCTTCCCCGTGTTTTTGACAAGGGTTTTACCGGCGAGAATGGCCGCAGTGGCAAGCGCTCAACGGGAATCGGTCTTTACCTGGTAAAACGGTTGTGCGACAAGATGGGCGTTGGGATCTTGGCCGATTCGGTGGAGGGTGAGGGCTTCGCGATCACGTTCTCGTTTTCTACGAATAAGTTCCAATATGTCGATCGGGGGGGGGCAGTCCTCTAGCGCCCCCAACGCCTGAGATGCGTTCGTTCCAGTAATGGGAATATCTATTTGGTCTGGTGCCGGTAAGCGCATGATGCCCTCGTGCAATCCTGGGGTTTTGCTGCGTTGATGCCTAGGTGTTTGCCGATGCGCGAAAAAGAAGCTCCCAAAACTGGCATGAACGTCTGTGCCGCGGTCCCTCTTGAGATGGCTCTGCTCCGGTGCCGATGGTGTTGCCGGGCAATGCGTGGACGCTGGGTGGTTGTCGGGCAACATTCGGACATCCGATGCGTTCTCGGGCAGCATTTGGACACCTGAGGGGTTGTCGGGCGACATTTCGCCAGTTTTGAGCCTCGGAGCGTACCGATCTTGCCCGACAACCCATGGGATAGCCGATTGTCGCCTGAGAACGCCCGGGGCGTCCGGATGCTGCCCGAGAACGCAGTGCCCATGCAAGCAAACGGCTGCGAAGGCGGCGGGGTGGCAACAGAGCGTTTGCCCCCTGTTCGCTTTACCAAGAAAGGCCCAGCAAAGCCAGGCCTTTCGGGGGTGTTTGAGTGCGAAGCAAGTGCCTCGCCGCCTATGAGGAGCAGCGCTACTTCACGACGAGGATGTCGCAGTCAGAACTCCTGAGCAGGAACGTCGAGATCGACCCAAGGAGGGCGTACTTGATGGAGGAAAGCCCGCGGGCCCCGCACATGACGAGGTCGGGCTTTACCGTATCGAGCATTTCGTCCTTAAGCGTCTCGCGGATGCGGCCGGAGCGCACCATGATCTCGACGCTGGGGATATCCGGGTTGGCCTTGGCCTCCTCGACCGCAACGGCGATGGAGTCCCTGAAGGCAGACTCGAGCCCGTTGATCAGGTCGACGGGGTAAGCGCCGGCAGACTCGAGCGCTGTCGAGTCGATAACATGCCCGATGTAGAGCTTCGCTCCGTTATTCGCAGCTACCTTGATGGCGCGCGCGAGCACAAAATCCTGCTGGTCGGTACCGTCGAGTGCGACGAAAACCTTGCCATAGCCTTCTTCTACCATCGTGTGCCTCCTTTTTGCCGTGCACGGCGCAGCGGCTCGGTCTGAGCGCGCTGCTTCGATTTCCGTTATACCCTGCCCCATGCGCACGGCTCCTTATTATTCTGTGAACGTCGGCGCTTTTTTCGCCTGCGTCGCGCGAGCGGCCCGATAATGGCATGAAGTCATATGCACATTTACGGCGCGCCTACCTTGACGCGCTCGCGAACGGTAAGGGGATACGTTGGATATCATCGAGCTGCTCAAATCGGCGTTTCTCGGACTGGTCGAGGGTATCACCGAGTGGTTGCCCATCTCTTCGACGGGTCACATGATTCTCGTTGATGAATTCATCAGCCTGAACGTGACGAAAGAGTTCTGGAGCATGTTCCAGGTCGTTATCCAGCTGGGCGCCATCCTAGCGGTGTGCGTGTACTTCTTCCACCAGCTCAATCCGTTTAGCCCGAGCAAAGGCCCGGAGGGTCGTCGCGCCACCTGGACGCTGTGGGGGAAGATCATCGTTGCGTGCATTCCTGCCGCGGTGATCGGCATCCTGTTCGACGACTTCATGGAGGAGCATTTCTACAACGCTCCGGTGGTGGCCGCGGCTCTCATCGTCTACGGCGTTGCGTTCATCGTGATCGAACGGTGGCGCGCTCATAAGCTCGAGGTTCGCGTGGCGGCTGAGGGCGTGCGCCCGGGTAGCCGCCCGGCAGGGGCTCACTTCGCTCGTCCGGCCGAAGATGCTGAGCCCACGGAAGGCGGCGACTTCGGCTCCATCACGAGGCTCGAGGATCTGCCGTGGTCTACCGCATTGGGCATCGGCGTGTTCCAGGTGCTTTCGCTCATTCCGGGAACCTCGCGCTCCGGATCGACCATTATTGGCGGCTTGCTGCTGGGTACGACGCGCTCTGTTGCCGCGGAGTTCACGTTCTTCCTGGCCATTCCGGTCATGTTCGGCGCAAGCGCCCTGCGTCTCGGCAAGTACGTGTTTCTCGATGGAGGCACGTTCGGGATGAACGAGATCTCCATCATGGTCGTTGGCTGCGTCGTAGCGTTCCTGGTTTCGCTCGTTGCCATCAAGTGGCTCATGGGATTCGTGCGGCGCCATACCTTTACCGCCTTCGGCATCTACCGCATCGTGCTGGGCGCGCTCGTGCTTGCGTACTTCTTCGTTATTGGCCCGATGTTCGGTCTCGTGTAACGTGTGATAAAAACTACCCGGTCTGTTTTGTCATTTGTCATGT
>OLQE01001412.1_pt1 | contig 13113 bp, 10 predicted proteins | sample 1643161 | NCBI WGS metagenome assembly OLQE01 (sample SAMEA3136650, study PRJEB25190) | human gut metagenome | reverse complement strand
ACTGCATACCTGTTGCTCCTACACTTCCGATTTCCTCTTTGTCAACTAAAAGACAACAGGATGTTCTTTCATTAACACTACTGTCAAGAATAGCTTCTAATGATGTATAAGCGCAAACTCTGTCATCCTGACCATATGACATAACCATGCTTCCGTCAAATCCCATTTCTCTTGCCGGTCCTGCCGGAACCACCTCCAGCTCTGCTGAGAAGAAATCTTCCTCATCCATTCCGTACTTATCTTTTAATATTTTCAAAACTCCTGCCTTTACGCTTTTCTTTTCATTTTCGTTTACAGGAATACTTCCTACTAAAATATCTAAATTTTCTCCTTCAACTACAGTTGCGGCTTTTTTGTCCATTTGCTTAGATGCTAAATGAATCAGTAAGTCAGTAACACAAAATACCGGGTCAGTATCTTTTTCACCTATATTTACATTAACTGAGGTGCCATCCTTCTTCACTACAACACCGTGTATTGCAAGAGGAAGAGTAACCCACTGATATTTTTTAATTCCGCCATAGTAATGTGTATCAAAATATGCCATATTCTCTTTTTCATATAACGGATTCTGCTTAATGTCCATTCTTGGAGAATCAATGTGAGCACCTAAAATATTCATACCTTTTTCCAACGGCTGTCTTCCTATGTTAAATAATGCTACTGCCTTGTTCATATAAAGACCGTATATTTTATCACCTGCCTTAAGAGGCTTTCCTTCTTTTATTACATCCTCAATGGACTTGTATCCCTTTGCCTTTGCCATTTCCACTGACCTTGCAGCACATTCTCTTTCTGTCTTACACTGAGACAGAAAATCAATATATCTCTTGTTTAGTTTTTCAAGATTTTCAATGTCAACTCCATTATACTTTCCCCATACGCTGTCTCGTTTCATAAATTTATTGCCTCCTTACAAAAAGTCATTTATATTAATGTCAAAATCAATTTGGCACCAAACGCTACTATCCATGCTATACTGCATTGTAATAAAACTACTATCACTGCCCAATTTCTACCCAGTTCCCGCTTTACTGATGATATTGCTGCAACACAAGGTGTGTACAAAAGGGTAAATATCAAAAATACTATGGCACTTTTAGTAGTAAACATTGTGCTAAGAGCCTTTGTTCCCAACAATACCGTAAGTGTGCTTACAACACTTTCCTTTGCGGTAAATCCCGTTATCAGGGCTGTAGATGCACGCCAGTCACCAAATCCCAATGGTTTAAATATAGGTGCCACAATTCCACCTATCATTGCCAGAATACTGTCTTCTGCATCCTTTACTATATTGAAATGTAAATCAAAGGTCTGTAAAAACCATATAACCAATGACGCTAAAAAGATTATTGTAAAAGCTTTGGTTAAAAAGTCCTTTGCCTTGTCCCACATAAGTCTTAACACACTTTTAGCTCCCGGCATTCTGTAATTAGGTAGCTCCATAACAAAAGGAACCGGTTCTCCCTTAAACTTAGTGCGGTCAAGTATCAAGGCATATATAATTGCTACTATTATTCCCGTAAAATACAAACCTATCATAACCAACGCAGCCTTATCCGGGAAAAATGCTGCTGAGAAAAATGCATAAATAGGTATTTTTGCTGAGCAGCTCATAAAAGGCGTAAGCATTATGGTCATCTTTCTGTCACGCTCTGATGGTAATGTTCTTGTTGCCATAATGGCCGGCACTGAACATCCGAATCCTATAATCATAGGTACAAAGCTTCTACCGGAAAGGCCCAATTTTCTAAATATCTTGTCCATTACAAATGCAATTCTTGCCATGTATCCACTGTCTTCTAATAATGACAGGAAAAAGAACAATACAACTATTATGGGCAAAAAGCTAAGAACACTGCCTACCCCTACAAATATACCGTCAATAATTAACGACCGGATTACTTCATTTACTTTAAAAGTAATCATTGCATTTTCGCACAGGCTGCTTAGGGCACTGATTCCCATATCCATAAGGTTTTGAAGATAAAGACCTATTACTCCAAAAGTCAGATAGAAAATCAGAGACATTATTACAATAAAAGAAGGAATCGCCGTATATTTTCCTGTAAGCAGCTTATCAATTTTACGACTTCTTGCTCTTTCCCTGCTTTCCTGTGGCCTTACCACTGCCGTTTTACATATTTTATCAATAAATGTAAAACGCATTTTTGCCAAAGCTGCTTCTCTGTCCATGCCGCTTTCCTTTTCCATCTGAAGAATAATATGTTCTATCATTTCTTTTTCATTTTCTTCAAGATGAAGTCTTGCTATAACATCCTCATCCCCTTCAATAAGCTTGCCTGCTGCAAATCTGATTGGAACTTTATTATTATGGGCATGATCATCTATTAAATGCATAATGGAATGTATACATCTGTGAATTGCTCCACCATCTTCTCCATTTGCATCGCAAAAATCCATTCTTCCGGGACGCTCACGATATACTGCCACATGCATAGCATGCTCAATAAGTTCGTCTACCCCTTCGTTTTTAGCTGCTGATATAGGCACCACGGGAATGCCTAGGGATTCCTCTAACATATTAACATCTACTGAGCCGCCGTTGGCTGTAACCTCATCCATCATGTTTAATGCCAAAACCATAGGAATGTCCAGTTCAATAAGCTGCATTGTAAGATAAAGATTTCTTTCAATATTCGTAGCATCTACAATATTTATAATACCTCTTGGTCTGTCATCTAAGAAAAACTGCCTTGATACAATTTCCTCACTGGTATAAGGTGACATGGAATATATTCCCGGCAAATCCACCACCATGGTATTTTCCTGTTTTCTTATCTGACCGTCTTTCCGGTCAACCGTTACCCCTGGGAAATTTCCCACATGCTGATTTGAGCCAGTCAGCTGATTGAACAATGTTGTTTTGCCACAATTTTGATTTCCTGCCAATCCAAAAGTAATCAACTGTCCCTTTTCGATTTTTTCCCCTCTTTGCTTAACATGATATATACCCGACTCACCTATGTGGGGATGCTCCGTTGAATTATACTTTACATCACTGCTTTCCTTTTTCTTTTTCTTATTTTCCTGTAATTCAATATCTATACACTTAGCATCATCCTTTCTAAGTGTCAGTTCATATCCCCAAATCTTATATTCTATAGGATCTCCCATAGGTGCAGCTTTTATGTACTGAATGTCTGTGCCCTGTATGAGTCCCATATCAAGAAAGTGTCGTCTAAGCTGACCCTCACCGCCTACTTTTACTATCCTTCCTGTCTGTCCCTGTTTCAACTGAGAGAGTTTCAATTTTATGCCTCCAATATGTAATACGTATATTTCCTTCCATATTACCACATTGTTGCATTATTGCAACAACTCTCTTGACAAATCATTCAGGTTTTATGAACAGTGTTTTTTTAATTGTTTTAAAAGAAAAATTTCTTTTTATATGGTTCACTGGTCATGGAAATATATGTATATCCTGTATCATTTATCACTTTTTTTATTTCTTCTTCATTTAATTCATTCTCGCTAACCACAACCGCTTCTTTTTTCTTGTGGGAAGATGTAATTTTCTTTGCCTTTATTACTTTTCTTAAGGCATCATTTACATGTGCCTCGCACATTCCACATGCCATTCCATCTATTTTTATAGTTGTTTTAATCATGTTTATTACACTCCTTTTCTCATTCTTAGTTAGTTGATTCTAACCTTTTTTATCTTATCACACTGTTTTATTATTTCAATATTATTGCACAAAGCTTTTTCGTAATTTTTATGTAATTTTTTCGTAACATTTTCTTGAACAGGTTACCATAAAATGGTATGATATTATACGTGGGTTAAAGGTCAGATTATAATAAATTGAATATATTATTGGGACTTTTTCCTGCTTAAGCACTAAGAATCGAGGAAAAATATTTGAAACATTTGAAACAATTACTATTTATTATGGTATTGTCCATAAATATTTTAGCTATATCTTCATTGATATATGCAGATGACGGAACCAACAATTTAGGAAGTGGGGACACACCACCACCGGAAACAACTACCTTGTCGGTAGACGTAACGGAGGAAGAAGCTACCACAGAGGTTGTCCCGGTTGTTCCTAAAACATATATAACTTCCATTGTAGAATTAAACAAAGGTGTCAAGATATCCTGGAAGAAGCGAAAGGATGTTACCGGATACAAGATTTACAGAAGTGTTAAACCAAACAATGGTTTTAAGCGAACCAAAACCATTAAAAAAAGCACCACCGGTACCTTTAAGGATTTAAAAGCAAAGGCCGGCACAGTTTACTACTACAAAATTAAATGTTATAAGGACAAGCTTTTATCAGATAGTTCTAATGCGGTGGTATTTAAAACTTCCGATTCGGATTTAAAGCTTGATTTTCATAAGAATCTGGGAAAATTCGTTAAGAAGTATGTATATAAAAAATATCCATGTAATGTTTTAGTTAACAAGTATGTAGAATCATGTAAGACTTTAGCTCCGGGAAAAAAAGCAACCCGTTCGGGACAGTTTACAAGTGTAAAGGTAAACAAATCTCCCGTTGCCAATGACTGGAAAAGCGGAAACGTAAAAATAACTTATAAAGTTTCAAGAAAGAAATGTACTTATTACTTAAAAGGAAATATAAGAAAAACAACTTACCCGTTGTTTAAAACATCACTTAAATTAAATGATGTTGACACCGAATCTAATATGGAGCATTTAATACCGGGAGACATTATAGCCTATACCTCTTCTAGTGGACGTGCCCATCACGTAGCCATATATATTGGCAAGTTTGATACTAAGCAGGATTTAGTTAATTATCTTAATTCTGATGCCGTAGGACTTAACTGTACAGGAAATGAAAGCTGGATAAAGTCATGGAACGGCAGTTGCAAGCACTGGGTTATCCAAGGCGGCATGGGTAATAACAACGATGTTTATATATGTAACAATGCTAATGTAACAACAACAAACCGTTTTTCAAGTCATTTTTGTTCACTTAGAAAAAGATTAACGTTGTTCTCACCATTACAGTAATTAATAAACAATTTAATACAAATAAAGAAGGCAGATGGTTATTAGCCATCTGCCCCTTTTTAATTATATTAAAATTACCCTTTTTGGAAATTTTAAGTTTTTTCCTATTTAACTTTTACTTTTTTAATAGCTGACCAAACGCTATATGCTTTCTTGCCATTTACTGTCTTGTAATATCTTGCTCTGACATATATTGTCTTTTTAGCTTTAAATTTCTTTTTATTCTTAATAGTTACAACATTCTTTTTAGCCTTAACAGTTTTCTTTCCTGAATATGACTTAGAACTCTTGCTGTATGATGTGAAATACTGTACTTCGTATCCCTTAGCACCTTTAGCCTTCTTAAGAGAAACCTTCATAGTTCCTTTTTTAGCCTTTGCTGTAGCCTTTGATACCTTTGTAGCTTTAGGAACATCACTTCCTGCTACTACCTTGAAATCCTGAACATCAATTGTTCCACTCATATCATTTTCATTTGGATATTCCATTGTAAATGAACCAAATGCAAACTTAAATCCCATTGTGCTCTGCTTGTATGCTAAGCTGTCACCAGGAATTGTTACGTTAGCTGTTACAGTAACATAATCTTTATTTCTGCTGTCTAATGCGATGAATGTGTAATCACCCTTCTTGCTGTAAACAGATTTTCCATTGTATGTAGCTTTAACATTCTGTAATGTAAGAGCCGGATCGCCGTCTTTTTCATTATTTCTGTATGCTTTGAAATGAACATGCTTAACATAATTCATAACACCTGTTCCAACAACTGTTCCAACGTGGCTTACCGGATTTCCTGTAGCCTTATCCACTGTCTTACCATTTTTCTTTACAACAGAAGTAGTGTAATGAACTATTGTCTTACCCTTCTTGTCCTTTGTTTCATAGTAATATTTTCCCGGAACGTTCTGTGTCTTTTTAATTTCATTTTCAAGTGTGCTTTTGATTTTAAATGAAATTGTGTAAGTACGTCCTTTTTCAATATTAACTATCTTTGTTGCTGTAACGCCCCAAGGATTGCTCATCTTTGCTTCCCAAACAACATTTCCCAAGTCATCGACTTTCTTGCTTGGTCCCCACTGAGCACTTGAACCTGTGCTTACAATATCCATAAGGAAACTTTTAGGTGTCTTTGTCTTCATAGAAGCATTTTCTGTGTAGCTTTTGAATACATTTTCCTTATTGTCATATTTCTGACCATCTTTTATTAAAGCATTTTTCCATTCATTCTTATCTTCACCTGTCTGAACTGAGAATGATTGCCATGCTTTAGAGGCAGAGATGTCTGTACCTTTTTTTACGGCAGCAGGTACTGAAGCCGCCATGCCTACTACTAATGTCATTGACAAAAATACAGCAGACATTTTCTGGAATATACTCTTTCTCATTCTATTCTCCTCCTTTAAAATTCCATACCATAAGAATACCATTTTTGTCATTTCTTTTCAATATTAATATACGCTACAAGTAAAAAAACACATACATTTTTTAACTTTTTACACCCATCTTTTTTTCTCTTTTTTCTATGCTCTCTGCTATCAGCTTATAAAAACCTGCGAATATAGGTACTCCGATTAACATTCCGATTATTCCAAACAAACTTCCTCCAAGAGTTACTGCCGCTAACACCCATATTCCCGGAAGCCCTAGTGAATTTCCCATGATTTTAGGATATATTGCATTGCCTTCTATCATTTGAACTACTACTATTAATACCACAAACAATAGTGCCTTCATTGGTGACTGGGTAAGTATCATTAATGCTCCGATAATTGCACCTACATAAGCACCTACTACAGGAATTAACGCAGTAAATCCCACTAATGTTCCAATCATAACTGCATAAGGCAAATGACATATAAGCATAATAACAATACACATTACACCTAAAACCACCGCATCTATTAATTTTCCAACTATGTATCCATGAAAACATTGGTCAAACACATTAAGCCAATGCATAATTTTATTATACATTTTTTCTTTAAAGACTACATAGGTTATTCTTTTAAACTGACTTGCCATTCTTTCCTTTCCCATAAGAAAATAGAAAGTAAAAATAAGTCCAAGGGCCACTGTCACTACTATAGAAATAACTGAAGATGCCACTTCCGCCACGGTATTTACCGCACCTCCTACTCCAGAAAACAGAAATCCACCTATTTTTTCAGCGTAAGTATCCCATTTCATGGTTCGTAATTTTTCCAATGACTTAGGAGATACCACCATTTGTACATATTCATTTTTAGAAACATAGGTTGCCAAATCCGGCAGTGCATTTAAGAAAGTTTCTATACAATTTACAAGTTCAGGAATTATCATATAGATTAATAACACAATCACACCTAAAACCATTAAAATTGCCCCTGTCATACATACAGGTCTTCTTGATTTAATAACGATTGCTTTTTTGCTGTTGGGGAAATATCTTTTTTCAAATGAACACATAAATATATTAACAATATAAGCAAAGGAACATCCAATGAGAATAGGTGTTATTCCGCTAAAGAACACTCCTATGGTGTTTCCCACCACGCTCCAGTAATTTATACATAAAAATAATATAAATACACTTACCCCTACTTTAAAGCACTGTTTCCATTCTATTTTCATAAAATCTCCTTTTCTTCATCAAACATGCTGCAATTTCATTAGAATTATTCTATCAATTTTTTTCAAAAATTAAAATCCCCTAAAACAGCTATTTGTTTAAATATCCGTTTTAGGAGAATTTTGTTATTTAATCCATAGTGTATATTTTTGTCTCAGTATAAAAATCCGTATAGGTGTCAGAATTGTAAAATCCTCTGTGCCACAAAAATGCTTTTTGGTTTACATCCACAATAGGACGGGCATTTCTTATTTGAATGGTTCCGATTTCTTCTGAATAAACCGACTCCTTCAACCTGTCCCTGAGAATAATCGTAAAGTTCTATATTATCATAATCATTTTCTTCCCTGGCAACTACAATTCTGTCAGTTCCCATAAAGGATGCTCCCAGCTGATACTTAGGGTTCCAAAGTGGATTTCCACCGTTACATATTTCAATAGTTTTATCTGTGTCATAAAGATTATACACACAATTTTTGTCTGTCCTGTCAGTTGAAAATGTTGCATATAAAATCAGTGGATTTTCCGGTGCTGTTATTGCCACATCCAACATACGCTGGGTAATATTTACCGGTTTCTTTATCAGCACATTAAATTCTTTCCGTGATATGTTACTCTTTCCCAATTCTGTTTTGTTATCTGAATCGTACATCATTCCTGTGTCTAAATCCAAAAATCCCATTCTAATATTTGGATCTCCTGACGTTGGGTTTGATGCCATGCATATACGGACTCTTCCTTCTTCTGTTGTAGGCATAAATTTACAATAATATTGTATTAATGAAGTAACTAATATAGTTTCGTTACTCCATGACAATCCGTTTGTGGAAGAACGGTATGCCCAGTTTTTATTATCAACTCTGTAAAAAATATAATACTTATTATTATACTGTAAAATCTGGCTGTAGCAGGTCTTTCCCTGAGACCTTAAAACAACATCCGTGTTGAAATTTTTAATGCTTTCTGCTTCACCTGATATTCTAACGTGAATTTCATTATCACTGTTATGTCCGCCTGAATAAACACACATTATTTTGCCGTCTCTCATAACAGTCACTGCCATTGCATTATGGTCGTCAGTAGAGGTTGTCTTTTTCAGATATGTCTTTTCTGTTTTCTTTGTATCGTTATTATAGGATGCCACGCCGCTGTAACCTTCACTTGTGGTAAATCCCCAGTAAACATTATCTTTAGTGTTTGCATATGAAACCACCTGTGGATAACACCACCAGCTCCATATCATATCTTCATTTCCAACTTTATTTATATTCAACTTTTCCAGCTGCCACTTGGCATATAATGTAATATTTCCCGTTGTTCCTTTGGCAATTTTTACAACCTTCTTTGTCAGCTTACTGTCTCTATACCACCCCATAAATACATAATTTTTCTTTGTTGGTGCAGCCAGCTTCACTGTTACCTGACATGTATATGTTTTTACGCTTGACTTATTTAAAGTTCCGCCATTTACGTTGTAAGAAATCTGATATGTTCTAGCCTGCCACTTAGCGTATACCTTTTTGTTTCCCTTTGAGCCTTTTTTAATGGCAGTTATTTTGTTTCTATAATATTTATCTGTATACCAGCCCTTAAAAAGATATCCCTTTTTAGACGGTGAATATAATTTTTTTGATTTGTTTGATTTATATTTTGAAGTGTTCTTTTTATTATTTGTTCCTCCATTTAAAACATATGTCACCTTATATGTTTTAACCTTTGTTTTCGCAGATACCTGCATACTCATTCCCAGTGCTAATACAAGGGTAAGCATGACTAACATTAAACTTTTTTTCTTCATTCTTTTGCCTCTCATTCCTCAAGAAAATATCATGACCCGTAATTTAATTCCACAATTTATTATATAAACATTTTTGCAAAAATCAACAAATTGCATCATTAATATTATTCCCGATAATATTTAATCTCTTTCTTATTTTATTAAATAAAATTAATATTAATTTGATGAATTGCACAATCATATTATATTTTTTTTAGCATAAATTATAATAATAAGTTTCCGGAGAATTGTTATGTCTGGTTCACAGCAAATTTCATTATTGAGGCGAAGTATTTTTTGGCTATGCATTCTTATTGCAGTGGCTGGTGTTACATACCATTATCAGGAAAATATTTTTAAAGAAGGCTTTGATTCCCTGACTGCTACTAATACCCCAAAGGACATTCCTATATGTAATGTAAAAACCAATAAAAAACTTGTTTCCCTTTCCTTTGATGCCGATTTTGGAAACGAAGATATAGAAAAGATTTTAAGTGTTCTAAAAAAATATGATTTTTTATTACAGGAAACTGGGTTGAAAAATATCCTGAGGCTGTCAAAAAAATGCAGGCTGCCGGTCATGATTTGGGTAATCACAGCTACCATCACAAACATATGCCTGAATTAGATGCCGCCGGAATATCTGACGAAATTAATACTGTAACTGAAAAAGTAAAAGAGCTTACCGGAGTTACCATGAATCTTTTCCGCCCTCCTTATGGTGACTATAGTAATGCCCTTTTAACCCAGGCTAAATCTCTTAATTATTATGCCATTCAATGGAATATTGACAGTCAGGATTGGAAAAACTATGGTACCGATTCTATTGTAAGTACCATCCTTAACCACAAAGATTTAAAAAACGGTTCTATTATCCTTATGCATAATGGTGCAAAATATACTGCTGAAGCTTTGCCTAAAGTAATTGAAGGTTTGAAGAAAAAGGGCTATGAAATTGTTCCTGTATCAAATCTAATATATATGGACAATTTCCATATCGAACCAGATGGCAGTCAGGTACAGGATACAAGTCAATAACTTTATATACGCCCCCACCGGCTTAGCCGGTGGTTTTCTCTGTACTCATAAGGATTTTCTCTCAACTTATTTTATGTTACACACAATTCTAAGCTGTTTATTCTTTTGTATGCCTGTTTATCTGCGTTCTATATATTTTCGTTTTTATTTAACAATCTTAGTTGTTATTGACAAGAATATTTTTAAATGATACCCTCAATAACATGGTGACTTTTGCTGCTACACTATAATTTTCGGTTTAAAATGCTAACAATTTTTAACCTTATATATTTTCTTAATTTTCCAAATCATCCGGCTGGGTATTTCGCAGGATGAACATGGAACCTCCACCGAATCCCATTATCATTCCCAGATAACCTGCCGTTGCAAAACAGTATAATGTGCTAAATATGTATGGTGTCAATAAAATGGCAGCTCCATATAGTATCATTCCCATTAAACACCATAATAAAGTGTTTAATGCCAGATAACATCCTCTTTTTGACACCGGCAAAAATTCGTGTATCCTTAATGCAACCTTCCATATAACTCCATACATTTCATGCATAATAGTGCCTCCTTACAATTCTGCTGTATATTTACTAAGCTTATCTTTATATATGTTGTAAAACTCACTTCCAGGCATTTTGTCAATTTCCCTGCTATACTCATGAAGTCCAAGACTGCCATGGGCAATTTCCTCAACACATCCGGCTATGTTAGAACAATGGTCTGATATTCTTTCCAGTGCAGTAATAATATCAGTCATAATAAATCCCTGTTCAATAGTACATTCACCTTTTTTAAGCCTGTCTATATGACGTTTCTTTAGTTCATGTTTAAGCTTATCTATCACCCTTTCCATTGCCTCAACTGAAACGGCAGCATCTGCATCATTATTTATATACGCCATATTAGTTTCTTCCAAAATTTCAGCTACCGCTGCTATCATTTTTCTTATTTCTTTTGAAGCATTATCAGAAAATTTCAACTTCTTTTCAGCAATCTCTTCTGCTGATTTTGCAATTCCAACAGAATGGTCGGAAATTCTTTCTATATCACCGATAATATGAAGTAACTCGCTTACCACACGGCTATCCTGTTCACTTAAATTTTGCTTACTTACATGTACAAGATATGTGCCTAACTTGTCCTCATATTTATCAATTTCCTTTTCGCAATCTTTTATGTTTTCAAAATTCTTTTCGCTATATTCACCTATTAATTGGCAGGCAGATTTAACACCCTGTATTGTTTTGTCAAACATAGTCTGAACCTGTTTCTTACACTGTTCAATAGCTATAGTTGGTGTTGCCAAAAGTCTCTCATCTAACAACTGAAGAGAATCTCCAACTTTTGCATCCCTCACAATAAAGCATGCCAGCTTTTCCAACTGATTTGCAAATGGGAATAACAGCATTGTACATAAAATGTTAAATAACGAATGTATTACTGCAATGCCAAGCAGGCTGGCACTTTCATCTATAAAAGAAAAATGTATAAGACTGTTTACTATACAAAATACCGTAAGTATTACCGCTGTTCCTATAATGTTAAATGTAAGGTGAACAACAGCTGTTCTCTTGGCATTTTTATTAGCTCCAACAGAAGAAATCATTGCAGTAACACATGTTCCGATGTTCTGTCCCATTATAATAGGAATGGCGCTGCCATAACTTACTGCTCCTGTAGATGCTAATGCCTGCAAAATACCAACTGATGCTGATGAACTTTGTATAATTGCAGTAAGGGCAGCTCCTGCTAACACACCTAATACAGGATTACTAAACATTGTAAGAATATGTTGAAACTGAGGAACCTCTCTAAGAGGACTTACTGCCGATGACATTGCCTCCATTCCAAACATAAGCACTGCAAATCCTAATAATATGTTTCCTAAATCAGCATTTTTTGAATTTTTCTTTCCCATTACAAGAATTATTCCAACCATTGCCAAAATCGGTGTAAATGATGTTGGCTTTAAAAGGCTTACTAAAATGTTGTCACTGGTAATTCCCGTAAGGCTTAATATCCAGGCTGTAATGGTTGTACCAACGTTGGCTCCCATTATTATTCCAATAGCCTGTTTAAGTGTCATAATACCTGAGTTTACAAATCCTACTACCATAACAGTAGTGGCTGATGAACTTTGTATTATGGCAGTCACCCCTGCTCCAAGAAGGAATCCCTTCCATCTGCTGGATGTGAGTTTTTCCAAAATTGACTTTAACTGATTACCGGCACGCTTCTCTAAGGCTTCTCCCATAATGTTCATTCCATAAAGAAATAGTGCCAGACCACCTATTAGCGATAAAAAATTAAATATGTTCATTTTTCCCTCCACTATAAAATATTTGGTTTCTTTTTGTTTCTTTAATTTTATAGTATAGGTGCCTTGTAAATTGTAATTATTTGTAATGTAAAATCTAAGTTAAATTTGCGAAAAATTTAGAATAAAATGGTGATTTTTGTTCCTTCTTTGTATTTGCTCTTAACAAAAACCTTGGCATTATGAAAATTGGCGCCATGCTTTACAATGGAAAGCCCCAGTCCTGTTCCACCTATTTCCTTAGAATGACTTTTGTCTGCCCGGTAAAATCTTTCAAATATTCTCCCGATATCCTCGTCTTTTATTCCAATTCCCGTATCTTCCACCGACAAATTTATTCCATCGTCATTTTTTAAAATATTCACATAGAT
>OLQE01001407.1_pt1 | contig 13152 bp, 12 predicted proteins | sample 1643161 | NCBI WGS metagenome assembly OLQE01 (sample SAMEA3136650, study PRJEB25190) | human gut metagenome | reverse complement strand
ACCCGCCGCTTAGTGCTCCGCGCACTTGAAGCGGGGGAATGCTTATCTGCGTTCAGAATAATTTCAGCAGTTCTTCCGCAGGAAGAGGTCTGGAAAAGTAATATCCCTGGATCATATCGACTTTCCACCGGCTGAGCAGTTCGACTTCTTCTTTTGTCTCCACACCTTCCGCAACAATATGATAGTTCATTTTGTAAAAGGTTTCCACAACACTTTGATAGAACAGTGCCCTTTTCTCATCCTTGCAGATATCAAAAAGCAGGGACCGGTCGATTTTGATCGTGGAAAACGGAAGCTTCATGACCGTATTGAGATTGGCATAGCCAGAACCGAAATCGTCCAGGCAGAGACGGATCCCTGCGGCTGTAAACTCATCCACAACCATTCTCAGACCTGCATTATATTCCGTTGCCACAGTTTCTGTGATCTCAAACTGTATCCATTCATGAGGGATTTCATATTTGTCCATGATGCGGATGAAATGGCTGCTGCAGTCCGTTCTCATCAGATCCAGGGACGAGAGGTTCACTTTCACGTTCAGAAGCTGTTCCATCAGTTTTCCATGCTCTTTTAAAAATCTGCAGACGCGGCAAAACTGCAGATCTGTAATCTGTTCGATCAAATGATTCTTTTCTGCAAGCTGGATAAACACATCTGGTGTGATCCATCCGAGTTCCGGATGATGCAGACGGCTCAGGGCTTCCAGTGTGACAAAGCGTTTTTCCTGTGTGGAATATACCGGCTGGTAGTAAAGTTCAAACAAATCTTCTGCGATCGCCGTATGCAGATACTGTTCCACCCGTTTATTATAGAGAAAGCCATTCATGGTCTGGTGGTCGTCCTGTATCACTTCGGTCAGCCCGTTTTGCGGTGATAAGGATTCCAGATACTCGGCATATTCCAGGATGCGGCCGCTGTCTCCCAGTTTTTCTGCATGGAGGATACCGCTTATGATCGCAGGGATCGTGATACTTTTATTTTCTACATTCAGCTTTATGTTCACATCAAAGATCTTTTTCAGTTCGTCAAGATAATATTCATATTCCTTCAGGGAAGAGGTCAGGATCAAAAAACGTTTTCCCGTAATATGAAAAGCTTTTCTTCCGCATAATGTACCAAGCTTTCTGGCAGTCAGACGCAAGACAAAGTCACCGCCCTGGATCCCCGCAATTTTATTGATATGTTTCATCTGATAAAGATATACGGTAATGATGTGAAAAGATCTTCCGGCTGTTACCAGTTCATTCCCTTTTCTGGTCAGATAAAGATGATTGTACAGACCGGTAAGACTGTCCATGTTTGCATAGGGATTGTTGATGGTAATGAATAATGCAAGTATGCCGAGACTCACGCCGAAGCCTGTTGTCAAAAGGAAAGGGTTCAAAAGCTGAATGATCACTCCGCCACCGGATATCACAAGGATCTCCAGAAGCACTTTCACTCTTTGAAAACCAAGTTTCTTCCTCCAAATTATAATAAGAAACAAAGCAACAGCCAGATGAAGGATGGCACTGTAATACATCAGCAGGTACCACGGCCCTTTTACATACCCTCTTGACGGATCAAAACAGAAAAGCTTCCCGGTAAACGGATTGGTCAGTATCAGACCGATCAGTACCAGTGTCGGCAGACCGGATAACAGCATTTTCTTTGTGGAAACGAGTCTATTGTCATGCATGGACAGGATATAACAGAGGAACGTAAAAGGAAGCAATGCCTGCAACAGATAAAATACCGTTGTTATAAATACGGCTGCTATTCCAAAGCCGCTTTCCGGCGAAGTAATACAGTAGGTACTGAAAAACTCTGCAATGACATCCAGGACGCCAAGAACAGCGAAGAAAAGAAATACCTGGTTATTCAGATCTTCTGCTCTTTTCTGACCAAGAAAATACCACAGGATCAGCAGCAGTATGATGACTGCCGAAACCAGAAAATCAATATGATAGATCATAGTCTGCCTCCGCTGTCTCTTCTTTGTTGGAATGCTGCATCCTGTCTGCCTGCCGTTTCCAGTCACTGACGGAATTGAGGACTCCATCCGTTTTTCTCAGATAGCTGTATCCGAATTTCAGACGGACATGATATTTACCTGGGGCTTCGTTTTCCATTTCTGCTTTTATCAGCCGGATCCACTCGGATGGAAGCTTTTGAGGATCGCTCACAACAACTGCAAATTCATCACCATCGATTCGAAAGCACTCTGCCTGTTGTTCGGAAATCATATTCCCGGCTGTCTGGATGCTTCGTGCTGTCCGGATGACTGCCTCATCTCCCAGTTGCATGCCATATATATCGTTGATCTCTTTCAAGCCTGCGATATCAATAAACAGAAGTAAAGCATTTTCCAGTAATAAAGAATCATCCTGGATTTTTTCCAGACATTTTTCAAAGGCTTTCCGGTTCTTCAGCCCTGTCATACGGTCTTCCAAAGACATTCTTTCGTAAACGGCCTGTTCCAGCCGGAACTGCGAGTCATTTGCCACCTTACAGAGCAGCCCCCAGAACAGGAATGCGATATAAAGAAGAATCCCAAACTGAAAAACCGTATCATACCAGTAAATAGAGAAGATCCAGTATAAAATGAGGGCAAGTACACCACTGATCCCCAGCACGGCAAATGCTTTCAGGCAGAGACTCAATTCCTGAGTCCCGGTCTTTCGGTATTCGTTCCAGAGAAGAAGGATCATGGAAGCAACTCCTATAAATAATAAAAGATGTGTCAGGACTAGCATATGTATGAAAGGGATCTGAAACAGGAGATTCAAGATCCCCTGCAAAATCGTATTCCCGTAAAAAAGGAACATCCATATTTGCGGGATCCACCGTACTTCGCGGCGCACCGTGTTCTGCACAAACCGAAGCATCGGGATCGACAGGAGCATAAAGGCATAAAAAGAGATCAGTGTTCCTGCGGCATTCTGTCGTCCATACATCTGGTAGAGCCCTGAGTCAAAAATACACCATAAACTGCACAGGATCAGAAAAAAAGCAACATTAAGAAAGCGTTTCTCCAACATCTGCCGATGTCGTGCGTACAGAAATACGATCACAGCTACGATTCCCATTCCCAGCATTCCAAGGACCATGAGAATCAAAAATATGGATTCCTGCAGATGACGTCCGACAACGGAAGAAAAGCTTCCAAGGATGGGCGCCTGTACATAGAGCAGACTGTTTTCTTTTCCTTCAAAAATAAAGCATAACGGTTCTTCTCCCGTTTCATCCGGCAGGCAGATATCTGCCCATAGTTTTCCTTTCATCGGTTTGTTTCTAAGAAAGCTGTTATCACTGTAATGGTAAAGAAGACGATCACCCATATAGGCTTCCAGATGATCCTGTATTCCTCTGGTAGACACGATCTTTCCTTTGTCTTCCGCAGACAGTGTGTCGTTATAAAGGACTGCTTTTCCATCTGCATCGGTCAGAACCTGGCATGGAAGTTCCAGGGTGATCTTTTCTCCATCCCGTATCTGATACCAGCCGCTGCCCAGTGAACTTATGCTGAGTCTTTCTGCTGTCGCTTCTGGCTGATAAAGGATCCTTACCAAAAGAAACAGAAATATCAGTATAACGGTTATGCAGAACGCTTCGGCTCTTTTTTGTTTTCTGCTTTTATTCATCACTCTTTTTTCCCTTTTTTCTTTTTACCATTCGTTCTTTTCTCATTTGTCATGGAAAAGAATCTGTGAGAAATAGCGGATCTTATCGTCATTTCCCCAGCAGATCAGTCCTACGGCATCTGCCATTTTCTGGGCATCCACACAGTAGGCAGACATGCAGGAATGATGTTTGTAGGGACCGGCACTCATGATGAGAAGATCTGTGTATCCATCTTCTTTCATCTGTTCAGCCAGCTTTTCTGTCAGCTGATTATGAAAATGTTTGGCTTTTTTGTAGTCCATCTCCATTGTCTGGATGGTCTGAAGAACCAGGGTTTTTTCATATTTCAAGGCCCGTGCCACCATTTCTTCCACCGTTCCGCTCTCCGGTGGACAGGCCGGATTCAGGTTGTAATTTCCACACTGGTTTTCTTCACAAAATACCCGGTATTCCGGTTTAAAGACCAGATTTCCGGTATCCATGACGGCTGCTGCGGAAAAACCAAGTTTTATAGCTGCTCTGGTGATGTCATCATAATTGATTTGCATATGTTCTACTCCATTCATAAATACTTTTTTAGATATTTCATGACTGCGGATCATTCCGCTGTAAGGAAACTCTATTTATAACCAGTTTATCATCATTAAAGCTCAGGTGCAAGTCAGTAGATCTTATAAAAATCTCCAAGAAAAAAGCAAGACGGTTTTCTGAACAGACGGTCTTGCTTTTGGGTATGATTTTATGAATGGTTTCGAAACGTCTGAAAGACTATGGTAAGCTCTTCTTCCGTTGCCAGTTTCCCGCAGCTCTCATCGATCCGGAACCGGTGGTCTCCGAAAACGGGCATCTGGTAGTCTGCCATAAGATCCCGAAAAACGGTGGATTCAAAAAAGGTGCGGATTTTTTCCTTCGCAGGGGCACCGGGTTTCTGGTAGAGAAGCATAGGTTCAGCGAGCGCACCTGTTTTGGGGATAATGACCTTTGCAGCCGCTTTCTCCAGACAGATCTGGGCGAAAAGGGGCGGCATGAGAAAGATGGAACCGTAGCTGTTGGATGAATGCCCCACATGGCGGAGCGTCTCTGAAGGTGGAGCGAAGGAGGCAACATTTCGGACAAAGCTATTTAAGCCTTCCAATCCATGTTTCCGGAGAACATAGAGACCCGTGAGGGGATCCGGCATTTTCACATTTCCAATGAGGCAGATTTCACCCAGGTAGTCTTCTCGTAAAAGATCGTCGTAGGTCTCCGGGATCTTTCGGCCGTTCAGGCGTCTGAGATCCACTGCCATCACCTCCGGGAACCAGGCCTGGATTTTTGGCTTTTCATAGACTTTTTCTGCCAGAGCGGCAAAGACCGAATCGGAGCATTCACCGAAATCCATGAGAAAACAGGCATCGGGAAGATCCTCTGGCTTCCATTCCTTTAAATATTCTTCTTTCGTCATGTTTCCGCCCACCTGAGCCGGAATGTAAGCATTCAGTTCTTCAGCACAGGCAGAAAAGACATTTCTCAATCGACTCTTGATGGGGCTTGGAACCTCCGCCCAGAGGTCATAATGCTTTTTAGCCAATGTTTTTTCCTCCACGGATCTGATTCCGGATTTCTTTCATTTGTGCTTCCTGATTCCGAAGTTCTTTTAAAAGTTCCTTTTCCGCTGCCGTTCGCATAACAATCCCCCGAATACCGCCATTTTCAATGAAAATCCGTTTTTCACAGGACAGGGCCAGGATCGGATCATGTGTGGAAATAAGGACGATCTTTCCTTTTTCTGCCAGAAGCCGGATGATCGCGTCCTTATCGATGCCGGCATTTTCCGGCTCATCAATGAGAACCGACGGTGCAGCAGAGAGAAAGGCGATATCCGCGATCATCAACGCCCGGGACTGGCCACCGCTCAAGGCAGTGATCATATCCTCCGGGTGAAGTGGCTCACCGGCCAGGGAATTGGCGCAGGTGAGGATTTTTTCCATGAGTTCTTCCGTACAGGGAATCCCCCTGCTTCCGGCATGTTGAAAAATAAAATCTCGGCAGGAAAGTTCCATGACAAAGTTCATACTTTGGGAAAGACAGGCACAAAAACGGTTTTCCAGTTCCAGCCGGAGTTCTTCTGTCAGTTCCAGACCGTTGATGCGCATTTTTCGACCGGATGGAGAATCGCCGGAGGCCAGATACTCGATATCCTCAAGAAGCCGTGTTTTTCCGGAACCGGTCTTTCCACAGACGCAGGTGCAATCCCCTTTGCGAAGCGTTACTTCTGTATTTTCCGGTCTCCGGTCCTTGTCCAAACCGCCGTAGATCGTGAAAGATTCCACAGACTCCGGAAACCCCTGCAAGATTTTTTCTGATGTTTTATCCATTTTCTTCTCCCCACATTCTCTTGATCCGCCCGCCGTTTCCTTTCTGCTGAAGCTGCATCTGACCGGCACAGAAGCTGCAGACCGCTGAAGGCATGGTAAAGCGCAAAAATTTACCGTCGATCGTTTCCTCTTCTGCACTCTCACGGATGAACGCTGCCAGCCGGTAAGCGCCCTGACCGGTCAGCCCGTTGATGAAACTTACTCTTGCTTTCCGGTTAGCCAGGCGGATGTTGTGAAGAAAAACTTCACGCTCCGCAGGGGAAACAAGATCACCTTTCGTCACAGCAATGAAATCCGCATAACGGAGCATCGGACCGATTTTCTGCGGAGCAGTGATGCCGGAAAGACAGTCAATGACACAGACTGCCGGAATATTCCGGATATGAGGCGAACATCTGCCGCAGAGACCTGCACTCTCCGTGATGAGAAGATCCAGGTTTTCTCTTAGACCCCACTGGAAAATATCCGATATGGAATCCGCAAAATAATGATCCGGGCAGATATTTCCCGAAATGTATTTAATATTCGTGATTCCTGCTGCTCTGTAGATCCGGTCGTCATCACTGGAAATACAGTCCAGCTTCATGACTCCTGCCAGGCAGTTTTCTTTTAAAAGGAGTTCTGCCGTCTTCAGAATCACGGAAGTTTTTCCGCAGGCATGAGCGCCTGCCACTGTGATCATTTTCATAGAGGTACCTCACACCAGATGAAGGGGAACAACACTGCGGTAATCCCTTCCATCTACGGAAAACTGATTGATATGGACCTGGACAGAGAAAGAATGGCGCATGTTTTCCACGTTGATAACTGCGTCTGCATTTCCAAAGACGTTCGTCCCATCCTGGTTGAGGAGCAGGGCTTTATCGGAAATCTTGAGGGCATGCTCCGGATAGTGCGTATTGACGATGGCTGAAATTCCCCGATTTTTTGAGAGTTTTTGGATCGTTTCCAGAACGATCAGCTGATTCTTGAAATCCAGGTTGGACTCCGGCTCGTCCAGAACTAGCATGGAAGGAGCTATGGTCAGAGCTCTTGCAATGAGAACCATCTGAAGCTCTCCACCGCTCATCTCCGTACAGAGCTTGTCACGAAGATAGGTAATGCCAATTTCCTCCATGGCTTCTTCCGCTGCTTTCCGATCCTCTTTTCCCGGCTGGGCGAAGGTTCCAAGATGAGCACTCCGTCCCAAAGTCACCATATCAAGTGCGGAATAGCCAAAGGCAGCTCCTTTTGCCTGAGGAACATATGCGATTTTCTGCCAGAAATCTTTGTGTTTCATCTGGCTGATCTCCTGATCGTCTACGTAGGAATGACCGCTGTTCCATTTCAGAAGTCCCATCATGCATTTCAGGAGAGTGGTCTTTCCCACACCGTTGGAGCCCAGAACAGAAAGCACCTCTCCATCCCCTACGGTAAAGCTGATTTTTTTCAGAATCTGTTTTTCTTTGTATCCAAAGCATCCGTTTTCTACCCGGAAGATCATGACCAGGCACCTCCTGTTTTTCTTAAAAGTATGATAAATACCGGTGCTCCCACAATGGCTGTCAAAATGGAAATGGGGATTTCCGCAGCCGTAGCAGCCCGGGCAAACGTATCCATGATGATCATGAAAAAGGCTCCGAGGCCAATGCTCATGGGGATCACGGAACGGTTGTTGTTTCCTCCGATCATCCGGGCAATATGGGGGATCAGAAGCCCTACCCAGCCCACCTGACCGCACATGGAGACACAGGAAGCCGTGATCATGGAGGAAGCTGCAATAAAGATCAGGCGCATGATCTGAATATTCATGCCGAGAGAACTGGCTTCATCTTCATTCAGGGACATAATATTGAGTCTCCAGCGGAGGGCAAAGATCAGAAGGATTCCGGCGATGATAAAGGGAGCTCCCATGATGAGATTGTTGTAGGTGCTCCGGGACATGCTTCCCATAAGCCAGTAGGTGATGGTTGGAAGTTCCTCCTCCGGATCTGCCACGTACTTCATCAGAGAAACAAGTGCTTCAAAGACCGCAGAGATCACCATTCCGGCCAGAACGATCATGACAATGCTGCTTTTTCCGTTTCTCCTGCTGATGGAATAAGTGATGATACAGGACAAAATTCCAAAGATCAGGGCCAGAATCTGGACCAGGATCAAATTTCCGTGCATCAGAAGACCTAAGACTGCGCCAAAGGAAGCACCGCTAGCCACGCCAAGGGTGTCCGGAGTCGCCAGTGGATTGGAAAAAAGTCCCTGAAAAGCGGCTCCCGCACAGGAAAGTCCGGCTCCCACCAGGATCGCCAGAAGGATCCTGGGAAGTCTTACGTTAAAAATAACCGTATAGCCGGTTGGATCCGGTTCATAACCTGTGAGACCGGAAAAGAGGATTTTTACCGTTTCTCGGACGTCTAAGGAGTATCTGCCGATCCCCAGGCAGATGAGTGCCGCCAGAAGGGGAAGTACTGCGATGATGAGATTTCTGGTCATATGAGAGGTTCTTTTTGCTGCCATCTGTTGTAATTCCTTTCCTTGGCGGAAGCTGTCCGCCTCTTAGCTATGGGAAACGCCGGAAACAGTGCAGAAAACTGCTCCCGGCGCAACTGATCTACGAAGTGTTTTTTATACTCCGGCTGCTGCACTTACGGGGTTGTAGATCTTCTGAAGATCTTCATCCGTAAGGGTTACATGGTAGTATTTCTCATAGTAATCCTTGATCTCCTGGTCCATATCCATATCTTTGAAAAGCTCCGGCTGGATCTTGGAGGCAAGCCATTTCAGTACCAGAGGCGTGTCAGACGCAGGTGGGAACCAGCGGTACATACCAAGCGGGAATTTGTAAACCTGCTGGTTTTTCACCGCAGTTACATTGCTCCAGTCATCGCCGTCGATGGTGTTGTTGTAGAGATCATCCGGCTGATACGGGGAGAAATTGGTGATAAAGATGATATCCGGATCCCACTCGTAAACCTGCTCCATGTTGATCTCCGGAGTGCCGCTTAAGTCTGCTGCCACGTTGATGCCGCCTGCAGTCTCGATCCAGTACTGACCGAAGAAATTGGAACCGGAAGTTTTGATGATGCCGTCCGCGTAGTTGAAAAGGATCAGTACTTTTGGTTTGTCCTCATCAGTGATGGTGGAAGTTACCGCTTTGATCTCTTCCGCAACGCTTCTGCCTTCTGCGATGATCTCATTAGCAGTATCCTGTTCACCATAAATGTCACCGAGGAGCTGGATCCAGTCTGCGTAAGTTTCCACGCAGTCATAGTCAGACATGCTTACCGAGAAACCGACAGCCGGAATCCCTGCATTGTCATACATTTCTCTTTCTTCTGTGTTGCTGGCATTGTAAAAGACAACATCCGGTTTCAGTGCCAGGAGCTGCTCAACGTTCACCTCACCGTTTTCCACGAAGCTGGTGTCTGCATTGGCAATTTCCGGAAATACATTGAGCAGATAGGAATTTTCTGCTGCTGCCATGGAACTGGGATGAATTCCTACAATGTCATCGGCACTTCCGCGGAACAGGCAGTATACAGAAGGAAGAGGAAGAATGGAGGAAATCACGACACGCTCAATCTTTTCAGGAAGAACGACCTCCGCTCCCGTATGATCCACGATCGTTCTGGTTCCTGTACTTTCTGTGGTCTCACTTTCTGCTTCAGAAACAGCTTCAGTAGCAGTTTCTGATGTGGTTTCTGTCTCGGAAGCCAGGGCACTGCCTCCGAAAACGCTGGCTGTCAGTACGGATACAGTAAGTACACCGGCAAAAAATTTCTGGATTTTTCTGATAGTCATTTGCGATTCCTTTCTTTTGTGTATGGTTTGTAGTTTCTTGTATGGGCAAGTGAAAGAGGATCAGTTCCCCTCTCTCACTGTGCTTTCGATGATTTTTAAAATATCTTCCCCGAGATAATCCGGATACTCGTCCCAGTGAAGCTTGCTGGAAACAGCCAGATGAGGAAGGGCTACCAGCCGGACATCTTCCCGGCGGATCACCTTTTCAAACTCCGGATCGGCAAGGATAACCTGGTACTTTCCACTGTTGATCTCCTGGATGGCGCTGTATTCATCAGGAAGATGAAGATCTTGAGAAGCTTTCAGTTCTTCTTCCAGTCCGAAAAGACTTCCTACCGTGATCGGAACATCGGTCTTTTTTGAGAGAAGAGCACGAAGTTCATTGGCAAAAATCTGTTCGTGGATGATCAGAATCCCTTTCTTATCGCTTTGTGCCTCCGGCAGGGGCTGAAAACGCTCCTGTTTTTCCAGACGGCCTTTGAGTTCTGCTCCATCATCTAATGGAAGACCACAAATGTAAGGGATGCTATATTTTTTCTCCAGGAAACGGGCGGCAGCAAGGCCGGAACGGGCAACTACCAGGTTCAGATCCGCATCCGGGCAGTTTTTGATCTGATCCACAGAAAGCCCCATAGCGAAATCAGAAGAAATCTTATATCCCTGCTTTTTCAGCCAGGTGAGGATACGGTCGGAATTTCCTTTGTTTCCCATATCCAGAGGAAGCATGCCGAGAACATTCAGCGTTTTCCCTGTTTTTTCTACAGTACTCTTTTTTTTCGCAAAGCGGCGGATCAGAGCCATGAAAACATCGGAAGCACCCTTATCATAATAGTCAAGCCCTGTGGTTGGAAAACCGAAGGAGGGAATGCCACTGATGCTTTCCGTCTCGGCGGCCATGCCTTTCAGATCGGTACCGATAACGGTCGGTACCGGACTGCCAAGATAAGCAATGATAGAAGGATTTAAGTCCTCTGCAGCTTTTAAAGTGGCGTCAATGAATTTTTCATCATTTCCCAGTACCGCATCCATTCTCCTGAGACCGGAGCAATAAACTGCGGAACGGGACCCCATCCAGCGAGGCTCGTCATATCCTGTGAAATTTCCTGTACAGCCGGAGGCATCATGCATGACTACGATGCCTCCCAGATCAAAGAGTGCGGATGCTGCTCCGGAATAATCCGGTGCCAGTGGAAGCATAAATACACATAATCTGCTCATATGATCAACCCCGCTTTCACAATCATTTCCCGAACGTCTGCTTTGCTCTGGTAAGCCTCCCGGAGCATTTCCATAAGACGCCTGGTCCCATAAAAACCAAACATTCCTTCATCCTCCATGAGATCAGCCACACGGTCAGAACCGGTCATATAGCCGCAGTCAAAACCGATACAGAGATAGTTCTCTCCTTCATGAGGAAATTTTACGGCATTATGCGACATGGGATTTTCAATCAGAATCTCCGGCACTTCTTTTTTCAGTGCTTCAAAGGAAGCTTTTTCAAAGGCAGATACACTGTCCGAAGCCACCATTCCCATATGAAAGCCGTTTCTGCTCATCATAAGAGCCAGATTGTAAGGACGAAGGACTGCCTGATAATCAACAGCAATGGGATAGTTTCCGATGATCTCCTTTGTTTTGCGGATTTCTTCACAGGCCTTCTCCTTTTCCTGCTCAAGAGCCGGGCCAAAATCCAAACCTAGTACTGTTTGAAGCTTTCGGTAAACTTCCGTGATTTCTTCCGGATCATAGCTCACATAGGCGGTAAGATATGGAATACCGAACTCTTTTTCCATCATCTCCGCCGTTTTGAAGGCAATCGGGGAAGTGATAAGATTCAGTTTCGCAGAAGCCATTTCCATAAAGGAATCAAAATCCGTATAGTCTGCAATGTTGGCAACCCGATACCCATGGGCGGTTAAAAATCTTTTCAGGTCTGAAGTTTCATCATAAGTGACGTTGCTTCCAAGGACATTGACCAGATTTTTTGTCTCTTCTCTTTTTTCCAGAAGGCTGAACATATTCCGGTAAGTGGTCACTCCAGGCGGCAGTTTGGAGTCTAGGGAAATGGGATTCATCGTGCAGTGCCGGAATTTCACATCCGGATTTCTTCTTGTAAGTTCCGCCAGAATTGGTTCATGGTCCGTTCCCAGAAGGTCGTCCAGGCAGGAGGTGAAGATCAGAAGCGCTCTTGGTTTCTTTGGCAGAGCCTTAAAAAGGATATCTACGTTATCAACGATCATCTGCTCGAAATCCCCGGATACGATGTCTGCTTCCGTAAGAAAGAGATAAGAAACCCGGTGCTTGATCCCGGCTACAGAAGCACCGACCGCGTTATGCCTTCCACAGGCGGAAGGACATACGAACAGAAGATGCGCTTCCGGCACAAGAGCCGCCATGCGGACGATCCCCCAGCCTCCATGTGAAGCGGAAACGTAATGAAGGGAACAGGATTTACTCATAATTATTTTCTACCTCCGCGGAAAGATCCAGGATATTTTCAGCCAGCTTCCGGTAAGCATCTGCCATTTTGGAATCCGGCAAAGCCTCAATAACGGTTTTGCCTTCCCCTTCTGCTTCCTGAACGGATGCACTTCTCGGAAGAATGGAAACAATCTCACCGCCGATCTCTTCCAGGGCTTTTTTTACAAGGACTTCTTCATTTTCAATATTTCTGGAGTTTAAGATCACACCGGAATACTGGGCATAACCTCTTTTGCCAAAGTTTTTTACCGCACTGGCGATATTGGAAGCCGCATAGAGAGACATCATCTCTCCGGAAGTTACGATAAACACATTTCTTGCATAACCGCCGCGGATAGGCATGGCGAAACCGCCACAGACCACATCTCCCAGTACATCGTAAAGAATGATATCCGGCCGGCAGATTTCGTAAGCCCCGATCTCTTCCAGTTTTTCAAAGGCGGTAATGATGCCACGGCCTGCACAGCCGATACCCGGAGTGGGTCCTCCTGCTTCCACACACCAGACGCCACCGTATCCCTGAAAAAGTACATCCTCCGGAGTGATATTTCCCTCCCCTTTTTCACGGATGGCATCCAAAACAGAGGTGATCTTTTCTCCGTGCATCAGATTCTTGGTGGAATCTGCTTTGGGGTCGCAGCCGATCTGCAGAACCCGGTAGCCCATGTCAGCCAAAGCTGCAGAGATGTTGGATGTGGTAGTGGATTTTCCAATTCCGCCTTTCCCGTAAACTGCTATTTTTCGCATCTTGCTCTCCTGTCCTGAAATTTATTATTAGTTTTAACTAACCTCGTTTTATAAATATACACGCAAGTCATCTGACTGTCAACAGGAGCAATTATCACTTTTTTCTCATTAAAACATTGTAACTGTTCAGACCCACCTCCAAAATGCTGCGCATTTCGTCGGTGTGGCGTATCCGCCAAATAGATTT
>OLQE01001401.1_pt1 | contig 13199 bp, 17 predicted proteins | sample 1643161 | NCBI WGS metagenome assembly OLQE01 (sample SAMEA3136650, study PRJEB25190) | human gut metagenome | reverse complement strand
ACCCGCCAAACATGAGAAAGTAGCGATTTACGTAGTAAATCAGCGGATTTCGAATTTATCTGTATGTCCGGTAAGCCTCCCGCCTGTACGCGCCATCACCCAGTCCGGAAGCTCTCCATTCATAACCGCAGTAAAAATACGGTTCAGGGCTCCATGATGATCCCGGTTCAGATTTGCGAGCAGCTCTTTCATATACTGGCGCTGCGTGTAGCCGTCAACCGGACATGGATTTTTGACGACCGGAAGCTGATACTTCTTCATAAACCCTTTTACATCCGGCTCCTCGACAAAGATCAGTGGGCGGATCAGGGTCAGACCGGTCCGGTCGAGATGCGTGACCGGAGAAAAGGTATAAATCCGACCTTCCATAATCAGTGACATCATAAAGGTCTCTACCACATCATTTTTGTGATGCGCATAGGCGATCTTATTACATCCAAGCTCCAGCGCTTTTTCATTAAAGGCACCCTTGCGGAGCTTCGCACACAACGCACATGGATGCGACTCTTTTCTGGCCTCAAACAAAATCCCGGAAATCTGTGTATGCACGATCGTATATGGCACCTCCAGCTCGTCACAGAGCGCCTGTACCGGCGAGAGATCAAATCCTTCGTACCCCGGATGGACCGTGATCGCTTCGATTGTAAAATGTTTCGGATAAAAGCGCTGCAGATAGCTCAGTGCATAGAGTAAGGTCAGGCTATCCTTCCCTCCCGAGATTCCGACTGCAATCTTATCCCCCTCTTCGATCATATGGAATTCATCAACAGCCTGACGGGTCAGGCTCAGCAGGCGTTGTAGCTTCATTTGTATATGGCTCCTTTCTGCTTCCTGAAAAAACGTATCTTAAACGGATTGTCGCAATCCGTCCGTTTCTCTAGAAACGATAACATAGCTTCTCTTCTGCGTCAATCCGGGACTCTGCCAAAAATCATATAGACTCTGCACTTTGCAAATCATTCAGAGTATGATAAAATCGTATAATGTCGTGAAAACAACGAAAGAGGAGATTTTATTATGAAATTTGTGATACAGCGTGTAACCGAGGCTTCTGTGGAAGTCGATGAGAAAATCATTGGGGAAATTGCAAACGGATATCTGGTACTGATCGGTGTCGGACAGGAGGATACGACCGCAGAGGCTGACCGCCTCATCAAAAAAATGATCAACCTGCGTATCTTTTCTGATGAAAATGGAAAGACAAATCTGTCTTTAAAAGACGTCAATGGCGGGCTTCTGCTCGTCTCTCAGTTTACTCTTTATGCTAACTGCAAGCATGGCAACCGTCCTTCCTTTACAGAAGCCGGCGATCCGAAAAAGGCCGAGGAGCTCTATGAGTACATCATCGCTGAGTGCCGCAGGCAGATCCCGGTCGTCCAGACCGGAAGCTTCGGTGCAGATATGAAAGTGCGGCTGTGCAACGACGGGCCGTTTACAATCCTTCTGGAGAGCTGATAAAACGATGTATTTTGAGATTTATACGACAGAGCGTTCCCGGAAGGATCCGCGAAAGGCCTTCCGGCGCTTCCCGTCGGTCCGCCGTACCGGAAAGAATATGTACCGGATTCAGGCGGAAGAGCGCAAAGAACGCAAAATCCGCCGCATCTGCCGCAGGCGGCACTACGAACTGAAACGCATCTACCCGGAAAATCTCGGCCGAAGCGATCACTATCGCCGGGATTTTTTTTCGTACTACCCAAGACCGCTCGGCGGCTATCGCTGCCGCTATTGTCATCGCCGTATTCCGGATAAAAAGCTGTGCATCGACCATATCTACCCCATCTACCGCACCAAGACCGGCAATGATTTCTGGCTGCGGCTGCTTCGCATCGAGGATGTGAACGATGTGCGCAATCTCGCTCCCGCCTGCCGCCGCTGCAATACAAAAAAAGGCCGCAACGCCGGAATCTGGGTGCTGCGCGCCATTCTTGGCAGGTACGAGGCATATTGGGTGCTGCGGAAGGTTTGTTTTGTGGCGTTGGTCGTGGGCCTAGTATTCCTGCTAAACTTTTTTTCTTAACTTTTCCAGCAATCCTTCAAAATATTCCGGCAGCGGTGCATGGAACTCCATATATTCCCCTGTCGTAGGATGTATAAACCCGATCGTCATCGCATGGAGTGTCTGACCTTCCAGTCCGGCAAACGGACACTTCGACGGTCCGTAGACATCGTCACCGAGAATCGGATGTCCGATACTCTTCATATGCACACGAATCTGATGTGTGCGTCCGGTCTCCAGCTGACACTCAATGTAGGTAAACCGGTCAAACGTCTCCAGTACCCGGTAATGCGTGATGGCATCCTTTCCATTTGGAACATTGACCGCCATCAGCTTGCGATTCTGTGGATGACGTCCGATCGTTGTGTGGACCACCCCGTCTTCGGTCAGTCGTCCATGCACGATTGCACGGTATTTGCGCGTGATGGAATGTACCTTGAGCTGTGCCGCAATCCCCTGGTGGGCACGGTCATTTTTACAGATAATCAGAGATCCGGTCGTATTCTGATCAATGCGATGTACGATTCCGGGACGCAGTACACCATTGATTCCGGATAAAGAATCACCGCAATGATACAGAACCGCATTGACGAGCGTACCGCTATAATGTCCTGCTGCCGGATGAACGACCATCCCCTTTGGCTTATTGACCACAAGCAGATCCGCATCCTCGTAAAGAATATCGAGCGGAATATTTTCCGGCTCAATGGCGAGCGGTTCCGGTTCCGGAAGCTCCAGATGTATCACATCCCCTTCCGCCGCTTTATAGCTGGCACGGATCAGCTTCTCATTTGCAAGCACATCTCCGTCCCTGATCATTTTCTGAATATAGGAGCGGGTCAGCTCCGGAAAACGATCTGCAAGAAGTCGGTCAATCCGTATTCCGTTCTCCGCAGATGTCACTGTAATCTGTTCTTTTTCTGTCATCTTTCCTACCATTCAATCCTGCAAACCGTCTCTTCTGACAAAACGATTCTTGGATACTACAAGTTTTGTTTTCGCCTTTTATTCTTTTTCCGGATTCAGGCACTCGAAATTATCGTTCCGATATAGCGTAAAAATCAGTACAATCAAAAGCAGTGCCCCAACGACCACATAGCAGTCTGCAACATTAAAGACCGGAAAATCAATGAGTGATACATACAGAAAATCAATGACGTACCGGTGCAGCAGACGGTCGATCATATTTCCGGCTGCACCTGCCGCGATCAATACCGTGCAGATCCGCATCGCCAGAAAATGCAAAGTCACCGGAAGGTATACATACACGTATATAGCCACGGCGACCATCGCGAGTGCAATCATCACGAAAACCCACTGCCGGTTTGCCAAAATACCAAAGGCCGCTCCGCGATTCTGCAGATAAAACAGTTCAAAAACACCGGGAATGACCGGTTTCGTACCGATTCCCTTCAGATACGTCTCCGCCGCATACTTTGTAAACTGATCCAGTACGATCAGCAGTCCAAAAAATGCCATGCCCGCTAAATACATTCGCAGGCTTTTTTCAGGTCTCTTCATCGTATCCTCTCCTGCCTAGTCTGCCTTCAGGCTCTTGATCGCCTCTCGCATCTCCGTCTCAGTCACATCGGTGACAATCTGTGCCTTGCCAAGCTTTTTCAGCAAAATGAAGCGGATCTGTCCTGCATCCATTTTTTTGTCGCTCCTTGTTGCCTCAATAATATCGTCCACCGAAATCCCGTCAAAGGAAATCGGAAGCCCGAATCCGACGTTCATATCACGAATCTCATAGAACTCATCCTCATCCAGATATCCTCTCTGCCAGGAAATGTAGGCGGCTGCCACCGTGCCAAGTGCGACACAGGCTCCGTGAGAAAGCGTAAAATCCTTAAGCTTCTCGATCGCATGGCCGATCGTATGACCAAAATTCAAAAGTGCACGATCACCTTTTTCCGTCGGGTCTTTCTCTACAATATACTTCTTCAGTGCGCAGCACTTTGCGATGAGACAGGTCATCGTCTCCGAATCGCGCTCATCGATCTCTTCCATGTGCTCGATGCACCACTCATAAAAATCTGCATCAAAGCTCAGGCCATACTTGAGCAGCTCGCCGACACCGCTTGCAAGCTGATCATCCGGCAAAGTCTTCAGCACCGGAACATTGATATAGACAAGTGACGGCTGATGAAATGCTCCGACCATATTTTTATACTGGTCAAAATCCACACCGGTCTTTCCTCCCACACTGCTGTCGATCTGTGCCAGAAGGCTCGTCGGAATCTGGACAAAACGAATTCCACGCAGATAGGTCGCCGCTGCATAGCCTGCCAGATCGCCGACCACGCCGCCGCCAAGTGCCAGCAGATAATCCTTGCGGTCAAAGCCTGCCTGGATCAGTGTCTCATAGAGCTGCTGAACCGTAGCAAGCGTCTTGCTCTGCTCTCCAGCCGGAAATACAAAGGAAATGACTTCTTTTCCGCATTTTTTCGCCTCTTCCATCACTTCTTTCAGGTACAGATCTGCTACGTTCGAATCCGATACGATACAGAGTCTGCGACCGCCGCAGCCTATCCCATCAAGCTCCTGTGCCAGCGAAGAAAAAGAATTCTTCAGGCAGATATCATAAGGTGTATTTCCCTCGGTCTTTACTGTAAGTCTGTTTACTGCTGTCTTTGCCATAATTATTCTCCTGTTTTTCTGGTTTTTATGATGATGATACCAGGGTCAAAAGGTCATGCGTTTCATGCTTGCATGAAAGAGCATGACTTATTGACCCGCAAAATACCTTTTGCCCCTATACATATTTCTCTACGCGGATCAGAATCCGACCCTTTTTTGTCTCTTTTTCTGCACCCACGTACCGAAACTTTCCTTCGCCGCGGGCCGAGATCAGATCTCCTTGTTTTAGGGTATACGCATTCGTCGTAATCAGCCTTCCGTTTACAAACACCATACCGCTATCGATCAGAGACAGAAGGCTGCTGCGGGAAGACTGAAATGCAACCGACATCACTGCATCCAGACGAATGGAGGCAACCGTGCCCATAATCTCCTTCACCTTTGGCTGATAGGTAAAGTCCTCCGGCCGACAGATACTGCAGGCGACCGTGGTATGCCGCACCTTTATCAGCTCTCCCGCGATCAGTTCAGCAAGTGAAGTGTAACAGAAAAGGTAGCAGACACCATCGCACATCGCGATATCTCCCATCTTGCAACGGTCAATCCCAAGGTGCATCAGCGCACCCAGCACATCACGATGACTTAAGTCCTCTGCAAACCTTGCATTTTTCGGCCGGATCTGAATACAGGAGATCGGATAGTCCCGAAATTCCTCCATACGATAAGAAAGAGCATCAGGCACAAATGCTGCAATCTGACGCTCTGCTCCTTCGTACCCGCCAAAGCATGCCACCTGAACATAAGCAAGCTTCGGGAGAGTCTGCTGCAGAATATTCTGTTCATTTAAATTCAGGAAGTCGGTATAGGTGGGACAATATTTGACATCCGCAAGCCGCGCCAGCTCCTGAATACGCTTTGACAGTAATTCTTCTTCCTTATTCATTTAAATGTTCTCCATGTCAATCGGATATTCGCACTCCATTGCTTCATAGCTTATCAGGCGTGGCCTGATTCGTTAAAACCTGGCTTCATAGGCCGGTACTCCGATCGCACCGGTCAACACTTCCTGAAAATCTCCGGAAATATCCACTCCCTTTGGAGTCATGATAAAGATATAATTGCTGATCTTCAAAAGCCCTCCGTGCAGTGCATAGCAGGAGCCGGAAGAGAAATCAATGATTCGCTGTGCCAGATCCATATCGATCCCTTCCATATTCAGGACAACGGTGCAGTTCTCCTGCAGAGTCTCCGTAATCTCATGTGTGTCCTCCATGCTCCGCGGCTTGATCACACAGACCTCCATACCGCTGCCCTTACGTGGACGCATCTGTGAAATCTTTTGAGTCGACGGATTGGACTTAACTACGCGCGGCTTCTGCCTGGATGACGTGCTTCCGACATCGGCCTTCCGATCACGCTCCGCACGCTGCGGCACTTCTTCCGGCCCGTCTTCCTCATCCTCTTCATACTTGCTGCTCAAAATCCGCTTTTTCGGACGCTCTTCCTCATAATCGTCATCGTAATCTTCATCCAGATAGCCTTCGCCCTCAAGGTCTTCATCGTCGTTCAGCTTCATTGCATTCAAAAATTTAAACTCCCATTCCGTTCTCTCCTATCTGACTTTTCTGACTTTATATCTGGCCATAAAACCGCTCGCCGAAAATGCCGGTGCCGACACGCACCATCGTCGCGCCCTCTTCAATCGCTACCTCATAGTCCCCTGTCATTCCCATACTAAGATGAGACATAACCACATTATCAATGTTTTTCTCTTTTATGTCAACATATAATTTTTTCAAATTGCGGAAATAGATGCGGTTATCTTCTGCATTCTCGGTATAGGGAGCAATGGTCATCAGCCCGTTTACCTGAATATTCGGAAGCAGACGGATCTCCCTGATAAAGTCTTCCGTCTCCTCCGGACGGATCCCGAATTTTGTCTCTTCGCCTGCCATATTGACCTCTACGAGCACCGGAATCACCCGCCCGCGCTTCGCCGCCTCCTCACTGACTGCCTCTGCCAGACGAACGGACTCGATAGAATGGATCATACACACTTTATCAATGATATATTTAATTTTATTGCGTTGCAGATGCCCGATCATGTGCCAGCGGATATCTTCCGGCAGTTGCGGGAATTTCTCCCGGATTTCCTGCGGCTTGTTCTCACCAAAATCGCGAATCTGACAGTCATACGCCTCCATCAGCATCTCGACAGGTTTTGTCTTGCTGACCGCGATCAGCTGTACCTCTCTGCGATCCCGACCGGAACGCGCACACGCCTTTTGTATATTCTGCTCCACAATGGACAGATTTTCTTTTACCATATAACACTACACTCCTTTGCTAATATACGATCTGATCCTCTGTGACCTCATCCGCTCTCAGAACAATATAGTCATATGCGGCAAGCCCATAGATATTATTGCTCTCTACAATGCAGTACTCCTCATTTTCATCTATGATCGTGACCTCCCGGAACACCGCATAGCCCTTATTGATATTGTAAACACCGTACAGTGTCTCCTCATCATCCTCCTGCAGCTGCATATGCTTCGCCGAATTATCCAAGAGAATCTCATCCCCGGGTGAAAAAAGCTGCCGGTCAACGAGGTAGGCCTTTGCCTCCGAATCATATTTATAAACATTGGCAGTTACATAGGCGGTCTCTCCAGACTCGGCGTATGTAACCTTCAGAGTCACTTCGCTGTCGGTTCCCGCATTTTTGATCACGTATTCCTCCGGAATCGCGTAAAAATTGCGCTGCACCAGCGCAGATTCCGGAATCTTCAGACCGGTCTTTTTATTCATGATCAGCTCGATCTCTAAATAACGATCCGAAGCGTAGCGCACCAGAGAGTTACTCATGGAAATCTTTCCGAAATACTCTGACCCGTTTTGAATGATCGAAAACGGAGCTGTGAATGTCACATTGTCCTTCAGGAAACGGAACTGCAGCTTTGTGGCAGACACCAGCTCTGTATGCAGCTTCTCATTCAACGGAAAATACAGCGCCCATTCCTCACTCGTCACTTCTTTAAATACCGGATTTCCGGCTGTCACTGTCGCATTCTGACGAAGGCTCGTTGCATGATAGCTGCTCTGGTCAAATATCTCAGATGTGAGCTGTGTTTCCGTCATAGACTCATATCCGTCCGTATTATACAAGATAAAGCCCGCCTGCGGTGCCGTACACTGGTTCCGCACATAAGACGGCGCCTCGTCCAGTCCCTGCAGCATTTCTGCCAGTGCCGTCTGGACATTGGACTTGATATCGTAAGTACGCTGAAACGCATTACTGCTGAAATTGATCGTAAAGCTGGAAAGCAGATTCTGGATGTGCTTTGCCTCTTCACTGCTCATGGAAAATGTGCTGTAGCTGACCGGAGCTGTCGTCCCCGACTCATCGACAGAGCAGACCACGCTCCCTGCAGAGGCCTTCGCCCCCTCACGCATGTAATACCGTACCGTGCCGGACTGCGTTGCATTGACAACGGTCTCATCCCGAAGGGAAAACGCATGAAAACGATAATTCCCCGTAATCGAACCACGGGTAACCTCATAGGCTGTGATATGGGACTCTGTCAGATACATGAAAATACAGATGATTAGATAAATAAAAACAATACTGAACAGGAGTGTCCCGATATTAAAAAAAGAATATCTTTTATACTTTGTTATCTTCCCATTTTTTTTAGATTTGAACAATCAGAAAACCTCCGAAAATCAACATATCTTTTTTATTTTACCATGTATGTTCTACCGAGACAACCGTTGATTTGAATAAAATCCATTTTTCGTGATATACTGACCATAGATACAATGCTGCAGCATTCATCAGCAATTCAGAAAAGGAGGAATCCGAATGAAAGGATTGGACTATACGGCACTGACGCTTGTCATCATCGGAGCGATAAACTGGGGGCTCATCGGCCTTTTCCGACTGGATTTGGTCAGTCTGCTTTTTGGAAATATGACCTGGCTCTCCCGAGTCGTCTACACACTGGTCGGCATCTCCGGCATGTATCTCTTAAGCCTCTACGGAAGAGTCACAGAAATGGGATCCGAGCAGATGTAAGAACTCACGGCAAAAGAGCTGCTGCAAAAATCATTGCAGCAGCTCCACTTATGTAGTCTTTTTTATAATTCCGCAATCATATACTTCTTCAAATCTTCCGCTATGTCAGCGCCTTCAAGGGAAATGCTGATGACAAACGTCACGCCGAACTTCTCCAACTTGCGGAGCAGGTCATTGGCCGTCGCCGCGTCTGTAAGCGAAATCTTCAGAAAACTGTCAAGATACATCTGCTCCAGATCGTGATCCTGAGAAAGAATTCCATAAACGAAGCCGATAAACTCTCCACTAGACTCCAGCTCGAATCCGGAAACATCAATGAGACGGATCTTATTGTTCAGCTCGTACATATGCTTCGGACTCTTATCCAGATATACGATGCTGCCGTGTGCATCCTTCACCTCGGTGTTTACCTTGTCAAGTAAAATTTTTGTTTTTCCTTTTCCTTTTGCGCCTACAATTAACTGTATCATGGTTATCTCCTCCTTTGGTAGCGGATAAATATTCGTGATGTAATTATAGACTATTTTCACATAAATTACAACACCTAATTGCAAATTTATCGTCTATTTATACATATTTCACGAATCTGTAGCACCAATTAAAGATAATACCTGATTCATCTCCTGATACAGGGCATCTTTGTCGTTGGCGTGAAGAATAATCGATAAATATGGATTTCCGTATAAATCCTTGGAAAGCAGCGACAGACATGCACCTGCGTCATCTGTTGTACCGGTCTTTCCGCCGTAGATCACGACATCGTCAGGAGCCTCCGCTTCATTCGTAAAATAGTGATTCGTTGACTCCCAGGTCACAGCTCCCTCACTGCCGTCACTTCTCGTATACTCCGCATAATAATTTTTGCGGCTGATAATATCCTGAAAAATATCATACTTCAGAGCTGTATTGTAAATCAGATAAATATCATAGACAGAGGTATAATGCTCCGGATTTGTCAGGCCATGCGGATTCATAAAATGTGAGCTTGTCGCGCCGATGGATGCCGCCTCCTCATTCATCATCTCAACAAAATGATCGACCGATCCCCCCACATGCTCCGCGATCATCATCGCCGCATCGTTTCCGGAAGCGAGCATCATACCATAAAGCAGCTGCCGCAGGGAATAAACTTCGCCCTCTTTGATGTCGCAGACAGAAGATCCATACTCGATATCCGCCGCCGTCGAAGTGACCGTGACAAGCTCGTCCAGATTTCCGTATTTCAGTGCAACAAGCGCTGTCATGACCTTCGTAATACTCGCAGGGGAGCGTTTTGTAAAAATATCTTTCGCATAGACGGTACGCTCATGATTCACATCAAATAATCCTGCAGAATATGCATTCAGCGTCAGAGCCGCACTGTTCACATCTCCGGAAGCCACACACAGATCTGCTGCAAATGCATCTGCGGTATTGCCCGTCAGAAGACTTCCCCCGGAGCTCAGTACAGGATCCGTCCGGTCATATGGAGAAAATAATTCATAGTCATGGGAACGGAACACAAAGTAATAGACCAGAAAGCCCATCAGCGCCGTCAGCAAAAAGAGCAAAAGCAGCACAAGAATCAGCTTTCGCTGTCTTTTTGCCTCCTGCGCTTCTTTTTGCTGAATGCGCGCCCATTCCCGGGCTGTATAGCCAACCGGCTGTTCATTTTTATTTGTACATTTCACGCCACTTAAGATCTCCTCGCTCCAGTGATTTCAGAAGCATCTCTGCAGATGCGATATTTGTCGCCAGCGGGACATTGTGGATGTCACACAGGCGAATTGCCTTATTGACATCAGGCTCGTTGCTCCTCGCATTTAAAGGATCCCGAAAAAAGATCACAAGGTCGATCTGGTTCTGGTCAATCATCGCTCCAAGCTGTTCCTCACCTCCGATATGTCCGGCAAGGAATTTATGAATATTCAGATTCGTGACCTCTTCGATCAGACGTCCTGTCGTTCCGGTTGCATAAAGCGTATGCTTTGCAAGAATGCTCCGATACGCAATGCAGAGATTCTGCATCAGCTTTTTCTTTGAATCATGTGCGACAAATGCTACATTCATTCGTTTGGCCTCCTTTAATAAATTGTCGAAATATCAATATTTGCGGGTCTGAAGTCCTACATTCAGTACCAGTCCGATTCCAATACAGAAGCTGACCAGCGAAGTCAGACCATAGCTTACAAACGGGAGTGTGATACCCGTATTGGGAATCAGTCCCGTTGTAACTGAAATGTTGATAAAGGTCTGGAAAAAAACCAGTGCGGACATACCGCATCCAATCAGTGTTCCCGACAGCACTTTGGCCCTCCTTCCGATCAGAAGACATTCCAGTGCAATCAGAAATTCCAGCAGAACAATGATACAGCATCCAAGGAACCCAAGCTCCTCTCCCGCTACGGCAAAGATAAAATCCGTCTGCGGCTCAGAGATAAAATTACCGTTTTTGACGGAGCCTACATCATCGTTATTCAATCCCTTTCCGTAAAGCTGTCCGGAACCGATCGCCTTGATTGAGTTCTGCTGCTGTCTTGCCTCATCCGGATACTCGTCCGGACGCAGCCATGCATAGACACGCTTCAGCTGATAATTGCCGCCGCCCTGCTGCTCAGGCTGGATCAGCACGCTCACAAAAATGACCGCAACCGGCACCAGCACTGCCAGCACACCAAAAACAATTCGATAGCTGAGGCCCGATACAAAAATCAGTACACAGAATACCCCGGCTACTGTAATCGTTGTGGAAAGATCCGGCTCCTTGTAGATCAGCAACAGCTGTACGCCAATCAGCAAAAGAGACAGTACAATCATTCGGAACTTGCTGATCTCATCTTCGTGAACCTCAAAAAATTTGGCAAAAAACAGAATCAGAAGAATTTTCGCCACATCGGATGGCTGAAACTGAAATCCGATATTGATCCAGCGTGTCGCACCGTTTCGCTCGACACCGAACAGCAACACCATTCCGAGCAACACGGTGCTCAGCAGATAAATCAGCCAGTGAAAATTCAGAACCCATGTATAGTCGAAGAGGGACACGAGCACCATCGCGGCGACTCCGAGAATCAATCCATATATCTGTTTTTTCTGAAAATCCGCATCCGCACTCCCGATAATCAGGATTCCGAGAATCGCCAATGCGACGACCCACAGGATCAGACGGAAGCGATAATCACTTAATCTGTATTGTTTTAACATCCTGTACTCCTTGCTTTATCTCATAGACAATATCCATCCGCACTTCAAAGCGGTCACTGTCCAGATTCAGGTATTTTGAAAGAATATTTACAATCTCCTTCCGCATCTGCCGTAACTCTTCCTGACTGCAGTCAAGCCTGTCTGAAGCAATCGTCAGCTCTGCCCGCGCCCGTGCAACTGCACCGGAACGAACCTGCGCATACCTGCAAATATTCATTTCAGCCTCCTACTTCTTTTTGAAGAACGCGGACATACGCTGTAAAAGTGACGTCCGATGCTGTAGCTCAAGAAGCGGAACCGTCTCGCCCATCAGACGCCGGGCGATATTCAGATACGCCTGACCGGCCAGAGTATCACTTCCGACGACAGGTTCCCCATGGTTCGCGGCAATGACAATGCTCTCTTCATCAGGAATCGCTCCGAGCAGATTGACTGCCAGGATCTCCAGCACATCCTCGACCGACATCATCTCGCCGCGTTCCACCATATCCACGCGAATGCGATTCAGCACCAGATCAATTTTCCGGATACCATCTGCCTCCAGAAGCCCGATAATGCGGTCTGCATCCCGGATCGCTGATACTTCAGGCGTCGTCACGACAATTGCCTGGTCCGCTGCCGCGATGGCATTGCGGAACCCCTGCTCGATCCCGGCCGGACAGTCCAGAATAATATAGTCAAACAGTGGCTTCAGCCCGTCCACAAGCTTGATCATCTGCTCCGGGCTGACTGCGCTTTTGTCGCGCGTCTGCGCCGACGGGAGCAGATACAGATTCGGATAATGCTTATCCTTGATCAGTGCCTGACGGATCCTGCAATTTCCTTCAATGACATCTACCAGATTGTAGATGATCCGGTTTTCCAGCCCCATCACGACGTCCAGATTCCGCAGCCCGATATCTGTATCGATCAGAACCACTTTTTTATTCATACGGGCAAGCCCCGTTCCGATGTTCGCTGTCGACGTTGTCTTTCCGACTCCGCCTTTTCCGGATGTAATTACGATAACCTGACTCATATACCATCCCTCCGCTTCGCCTGCCATCATTTTGCCTTATTTGCGTGTTTCTTCGCGCACGGTACTTCTGTTATTATGTCAGATATTCACACAGATTTTCACTTGTGATCGGTTTGAACTGCAGATGGTCATCTTTGATATACGCCATCTTCGGATCAAGCGGATACTCTCCGGTATCCTTTTTCTTCACGATGGCACTGCGCGCCCGCTTATCCGCAATGCGCACCTGCATGGGCTTCATCGTAAGCGCGGCCACAAAGCAGCTGCGGTCGCCTCCCGCGCCTGCATAAATGTCTCCCATACAGCAGCCCAGCACGACGATATTACCTTTTGAGATGATG
>OLQE01001399.1_pt1 | contig 13205 bp, 10 predicted proteins | sample 1643161 | NCBI WGS metagenome assembly OLQE01 (sample SAMEA3136650, study PRJEB25190) | human gut metagenome | reverse complement strand
CGCTAAAGGAGAATAAATCCTGCGTTTCGTTTTGAACAGATCGCGAATTACTTTGTGGCAACTGACCGTCAACCAGAACCAGCACTTCGCCTTCAACGTAAGTTCCTTCTTCGAGGCTAAATGCTTCGTGAGGCGCAGCTTGCGAATTCGGCCCCTTCATCGGACTGTGCAAAAGCAACCACAGGAATTAAACCAACACAAAGAAGTAATGCAAAAAAGACCGAAAAGAAGTTACAAGCGAAACGTTTCATAAGGCGCCTTCCTGGCTGCAAATCAGCAACTAAACTACCAGTAAAACCATCAAAGTCGTTTAGAAGCGTTCGTTACGTATCCCCCCCTTATTTTACGGGAAGTTGAATGCAAATAGAGGAAGTTTGACGCAGTCGGCTAATTTCCGATATCGGAAATAAACGTAGTGTTTTGCAAAAACTTTTAACCACGTTTTGATCCCTGGCGAGAAATACCGCCTTTATGACCAGAAGCTTTATTGGGACCCATTCCCTTCTGAGCACGTGAATTCAATCCCGCTTTGCTCATCTGGGCATTCCACCCCTGGGGACAACCTTTCTTGAATGCTTTTCTGTTCAGTTGTTGATTGATTTGATCCCACGTTGGTTTATTGCAAGATGCTTTCTTGAAGTGTCCATTAGGATCCTGCACGCAAAAGTTAGAATCCTGAGCGCGAGCGGTAACGCCCTGCATGCGAACGTTAGTATTTTTCGCACAAACATTGCTATCTTGTAAGTGGACGTTAACGTCTTTCGCACGAGCACTACTATCCGAATTTGACGTATTTGATTTAGTACTCATGCGTGATAGAATCCCCCTTGGTAAGTCAAAACGTATTTAGGCTACCACACTTATTCACCCCGCAAAGGCCCATATGCCAAGCCTTTGTTCGTGTTAGGAGATTGATCAGTGAAGTTCTAAACAGATATCCCTCTGTTTATACCTCTTATGTACCACTGCCCCGTTGGCGTGTTGGCTTGATTGCCAATAGTGCACTTGCAAAGCTACTAGTAGCTAAAGATACACGGTACGCTAATAGAAAGAACTTCATCATGACTCAATCGAATTCTGTAGTTACCTTATCTCATATTACCTATACCTATCCAGGCGCCTCTAATCCTGCTCTTGCGAACGTGTCCGCAACCTTTTCGCGTGGTTGGACTGGCATTATCGGCAACAATGGCTGCGGCAAAAGTACTCTTGCACGCATTGCTTGTGGCATTATCACACCCGAGCTTGGTTCGGTAACGCCTTTATTAACCTATGCTTACTGTGAACAAGATGCAGGCAATGAACCCTCTATGCTTTTCGGTTTCGCCTGCGATTACAGTCCAACAGCTCAGCATTTGCGCAGTATCCTCAACATTGAAGATGACATGCTTTGGCGTTTTACTGAATTGAGTAGTGGCGAACAAAAGAAAATACAAGTTGCTACCGCCCTTTGGATGGAACCAGAACTCTTAGTGCTCGATGAACCGACCAATCACGTAGATGCTATGTGTCGGGCTGAAATTCAAGAAGCACTTGCTACCTATAAAGGTATTGGTCTGTTGATTTCTCATGATCGAACACTGCTTGATGCGCTCGCCTCCAACTGCCTGTGTTTCGAAGGCAGTCAGGTTGTTATGAGGCCTGGAGGATATTCTCAAGCAAAAGCACAAGCACAGCAAGATACGCTTACAGCGACCCGCGCCAAAGAAGCCCAAAAAGCCAAAGTGCAAAAACTACAAGCTGAATATGCACAGCGAGCAAATAAGGCAAGTCAAACAGCAGCACGTAAAAGTGCTCGAAACTTAGATAAGCACGATCGCGATGGTCGAGCAAAAATAAAGCTTGCCATCTATACAGGACAAGACGGTAAAGCAGGATATTTGGCGGCAAATATGGATGCCCGACTTGCCAAAGAACAGGACAAACTTGTTGGCATGTTTATCGCCAAAGAATACAACAGCACACTTTGGCTTGAAGCTTCACCGTCGCCACGCAAAACGCTCTTGCATCTTCCTGCCCATACCATGACTACCCCACAAGGTGAAACACGATCGATCCCAACAATCACCTTAGAAAATACGACCCATCTTGGAATACGTGGACCTAACGGCATTGGAAAAACAACGCTTATCAATGAACTGTTGCAGGTACTTCAAAATCAGGCAGAACAGGCACCTCTGCGAATACTGCATCTGCCGCAAGAGCTTACCAAGTCCGATCGTGAAACCTTACTTGCAAGAATTACGGCTCTACCAAAAGAAGAAAAGGGGAAATTACTCTCTATAGTGGCACAGCTTAATTCTGATCCAAAACGTATTTTGTCAGGTGCATCTACCAGTCCAGGTGAGGCACGAAAGCTTTTCTTAGCCTATGGAATTATGAATGCTCCTGAGCTAATTATCATGGACGAACCTACTAATCACCTGGACTTACATTCTATCGAAGCACTTGAACAGGCTCTCGCTAACTTCCCAGGTGCTTTGGTGCTGGTAAGTCACGATGAAGCATTCATGAAAGCGACTACCACAGAAGCTATTGAGCTCAAGTAATCGATGGAAATTCGACGCCACTATTGAGCTTAAGTAATCAATAGAAATTGATGCTACTTGGCAGCAATTCGGCGTGTAGCTAATACGATGTAATACCGATTTCGCTTAGAACTTTGTTCCTTACAAAGACATGATGCCGCATTGTGCGTGCGCTTGCTATACTCACTTTAGAGACATTGATAGGAGCACCTTTATGCAGTTCACTAAAGCAACGCTATCCGACTTACCAGAATTCCATGTCGGCCACGCAAACAACGAAGAAGCCGCAACGGGATGTACCGTGGTCGTATCACTAGAAGGCGCTGCTTGTAGTGTAGACGTTCGCGGTGGAGGTCCCGCAACACGCGAAACCGATCTGTTAAAACCTGAAAACATGGTAGAGGCAGTACATGCTGTCGTGCTTTCTGGCGGCAGCGCTTTTGGCTTAGAGTCTTCTACGGGCGTTATGCAAGAATTGGCAAAACGCAATATTGGTTTTGAACTATGCGGATTACATGTTCCTATCGTTGTGGGAGCGTGCTTGTTTGATTTGCCTTACGGTAAACCAGAACACCCAACTGCAGAAATGGGTGCGCAAGCTACTCGCAGTGCACTAGATAATGCACCGATTGCCGAAGGAAACGTCGGTGCTGGCTGCGGTGCTACTGTTGGCAAAATGCTTGATCCTGTACAAGCAACAAAATCGGGACTTGGTATATATGGCGTTCGGTGCGGCGATGTTATTGCTGTTGCAATTGTTGCGGTTAATGCATTAGGTACCGTATGTTTACCTGACGGTACTCCCCTTGCTGGACATCGAAACATTAAGGAAAGCACTAATGGCTTACTCATGAATCCGCTTGATCCTGTGCTGCTTTCAATGGCACCGGATAATTCGGGTTCGGCAACGAGCGAGTCGACTACCGTTTCAACTGATGCAGCTTCCACATCACAACAAGAAGGCTGCACGACTCCTTGTACTAACACCACTATTGGTGTTGTCCTGACCAACGCAAAGCTCACCAAAGCTCAATGTCAAAAAGTTTCTTCCATCACGCACGATGCCTACGCACGTACCATTAAGCCTGTTCATACCTCTGCCGATGGTGACACTATCTTCACTATGGCTTCAGGCAAACAAGAAGCCGCTTTTGATCTTGTTGCCGTCATGGCAACTGAAGCAATGCAAGGAGCAATTCTTCGTGCAGCGGCGTTGGCACATTCCGCCTGCGGACTTCCTGCAGCTCAAGATTTAAACCCAGAGTTGTGCAAACAAGTACTTGATCAGTGGCAATAAGCTCCTCTTATATCTAGGAGAGCAAGACCTTTTTACCAAGTACCCATGCTGATACCTTTATCATTACCGAGGTCTACGAATCATCCTTCGCTCATAAACCTCGAAATCAGGAGAATGCAATTCATCGATTAATTCAAAACCTAAATGCTCATACATGTGCTGGAGTCTGTCAGCGTAGCAATCTAAATAGCAATTAAGGTTATGTTCATCAGCATACTTAAATATTGGCGTAAGTAATTTACGAAGAGCTCCTGTACCTCGAGCTTGCGGATCCACGGCCCATGCATAGAAATATATATGGTCATTGTCTTGTTCTAAAACACGCGCCCAATCAAATTCTGAAATGGCTTCCATCTTTTGCGCCTGCGCATCAAGAAGTTCTAGCTCTTGCTTGGTTGCAGTTTCCAAGAAGTACTTACCTGATTGTTCTTCTATAGCACTATGAGTCATACCGTCCAGATCGCTATACAGATAACCTCCCGTAACCGCGCTTAAATCAGGTAGCGCATATACGCCTTGATAAGGCGCATGGCTAGTCAGATCATCCATGAACACAGCATGCATAAGCTCTTCTTTACGAGACTCAGACGTACCGATTTCATCAAGGGCACTAAGCCAGGTAATAAACCACATCTCTTCCATGAAGCTTGTGCCCATCATTTTGGCAGCTTTACGCAAAAGATCGGTCTGGTTTAGCTGAATCCTAATTAGCTCTGGAAGTTCCATGCGATATCAATCCTTCTGAATTACCTTAATGCGAGCAACGACTTAACGCACTTGATGCACTTGACGCACCCATCTTCTCACACTTTTAGAAACAAGTTCATTCTTGAGAAGTACTATGCGCTATTAAACTAGGCGCGATCTTAAACGCAATACTTCGTTATTCCCCATCTGTTTGTTTCTGTTGCTTTTCTTCTTAAAACAAGCCCTTTAGCTAACAGTTCACTATCAATATAAATGTTTCTAATTTAGAAACATTTTCTTCGAGTATAGATAGAACATACAGAAACTCCCTATCAAGGAGGTCATTATGAACTTCAAAAAAGTTGTTGTAGCTGGAGGCGGAGTTCTCGGAAGTCAAATTGCCTTGCAAAGCGCCTACAAAGGATTCGACGTAACCATCTGGCTCAGAACCGATGCCTCTATCGATCGCGCTCGTCCAAAGCTTGAACGTTTTCGCGATATATATGTATCTACCCTCGAAGCAATGAAAACAAACTCTGCCGCCTATGCGCGTGGCTTAGCAGATTCGCCTAATATTTCTGCTGAAGAAATAGATACCCTTAAACAGCAAGCGATTCAAGCTTATGAAAGCCTCACCCTTACCACGAGCTACGAAGAAGCGTTTAAAGATGCTGATTTAGTTATTGAGGCAATCGCGGAAGATCCTGAACAAAAGATTGCATTTTACACAGAAGCCGCAAAGCACCTACCAGAACACACCGTAGTGTGCACAAATTCTTCTACGATGCTGCCCAGTGCATTTGCTGATTACACTGGTCGCCCCGAAAAATATCTTGCTCTTCACTTTGCCAATGAAATTTGGCGCAATAACACTGCTGAAATAATGGGACATGCACGCACTGAACAGCGCTACTATGACCAGGTCGTTGAATTCGCAAAAGCAATCGGTATGGTTCCACTCTGCCTAAAGAAGGAACAACCTGGATACATCTTGAACAGTATGTTGGTGCCTTTGCTCAATTCAGCAGAAATGCTTGCGGCAACAGGCGTTGCTGATATCGAAACTATCGACAAAACCTGGCGTCTTGGCACGGGCGCTCCTGTTGGGCCGTTTCAGATCTTGGATATTGTAGGGCTTACGACGGCATACAATGTCAATGCGCTCAACCCTGATTCGAAAAATCCCGACACTGTCGCAGGAAAAATTCAGGCAATGTTAAAGAGCTACATTGACGAAGGCAAACTTGGCGTTAACGCGGGTGAAGGATTCTACAAATATTAAGCCGCCGTCAATGCACTGGCCGCTCTCCATCAAACTACCGCACGCAACAAAGTAGCCGCCCTTCATACACGAAGGACGGCTACAAGTTTTAGAAAAACAAATTCGGCTACTTTTTTGCGCAAGATAGTTATCACCTTTTATAAGCGAGGCAAGCCGACAACCTGCATGCGTAAAAAACTTCAACAATTACGCACGTGCCAAACCATCAACAGACAATACAACACCAGTTACATAGCTAGCCAAATCAGATGCCAAGAACAAATAAGCGTTAGCGATATCTTCAGGTTCACCCATGCGACCCAAAGGAATAGAAGCGATCAATGGCTTGATTATTTCCTCTGGCAAAACATCAACCATATCGGTATGAGTAATACCAGGTGCTACTGCATTTACACGAATGTTATCAGGTGCCAATTCGCGACCAAGCGACTTCGTTAAGCCATTAACAGCAAACTTTGACGTAGGATAAGCGCAACCAGAAGGCTGACCATAAATGCTAACCATAGAAGAGGTGTTAATAATTACACCACCACCCTGCTCCTTCATGATAGGAGCAACTGCGTGGCAACAATAGAAGGCTGCATTAACATTGAGCTCCATGGTCTTCTTGAATGCCTCGGGATCATAATCGTAAATAGATTCACGCGCAGAAACACCAGCATTGTTACCAAGAATATCAATGCGACCAAATGCTTCCTTTACCTTTGCAAATTCTGATGCAATTGACTCTGGATCAGAAAGGTCAGGAGTAATACCCATTACAGGATAATCAGGGTTGATTTCGCGGAGCTTAGCCAATGCCTTATCGACCGTTTCCTGACGAGAACCACAAAGCGCAACGTTCGCGCCATTCTCCAAGTACTTCTTTACGATAGCAAAGCCAATACCGCGTGTGCCGCCGGTGATAATAGCGGTTTTACCTTTGAGCAAGTTCAAGTTCATAGCAACCCCTTTCCACTTGGGTATTTCAACAGTGTGTTGAACTTTTATTGAGTGTAGAACTTTTATCCACTGAGCATGACAGTGATGCACGTATACTAGGCGGATGACTGAAAAATGCTTGTGAAAGACACGTCAACATCGAAAGATACTCGCGAAAGATACATCAAACGTTAAATGATGCTCGCAAAAGACGTACCTGATACTGAAAGATATTGAAATATGGATTATCAAAACGTAAATATAAAGTCTGCCACACATTCGAAAATACTCCTTGCCTTAACCGGTCCCGCCACGCATTCGAAAGCACTCCTTGCTTTAACCGTTTTATTGGTCAGCATGCTTTGTTTAGTTCCCTTATGCGGATGCTCAGAAAAGGTTGACTACGGGCAATACACTGCTGAGCCATCAAGTGAATACCAAAACACCAAAAACACCGTTGATTCTTCGACAGGAGAAATCGTTTCGGTATCTGCCCCTGAAGGTGGTCAGCCTTCACTTGCAGACATCCCAGAATATGAAGGCGATCCTTATATAGAAGTAAACAATAATGAACCTTCTTTTACTGAAGCTGAAAAAGATGCTGAATCTTTTGAAAGCTATTCCGATCTTGACTATGAAGGTCGCTGTGGAACGGCATTTGCGCTGGTCGGAGAGGAAACCATGCCAACCGAGAAACGTGGCAATATTAGCGACGTAAAACCTACTGGCTGGCACAGTGTTCGCTACGATTTCGTTGACGGAGAGAGCCTCTACAATCGTTGCCATTTGCTCGGTTATAAGCTAACGGGTGAAAACGCCAACGAGGAAAACCTTATTACGGGCACACGTTATATGAATACCGAAGGCATGCTACCTTTTGAAGATGAGATAGATACCTACGTTGACGAAACCGACAATCACGTACTGTATCGTGTAACCCCTTTGTTCTATGAAGACGAACTCGTAGCTCGAGGCGTTCACATGGAAGGCTACTCTGTCGAGGACAACGGTGAAGGCGTAAGCTTTAATGTGTATTGTTACAACGTCCAACCTGGAGTTGGAATTGATTACGAAACAGGCGATAACTGGGAAGATCCTTCGACCATTCAATACAATTCATCAAGCTATTGGGATAGCCAAAATTCTCAATACCATTCTCAGGGCAATGACAATTCCTACTACAATCACTATTCTCAGAACTACAATGCTGAAAATAACAGTTCTTATCAAAATGGAACCCACGTCAATTCAGAGCAAGACTATATCTTAAACACCAACTCTAAGAAATTCCACTACCCCTGGTGTGATTCCGTTGAAGACACCAGCACTCGAAACAAAGAGGACTACTACGGAACTCGAGACGAGCTAATTTCTGAGGGATACGAACCTTGCGGCGTCTGTAACCCTTAAACAAAACGCATACGCAACCATGCAAGAATTGCATAATGACCCTAAGCCACCAAAGATATAATTAAGTTACAATTTGTTATGTAATGAAACGTACTTTTTAAGAAAGTGCTGATTATCACTGTATTCTTAAAAATGTGCTAGCACCATCTATACGATTTGCTGATATAGGCTTTTCACATCTTAGGAGGTTCATTATGTCTGAGATTATTACTCCTGGCACTGGTGGCAATCGCTATATTCCTTACAACGAACGCACAGGAAATGAATCGGTTGTTTACTTCACGCGCGATCTTTCTGCTGAAGGATTAAAGAAAATCTACGAGCGCGTAAACGACAATATGACTGGTAAGGTTGCAATTAAGCTTCATACAGGCGAGCAGCACGGTCCGAATATTATCCCTCGTCCCTGGGTAGAAAACCTTATTAAGACAGACCTACCTGATGCAAGCATCGTTGAAACCAATACCTACTACGAAGGCGACCGTTACACCACCGAACAACACCGAGAAACACTGCAGGTAAACGGCTGGACCTTCTGCCCTGTTGACATCATGGACGAAGATGGAACGGTTAATTTGCCTGTTAAAAACGGCAAATGGTTTACCTATATGGCAATGGGTAAAAACATAATGAATTACGATTCCTTGTTTGTGCTTACTCACTTTAAGGGTCACACCAAAGGTGGTTTTGGCGGTTCTGCTAAAAACATTGGCATTGGATGCGCTGATGGCCGTATTGGTAAAGCAATGATCCACACCACGCCTAGCTCTGATGATATGTGGGACATTTCCGAAGAAGAATTCATGGAACGAATGATGGAATCCGCTAAGGCGGTAGTCGACCACTTCGGCGATAACATCACGTTCGTTAATGTTATGCGCAACATGTCTGTCTCTTGCGATTGCGAAGGCACTGCAGCAGAACCTGTGGTAACGCCCAACGTTGGTATTTTGGCATCAAAAGATATTTGCGCCATTGATACCGCTTGTGTTGATTTGGTATATGCCATGAAGGAAGAAGATCGCAAAGCTTTAGTTGAACGCATGGAAACACGTCATGGCCTACGTCAGCTTACCTATATGCATGAACTTGGCATGGGCAACAATCGCTATCAGCTTATCGACATCGACAATGATGACAAAGTAATCAGTGCAGAGGAAGCAGTTGCTGATGTTGTTCCCTTTGTCGCAGACTAAATGTTGGTTTTCGACAAACGGTTCAATACCAATACAGCCACTTAGTCAAGCGTTTTATTAAGCTACTGAGTTCCATTCATGCCGAGATCATTCATTGATCTCGGCTTTTTATTGCAAAAATGCGCACCACCCTGCAGAAAAAGTAGTAATCAGCTACGCAAGAACGACTTCGCAGGAGCGTTCACTAAAACAAAAAATAGTGGGCAGTTGAAAATCTGCCCACTACGTAAACTTGATATTTCTACAAGCGCTGATTTCAAATACTGACTATAAGCCGCTAGCGCATTTATAAGCAAGTACTCTATTTAATAGTTGCATGAATCTCTTGCAGCGAACGAACCTCGGATCCTTCACTAGTCTTAGATTCCTTAACACCCATTGCGGTTACATAAGCAGCAGCCAAAGTGGTCATGTAAGGAACATGATTCTTGATAGCTGACTTACGAATATAGCTGTCGTCTTCATGGCTTTCCGTGCTTGATGCAGGCGTATTAACCACAATAGCAATCTCGCCATTAGCAAGTGCATCCAAAATGTCAGGACGACCCTCACCCAGCTTGTTGATATGCTCTGCCGCTACACCAGCCTCATTCAAAAGTTCACACGTACCCTTGGTAGCAACCACGTTAAAACCAGCATCAACAAATTCTTGCGCAACCTTAGCAGCTTCGCCCTTATCGCGATCGCTGACGCTCATCAAAACCGTACCCTCGGATGGAATAGCAGTCTGAGTTGCTTCCTGTGCCTTCAAGAATGCCTCGCCTACCGTGCTTGCAAGACCGAGAACCTCACCCGTAGAGCGCATCTCTGGACCAAGAACAGGGTCAACTTCAGGGAACATATTGAACGGGAATACTGCTTCCTTAACTCCGTAGTGAGAGAACACGCTTTCATGAAGATCTGCCACAGGAGAAGGACGACCAGTGAATTCACGAGTAATAACATCGGTAGCAACCTGAACCATCTGAATGTTGCAAACCTTAGAAACCAGAGGAACCGTACGAGATGCACGAGGATTAGCCTCAAGAACATATACGGTGCCGTTTTCAATAGCGTACTGAATGTTCATCAAGCCGCATACGTGCATCGCCTCGGCGATCTTGCGCGTGTAGTCCTTGATAGTCTCAAGATGCTGAGCATCAATGTTGACCGAAGGCAGAATGCATGCAGAGTCACCAGAGTGAATACCAGCAAGTTCGATATGCTCCATAACAGCAGGAACAAACGCATGAGCACCGTCGCAAATTGCGTCTGCCTCACACTCAAGCGCATGCTGCAGGAAGCGGTCGATCAGAATAGGACGATCAGGCGTTACGCCAATCGCGGCAGCCATATAGCTACGCAATGCATCGTCGTCATACACAACTTCCATGCCACGGCCACCCAAAACATATGAAGGACGAACCATTACTGGATAGCCAATCTTGTGAGCAGTGTCCAGCGCCTCTTCAACCGTAACTGCCATGCCAGCTTCTGGCATTGGAATACCCAGCTCATCCATAACCTCACGGAAGCGGTCACGATCTTCAGCCAAGTCGATAATCTCTGGGCTGGTACCCAAAATCTTAACGCCTGCACGTTCAAGCTGACTTGCTAAGTTCAATGGAGTCTGTCCGCCAAACTGAGCGATAACACCCAGTGGCTTTTCTTTTTCATAGATGCTCAAAACATCCTCTGCCGTCAAAGGCTCGAAATACAACTTGTCGGACGTGTCGTAGTCGGTAGAAACCGTTTCAGGATTGCAATTAACAATAATGGTTTCAAAACCAAGCTTCTTAAGAGCAAGTGCTGCATGTACACAGCAGTAGTCAAATTCAATACCCTGACCAATGCGATTAGGACCGCCGCCCAAAATCATAATCTTGCGATTATCAGAAGCGGTGGAATGATCGGGTGCATTATAAGTTGAATAATAGTAAGCGCTATCCTGGGTGCCGCTAACATGTACACCTTCCCATGCCTCGGTAATGCCAAGACCAAGGCGATAAGCGCGAATATTATCTTCAGGAATGTTGAGCAGCTCGCCCAGGTAACGATCGGAGAAGCCATCTTTCTTAGCAGTTGCGAACTGATCTTCAGGCAACTGTTCACCAGGATGTTCAGAAGCGTAAGCCAAAATAGCCTGTTCTTCTTCAACCAGTTCCTTCATTTCCTGAATAAAGTGAACCTTGATCTTGGTAAGTTCATGCAGCTCTTCAACCGTTGCACCCTTGCGCAGTGCTTCATACATAATGAACTGGCGCTCAGATGAAGCCGTATGCAACATAGCCAACAAATCATCCAAGGACTTGTCGTTGAAATCTTTTACAAAACCTAAACCATAGCGGTCTTTTTCAAGGGAACGAACTGCCTTTTGGAAAGCTTCTTTGTAGGTTTTACCGATAGACATAACCTCGCCAACAGCACGCATCTGGGTTCCAAGTTTGTCTTCAACACCCTTGAACTTTTCAAATGCCCAACGAGCAAACTTCAATACTACATAGTCGCCACTCGCAACATATTTATCGAGCGTGCCATGTTTGCCACAAGGAATTTCATCAAGGGGAATACCCGTTGCCAACATTGCGGAAACAAATGCAATAGGAAAGCCCGTTGCCTTAGAAGCTAAAGCAGAAGAACGACTGGTGCGAGGGTTGATTTCGATAATAATGTCGCGGTCAGTCTTAGGATCGTGTGCCCACTGAACATTACAGCCACCGATAACCTCAACCTTATCAACAATCTTGTAGCTCTTTTCCTGCAAACGATCGATGGTTTCCTGTGCGATAGTTTGCATAGGTGCCGCACAGAAAGAGTCGCCCGTATGAACACCCATTGGGTCAATGTTTTCAATGGTGCAAACGGTAATCATCTGGCCCTTGGAGTCGCGAACAACTTCGAACTCAAGTTCTTCCCAACCAAGAACACTTTCTTCAACCAGTACCTCAGTTACAGGAGAAGCAGCCAAACCACGAGCCACAACGGTACGCAATTCGTCTACGTTGTAGACTAAACCGCCGCCCGTGCCGCCCATAGTGTAAGCAGGACGCAAAACGCAGGGATAACCCAAACGAGAAGCAATTTCTACTGCTTCTTCCACGGTATGGGAAACCTCGGAACGAGCCATTTCAATGCCAAGTTCTGCCATAGTGTCTTTGAAGGCCTGGCGGTCTTCGCCGCGCTCGATAGCGTCTACCTGAACACCAATAACTTTTACACCGTACTTATCCAAAACGCCAAGATTGGAAAGCTCTGCGCATAAGTTCAAAGCAGACTGTCCACCCAAGTTCGGCAGCAATGCGTCAGGACGCTCTTTGGCAATAATTGCCTCGATGCGCTTAGCATTCAAAGGCTCAATATACGTAACGTCTGCCGTGCCAGGGTCGGTCATGATAGTAGCGGGATTGGAGTTAACCAAAACAATTTCGTAACCCAGTTGGCGAAGCGCCTTACATGCCTGGGTGCCTGAATAGTCGAATTCGCAGGCCTGTCCAATAATGATAGGGCCGGAACCAATAATAAGAATCTTGTGAACGTCGGTTCGCTTTCCCATGCGACGTCCTTCCTGATCGAAGTACGGACAATACACTAACCAATTATTGTACTCGTTTCACAGCGTTCCGTAGGCATCGCCGCGCAATTTATTCTATGTTTATATTCAAGGTGGAATTATTTATTTCCACGCAAGACACTTTTGTATTTAACGCAGGCACTAATCACAAGCGCCTGGTCTTGAAGACATGGCTAGGCTAGCTTCGACGAACGGCTGCTCGTGGTATCCATGTCCGCACTTGGCGCTACGCTTGCTCTTCACATTTGCGAATATAGGCAATCAGGGGATCAAGATATTCGCGCTTGGAGCCGTCAAATCCTTTGCGCATTTGAGCGACGGCATCTAGGTCGCG
>OLQE01001398.1_pt1 | contig 13205 bp, 17 predicted proteins | sample 1643161 | NCBI WGS metagenome assembly OLQE01 (sample SAMEA3136650, study PRJEB25190) | human gut metagenome | reverse complement strand
CGATGACGGCGAGCTTACCCTGTCTCATCGTGCAACCATGGTCGTTATACCTCGTGTTTCATACCGCGGCGCAGAACCGCAGTCCAACGCCCGGAATACCGCAGCCAAGCATACTCGTGGCTGTGGAGAATCCGGGCGTGGCGAGCGTGGGAATCCCGGGGTCAGGATTCGTGTTCCTCCTGCTTGGCCTGGTGGGCCTCGGCGGATTCGATGCCGATCTTCCATCCGGTCAGCTTGGCCGCCAGACGGGCGTTCTGCCCCTCCTTGCCGATGGCCAGCGACAGCTGATCGTCATGGATGAAGGCGATGGCGGTCTTGTTCTTCTCGCTGATGACCTTGACGCCGGTCGCCACCGCGGGCGACAGCGCGGCCGCCACGAACTTGGCGGGATCGGCCGACCAGTCGACGATATCGATCTTCTCCGGGCCGAGGTTCTCCATCACGGCACGCACACGCGCGCCGCCGGGGCCGATCAGGGCGCCCTTCGGGTTGACGCCCTCGGTGTTGGCGCGCACGGCGATCTTCGTGCGGGCGCCGGCCTCGCGGGCGATCGCCATGATCGACACGGCGCCGGAATTCAGCTCGGGCACCTCACGCTCGAACAGGTGACGAACCAGTTCCGGATGCGAGCGCGACACGATGATCTCCGGTCCGCGCAGCCCCCGGGCCACATTCACCACGTATACGCGCAGACGCTCGCCGTGGCGGTACCGTTCGCCGGGCACCTGCTCGCGGCGGGGCAGAATCGCCTCCACATCGCCGACCGCGATATGCACGTTCGCGGTGTCCTTGGCGTCCTGCTGCACGATGCCGGTGATCAGCTTGCCCTTCTGTCCGGAGAAGGCACCGAAGACCTTGTCGTCCTCCGCCTTGCGGAACAGCTGGGTGATGACCTGGCGCGCCGTGGAGGCGGCCAGACGGCCGAAATCACGCGGAGTGTCGTCGTATTCCTCGCCGAGCTTCGGAGCGGGGTGCGGATCGTCCTCGGTCGGCTCGACCGGAATCTCATCCTGCGCCCACACGGTGAACGTGCCGGCGCGGTCGTCAAGTTCAATGCGCGCATGCTTGGCGGCGTGCGGGGTTTTCATATATGCGAGCCGCAGCGCCTCGGCGAGTGCGGTATCCAACGTCTCCGCATCGATTCCCTGCTCGGCGGCCAGCCGATGCATGCCATTCAGGTCCAGTTCCATCTTCAAGACCTCCTATGAAGTTATATCCGAGCGCTTGGCCCACTGGTCACAGTCAAAGGCTAGTCTAGTGGTTTATGCAGACACTGTACGCCGCGAAGAATCGCCTGTTTCCGCGTGTCCGCCGTTGGGCGGCGGCCGTGGCGGCGATCGTATCCGCCGCGGCGCTGTGTGCCTGCGATCCCCCGCGCATCGAGGGGCGCGCCGAGGCCGAACGCCGGCTCAACCCCTGCGAGCAGGCGTTGTACACGGCGTTGGATGCCGACCGCACGATCGCGACAGCGAAGCCGGTGATGCTGGCGCATGCGGAACTGACCACCTCACGGGACGCGTGGCTGGACGTGGCGGTGTATTGCCCCAGCCGGTTCGGCGAGGGGGTCACGCACGCGGCACGCGCGCAGGTGCGCGCCGAAGCCGTGTACGGAACGGATGCCGTCGACGCCGGTTGGTCCGTGAACGGCGTGGCCACGCTGGATCCCGATGCGGATGCGGACGCGCTCGACGGACTGGTGGACCTGTCCGCCGCGGCGCTTGCCGAAGATAAGGCGGGATTCGCCTTCGAGGTGCTGGCCGCACGCGGCGCGCCCGGCGCCACGCTGGAACTCAGCGACAGGTCCAAGGCCGCCGCGCAGAAGCTGGCGGCGATGTCCGGCGACGATTCCAGGCAGGCGGTCTATGCCGTCGACGAACTGACGGTCCACCCCGACACGACGGTGGACAGCGCCACCGGGCTGAAGGCCCCCACCGCATCGGTCGTGCTGATGGACTGCGCAAGGTCGTTGGTCGGCGCCGTGGCGGAGGGAACCGAACTGCCCACGGGTGCGGACGCCGAGTCCGCGCAATCCGGCGACGTGGGAATGACGCGGACCGATGGCGCGAGCGGCACGCAGCGCAACGGTTCGGATGGCACGCCGGCCGGCGGCACGGACGCCGATCGAACCGTCGAACGCGTCTGGCGTGCGTATGCCGTGCAGGCGGCGAACCATACCGCGCAGGCGTTCCGCCTGGGCTACCCGATGATTGACGAGGCGTTGTTCGAGGCTGAAGACACGGCCAAGGACTGAACAGACGCCACGCCGATTTGACGTGTCAGCGTTCTGTGCCATAATAGACAAGTTGCTTATGGCAACCATAAGGATGAGTGTCCGAGCGGTCTAAGGAGCACGCCTCGAAAGCGTGTGAGGGCAACCCCCTCCGCGAGTTCGAATCTCGCCTCATCCGCCACCAAAGGTCTTGGCCCACTGGTCAAGACCTTTTTGCGTATGTGGCAAGACTTGGGGCGTAGGCTGGGGGTATAGGCCAGATTGGGGTTATAGGCCAGATTGTGTGTCCGGAGGCAGGGGGTGTTAGGTAGCGTCAGGTGTCTGGACGAGGGTGACATTCAGGTTACAGTCGTGCCCCCTGTTTCCCGACCAACGAGGGCGACACATGGTACGACACGCCGTACCCATGGCAAACCACCCCCAAAAGTTTGCCGTGTTTGGCGGAATATAGCGGAAGTCGGCAAACTTTTGGGGGTGGTTTGCCGCACCGTCGGCGTGTCGCGGCGAGCGGACACCGTCTACAACGTGCGCTTGGCCCGAATCGCCTCGGCGCGCGCCGCCAACTGACTGTCGGGCGGATACGCCACATGTTCCAGAGTCAACCCCTGCGGCGCGATCGGTCCGGTCGAGCCTTCCCGCAGCGGCACGGCCATCTTCCCGGCGAACCAGTCCAGGTCCTTCTTACCCTGTCCCACCTTCACGCAGGCATTGACCAGGGAACGGACCATATTGCGGGCGAAGGCGTCGGCCACGATCGTGAAGCACAGCAGTCCGGATTCGGCCGCGGGCACGGTATATCCATCGGCGGTCCCCTGTCCGGCGTCCCGGGCGTGATCGGGTCGGTCCGGGACCAGGGGCGAGACCGGGATGCGCGACCAATAGGCCCGCTTGACCTCGCGAATCGTGGTGCCGCCCGGATTGGGGGTCGCGAACGAACCGAAATCGTGCAGGCCGAGCGTCATGGCCGCCGCCGCGTTCATCGCGTCGATGTCGAGCCGGTCGTCGATGGCCAGCACGAAGCCGCGCATCCGGGGATCCACCGGACGCCCCTCATCGCAGATACGGTACACATAGGTGCGTTCCAGCGCCGAGAACCGGGCGTCGAACCCGTCGGGGGCCACATTCACCGCATGGATGGCGATGTCGGCGGGAACCATGCGGGACAAGCGACGGAACAGCGCCTCCGGGGCGGGCACGCCCATATGGCCCACGCAGCGGCCCAACGTGGCCTGGGACACGTCCAGGTGACAGACCTGATGCAGCGCGTGCACGCCGGTGTCGGTCCGGCCGGCCACGGTCAGACGCAGCGGCTCGTCGGCGTCATCCTGCGGGACGCGCAGGATTGTGTGCAGGGCTTGCTCCAACTCGCCTTGCACGGTACGCAGCGTCGGCTGCTTGGCCCAGCCGTAGAACGCGCCGCCGTCGTATCCCAGGTCCAGTCTCAGTCTCACCATGTCCGACTCCTCACCTTCTTCCCGATTCTCCCCGGCCCCTTCCTCCGGGTCGCTCCCGGACCATGTTCCGCTCCCTCCCCGGACTCTGATCCATCGTGACTGTGATCCATCTCCCAAACGTTGAAATACCAACCTTTTGTGGAATGGATCAGGGGCACGATGTGTCAGAGTCCGGAGAAGACCCCGTGACTCTGATCTATCGTGACGGTGATCCATCTCCCGAAACGTTGGAATACCAACATTTTAAGGAATGGATCAAGGTCACGATGTGTCAGAGTCCGGAAGGGTGCGTGGAGGTCCGGGAGGTGTGGCTACGAAAAAGGGCCGGGAACTGGTGGTTCCCGACCCAATCAGCCTATCAGGCTATGCTCACTCGGCCTTCTCGGCCTCGTCCGCGGTCTCCTCAACCGGAGCCTCGGCTTCAACGGCCTGCTCGGCCGGAGCCTCAGCGGCGGTCTCCTCGACCACGGCCGGGGTCTCGTCCTCGGCGGCGACCTTGGCGGCGGCTTCGGCTTCCTTCACCACGGCCTTCTTCGGGCTCACCGGCTCGGTGACCAGCTCGATGATGGCGGCGGGAGCGGCATCGCCCTTACGCGGGGCGATCTTGATGATGCGGGTGTAGCCGCCCTCACGCTGCTCCATCTGCTCGGCGATCTGGGTGAACAGCACATGCACCACGGACTTGTTGCGGATGACGCGCATCACGCGACGGCGGGAGTGCAGATCACCGCGCTTCGCGAAGGTGATCAGGCGCTCGGCCAGCGGACGCAGACGCTTGGCGCGCTGCAGGGTGGTGGTGATGCGGCCGTACTGGAACAGGCTGGTGGCCATGTTCGCGAGCATCAGGCGCTCATGCGCGGGGCTGGACGCCAGACGCGGGCCCTTCTTCGGGGTAGGCATAGTTAGTTACTCCTTATTGCCCCGGAGTCCAGGTGGGCAACTGCCCGAGCATCCGAACTCCGGAACGGTTGGTCGAAGTTGGCGGTTCACTCGTCCTCGGGCGAGAAGAACGTGCCACCTTCAAGGTTGTTGGCGTCGAAGCCCAGCGGCGAGGCCTTCAGCGACAGTCCGAGCGACTGCAGCTTCTCCTTGACCTCATCGATCGACTTCATGCCGAAATTGCGGATGTCGAGCAGGTCCTGCTCGGTGTGGGAGACGAGCTCGCCGATGGTGTGGATGCCCTCGCGCTTCAGGCAGTTGTAGCTGCGCTGAGTGAGGTTGAGATCCTCGATCGGCACGGCCATCTCGGGGTTCGTCTCCTCGACCACGGGGGCCGGGCCGACCTCGACGCCTTCCGCCTGGGTGTTGAGCTCGCGGCACAGGCCGAACAGCTCGACCAGCGTAGAGCCGGCGGAGGCCACCGCGTCACGCGGCGAGATGGCGGGCTTGGTCTCCACGTCCAGAATGAGCTTGTCGAAGTCCGTGCGCTGCTCCACACGGGTGGCCTCGACCTTGTAGCTCACCTTGAGCACCGGGGAGTAGATCGAGTCGACCGGGATGCGGCCGATCTCGTCGTTATCCTGCTTGTTCATCTGCGCGGGCACGTAGCCACGGCCACGCTCGACGGTGAACTCAATCTCGAGCTCGCCGTCCTCGGCCAGGGTGGCGATGTGCTTGTCCGGATTGGCGATGGTCACGCCGGCAGGCGGGGTGATGTCGCCGGCGGTCACTTCGCCCTCACCGTTCTTGCGCAGGTACATGACGACCGGTTCGTCATATTCGCTGGTGAGCACGATTCCCTTGATGTTGAGCAGGATCTCGGTCACGTCCTCCTCGACACCGGGCAGAGTGGTGAACTCGTGCAGGGCACCGGAGATACGCACCGACGTCACAGCGGCACCCGGGATGGAGCTCAGGAGCGTACGGCGCAGCGAGTTGCCAAGCGTATAGCCGAATCCGGGCTCGAGCGGCTCGATCGTGAAGCGGGAGCGCTGGGGGTTGAGGGTTTCCTCGGTAAGTGTCGGACGCTGTGCGATAAGCACTGTGGTATCCTTTCAGCTCCCAACCGGTGGTGCACTCACCGGCCGAAGCGGGTTGGATGGATGGTTGGTGTGCTCAGACGCGACGGCGCTTCGGGGGACGAACGCCGTTGTGTGCTTGCGGGGTGACGTCGGTGATGGAACCGACCTCGAGTCCGGCGGACTGCAGGGAGCGGATCGCGGTCTCACGACCGGAGCCCGGGCCCTTGACGAACACGTCGACCTTCTTCAGACCGTGCTCCATCGCCTTGCGGGCGGCGGATTCGGCGGCCATGCCGGCGGCGTACGGCGTGGACTTACGGGAGCCCTTGAAGCCGACATCGCCACCGGACGCCCAGGAGAGCACGGCTCCGGACGGGTCGGTGATCGAGATGATGGTGTTGTTGAAAGTGGACTTGATGTGCGCCTGCCCGACCGGCACCGACTTGCGGTCCCGGCGACGCGGCTTGCGCGCAGCTTGCTTGTTCGCTGCCATTGACCCTCGTTTCCTAATAACGAATTTCTATGTCTGCTCCGGACGATGGAGCCTGCGCCCCGTGGCCCGGAACCCGCCACCGATTACTTGGTGGCCTTCTTCTTTCCGGCAACCGTACGCTTCGGGCCCTTGCGGGTACGGGCGTTGGTCTTGGTGCGCTGACCACGCACGGGAAGTCCCTTACGGTGACGCTGGCCTTGGTAGCAGTTGATCTGGATCTTGCGACGGATGTCCGCGTCGATCTCACGACGCAGATCGCCTTCGATCTTGTAGTTGCCTTCAAGATAGTCACGCAGCGTGATCAGCTGCTCATCCGTCAGATCCTTGACGCGGGTGTCCGGATTGATACCGGTCGCGGCAAGCGTTTCCTTCGCACGAGTGCGACCCACACCGAAGATATAGGTGAGGGCGATCTCGATGCGCTTCTCATTGGGGATGTCGACTCCGGCAAGACGTGCCATTGCGATTCCTTCTCATGTTCCGCAGGTCTTGCGCCGAGTCGTCCGGTCTCCCGGCCCGGGCCTGCGTACCCGGGGTTCAGCCGTTCGGCTGTGACTCAGCGCCTCTACTGTTATGCCGCTGGAATCTGCGACTCAGCCCTGACGCTGCTTGTGGCGCGGGTTGACGCAGATCACCATGACGCGGCCGTGACGACGGATCACGCGACAGTTCTCGCAGATCCTCTTCACACTAGGGCTGACCTTCATGGTTTTCCTTTGCTTGTACCTTACTTGTAACGGTACGTAATACGGCCTCGGTTCAGATCGTAGGGGCTCATCTCGAGCACCACGCGATCCTGCGGCAGGATGCGGATGTAGTTCTTGCGCATCTTGCCGGAGATGGTGGCCAGCACGACGTGCTTGTTCTCAAGTTCGACGCGGAACATCGCGTTCGGGAGGGCTTCCACCACCCGACCTTCGACTTCGATCACACCGTCTTTTGCCATGAGCCTCGTTCCGTTCCTTGGCTGATTACCTGCGGTGCATCATAAGACACACCAAATTGCAATAATACAGGAAACGGGGACCATACCACACACGGCGTGTCGTATGGTCCCCGTCCGGATGACATCTGCTATGGCAGATCACTCACCAAGCTGATCGATGATCTTGGCGTTGATCGCGTCGATCTCGCCGACGCCATCCACCACGACCAGCATGCCGCGGTTCTCGTAGATGTCCAGCAGCGGCGCGGTCTCACGCTCGTAGGTTTCCAGACGCTTGGCGATGGCCTCCGGGGTGTCGTCGGAACGGCCCTGCTCTGCGGCGCGCTTGGCCATGCGCTCGAGCAGCACCTCACGGGCGGCCTCCAGGACCACGGCGTGGTCCAGCGGCGTGCCCAGATCGGCGAGCATCTCGTCGAGGGCCTGCACCTGGGCGGCGTTGCGCGGATACCCGTCGAGGATCCAGCCGTTCTGGGCGTCCTCCATGGCCAGACGGTCCTTGACGATCTGGTTGGTCAGCTCGTCCGGCACCAGCTCGCCGCGGTCCATATAGGCCTGGGCCTGCTTGCCAAGCTCCGTCTGGTTCTTGAGGTTGTAACGGAAGATATCGCCCGTCGAGATGGCGGGGATGCCGTAGTGTTCGCTCAGCAGCGCGGCCTGGGTGCCCTTGCCGACGCCCTGCGGTCCCATGATCAGCAGTCGCATTGGTATTGTCTCCTTGTTTTTAAGTGACTCGATTACTTGCCCTCGACGTGGTCGGTGCCTTCGAACAGGAATCCGGCGTACTGGAACTGTTCGGTCTGGGCCTTGGCCTGACGCAGCGAGTCCAGTCCGACACCCGCGATGATCAGGATCGTGGTGCCGCCGAACGGCAGCTGCGTGTTGAGGTTCAGCGCCATGATGAGCACGGTCGGGATGAGCGCCACGAACAGCAGGTAGATGGCGCCCACGGTGTTCAGTCGGTTCATGACGTAGTTGAGGTAGCGGCTGGTGGCGTTGCCGGCGCGGATGCCCGGGATGAAGCCGCCGTACTGCTTCATGTTGTCAGCGGTCTCGTCCGGGTTGAACGTGATCGAGGTGTAGAAGAAGCAGAAGAAGACGATCATCAGCGCATACAGCGCGATGTACCACACCGAGGTGGTATCGGCCAGGTTGGAGTTGATCCACTCCACCCAGCCGGCGCTGCTGTCGCCGAACTGGGCGATCAGCGTCGGGATGGCCAGGATCGACGAGGCGAAGATCGGCGGGATGACGCCGGACATGTTGATCTTCAGCGGCAGGTAGGTGGAGGAGCCGCCATACATCTTGCGGCCGATCATGCGGCGCGTGTACTGCACCGGGATGCGGCGCTGCGACAGCTCGACGAACACCACGAACACCAGGATGACCATCAGCACGCCCACGACGATGCCGAACTTCAGCCAGTCGCCGTCGGTGCCGTCGGTGCCCCAACCGATCTCCCACAGCTGCGGCAGGAAGCCGGAGCAGATGGACATGAAGATGAGCACGGACATGCCCTGGCCGATGCCCTTGTCGGTGATGAGCTCGGCCATCCACATGATCAGGCCGGTGCCGCCGGTAAGCACGAGCACCATGACCACCAGCGACCACGGGGTGTCGTTCGGAATCACATCGGAGCACTGATTGTTGAACAGCGCGCCCGAGTTGGCGGTCACCACGATGGTGGTGGACTGCAGCACGGCCAGACCGATGGTCAGGTAACGGGTGTACTGCGTGAGCTTCGCTTCGCCGGACTGCCCCTCCTTGTGCAGCGCCTCGAAGCGCGGAATCACCACGCGCAGCAGCTGGATGACGATCGACGCGGTGATGTACGGCATGACACCCAACGCGAAGATCGACAGCTGCAGCATCGCGCCGCCCGAGAACAGATTCACCAGACCGATGAAGTTCTCCTGATTGTTCGTCATCTCGTTGGCGCACTGCTGCACCACGGTGTAGTCCACACCCGGAATCGGGATGAACGAACCGATTCGGTAGATGATGATCATACCGAGGACGAAGAAGATCTTGTTCCTCAGCTCCTTCGTCCGAAAGGCCTGGATTAACGTCCTCACCTTGGATTCCTTCCTGATATCGTGCGTCATGCACGGCATGCGAACAGACTCTAACCGACGAGTCTAGCGCACAGTGCCTACCGGGATGCGTGGGGTTCCGTCGGATCCACGCGATGCCGGTCCAAAACAAACGTGACCCTCCCCGTCTGAGATGGGGAGGGTCACGTTCATATCAAGCCATGGGCTTCATCCCCGAGGCGACTCAGTCCTCGGAGACGGAACCGCCGGCGGCCTCGATCTTGGCCTTGGCCGAGGCGGAGGCCTTCATGCCCTTGAGCGTGAAGGCGGCCGCGGCGTCGCCGTCGCCCAGGACCTTGACCGGGTAGCCCTTGCGGACGGCACCCTTGGCGATCAGGTCCTCGACGGTGATCTCGCCACCGTTCGGGTACAGCTCGTTGAGAGCCGCGACGTTCACGACCTGGAACTCCTTCTTGAAGGGGCTCTTGAAGCCGCGAAGCTTCGGCAGGCGCATGTACAGCGGCAGCTGGCCACCTTCGAAGCCAGGACGAACCTGGTAGCGCTTCTTGGTGCCCTTGTCGCCACGGCCCGAGGTCTTACCCTTGGAGCCTTCACCACGGCCGACGCGGATGCGGTCCTTCTTGGCACCCGGAGCCGGCTTGAGGTCATGCATCTGCAGGATCTCATTGTTCTCAGTAGCCATAATCAGTCAACCTCCTCGACGGTCACCAGATGGCGCACCGCGTTGACCAGGCCACGATTGGCCGGCGTGTCCTCGCGGACCACGCTCTGGCCGATCTTACGCAGGCCGAGGGTCTGCACGGTGGCGCGATGGGCCGGCTTGGAGCCGATGGTGCTGCGCACCAGAGTGATCTTCATGTTCTTGGCCATCACTCACCATCCTTAGCGTTAGCGGCCTGGGCCTCCTCGCGGGCCTTGCGGGCCTCGGCGATGCCCTGGGCGCGGGAGCGCAGCAGAGCGTCCGGAGCGACCTCGTTGAGGGCCAGACCACGGCGGGCCGCGATCTCCTCCGGCTCCTCGAGCTGCTTCAGGGCGTCCACGGTGGCACGCACGACGTTGACCGCGGTGGCGGAACCCATCGACTTGGTCAACACGTCGGTGATGCCGGCACACTCCATGACGGCGCGGACGGCGCCGCCGGCGATAACGCCGGTACCCGGGGCGGCCGGGCGCAGCAGGACGGTGCCGGCGGCGTCATGGCCGATGACGGGGTGGACGACGGTGCCACGCACGCGCGGCACGGTGAACATGTGCTTCTTGGCGTCCAGCTGGCCCTTGGCGATAGCGGCCGGAACCTCACGGGACTTGCCGTAGCCGACACCGACAGTGCCGTTGCCGTCGCCGACCACCACGAGGGCGGCGAAGCTGAACGTACGGCCACCCTTGTGGGTCTTGGAGACGCGGTTGATGGTCACCACGCGGTCGAGCAGCTCGTCGCCGCGGTTCTCCTCGCGACGGTTGCGGCGCTCGCCACGGCGACCCTCACCACGCTGGCCACGGCGCGAACGACGGTCGTCGTTGCGCTCCTCGGCGGGCGCCTGAGTGTTCTGAGTTTCTTCAGCCACTTGGGTTTCCTTCTCGTTGTCGCTCACAGCTCCAGACCTCCCTCGCGGGCGCCTTCAGCAACAGCTGCGACGCGGCCATGATACTTGTTGCCACCACGGTCGAACACCACCTTGGTGATGCCGGCGTCCTGGGCCTTCTTGGCGATGAGCGAGCCGACCTGCTTGGCGGCCTCGACCTTGGTGCCCTGGAAATCGGCCAGATCGGAGATCGTCGAGGCGCTGACCAGGGTGATGCCCTTGGTGTCGTCGACGACCTGCGCGACCATATGGCGGTTCGAGCGGGTGATCACCAGACGCGGACGCTCCGGGGTGCCGGTGATGCGCTTGCGAAGACGGGCGTGACGGCGCAGACGAGCGACCTTCTTGCCCTTACCGATAATCTGCACGGTCATATCACTTACCAGCCTTTCCAGCCTTGCGCAGGATACGCTCGTCGGCGTACTTGATGCCCTTGCCCTTGTAGGGTTCCGGGGCGCGCAGCTTGCGGATGTTCGCGGCCACCTGACCCACAGCCTGCTTGTCGGTGCCCTTGACGATCACCTGGTTGGGGTTCGGCAGTTCGAACTCGATGCCTTCCGGCGGTTCGACGGTGATGGTGTGCGAATAGCCGAGCGAGAACTCGATGCCCTTGCCCTTCATCGCGGCACGGTAACCGGTGCCGATGATCTCGAGGGTCTTGGCATAGCCTTCGTGCACGCCCTTGACCATGCCGGCGATGATCGAACGGCTCAGGCCATGCTTGGCGCGGGTCGGACGAGTGTCGTCAGCCGGGGTGAGGATGATCTCGTTGCCTTCAACGGCGCCCGTGATGCCCTCGGGGATAACGTAGGAGTCGGAACCCTTCGGGCCCTTGGCCGAGAAGTTCTGACCGTCGATCGTGACTTCCACGCCGGCCGGGATGGCGACGGGGAGCTTACCAATATGCGATGCCATGTGTCAGCTCTCCTTTCTCACCACACATAGGCGACGATCTCGCCGCCGATGCCCCGGTCGAGGCATTCCTTCTGGGTCAGCAGTCCCGAGCTCGTCGAGATGATCGCGATGCCGAGGCCACCCAACGGCATGGGCAGCGCGTCGGACTTCGCGTAGCGACGCAGGCCGGGCTTCGAGATGCGCTTGATGCCCTGGATCGAGCGCTCACCGTTCGGGCCGTACTTGAGAGTGATCTCAAGGGTCTGGCCGACGCGGGCCTCCTTGGCGGTGAAGTCCTGGATGAAACCTTCACGCTTGAGGATCTCGGCGATGTTCGCCTTGAACTTCGAGTACGGCATATCCACGGTCTCGTGCTTCGCCGCGCTCGCATTACGCAGACGCGTAAGCATGTCTGCGATCGGATCTGTCATTGTCATGTGGGCTAACGCCCTTTCTCGCCGTGGTTTCCGCCGCCCTTACCCCTTTCGGGGATCCAGGCCGCGGACCTTCAGCGTCGATGGTTTACCAACTGGACTTCGTAACTCCGGGCAGCTCGCCACGGTGGGCCTTCTCACGAAGGCAGACGCGGCACAGGCCGAACTTGCGGTAGACGGAGTGGGGACGACCGCACACCTGGCAGCGCGTGTACGCGCGCACCTTGAACTTCGGCTTGGCGGCCGCCTTGTTCTTCAGAGCGGTTTTTGCCATATCAGTTCTCCTTGAAGGGGAAGCCCAGGTGCTTGAGCAGCGCGCGGGCCTCGGTGTCGTCCTTGGTGCTGGTCACCACGGTGATGTCCATACCACGCTGATGATCGATCGAATCCGGATCGATCTCGTGGAACATGGACTGCTCCGTGAGGCCGAAGTTGTAGTTGCCGTTGCCGTCGAACTGGTTGCCGTTGATGCCGCGGAAATCGCGGATGCGCGGCAGGGCCAGGGTCAGCAGACGGTCCAGGAACTCCCACATGCGATCGCCACGCAGCGTCACATAGGCACCGATGGCCTGGCCCTCACGCAGATGGAACTGCGCGACGGACTTCTTGGCCTTGGTGATCTTCGGCTTCTGGCCGGTGATCAGGGTGAGGTCCTTGACGGCGCCTTCGATGAGCTTGGAGTCGCGAGCGGCGGCACCAACGCCCATGGAGACGACGACCTTCTCGACACGCGCCACCTGCATCGGGTTGGAGTACTTGAACTCCTTCTCGAGCTCCGGCACGATCTGGTCCTTGTACTGCTGCTTCAGGCGCGGGGTGGCCGGCGCTTCGATAGTGGTATCGGTCATGCCAGCTCCTTTCCGGACTTCTTGGCAACACGCACGCGCACGGTCTTGACCTTGCCGTCGCGAGCCTCTTCCTTCACGATCACGCCCACGCGGGTCGGCTGCTTGGTCTCCGGGTCGATCAGCATCACGTTGGAGCGATGGATCGGGGCCTCGACGGAGACGATGCCGGACTGCTGACCCTGCTGGGTGGCGCGAACGTGCTTCTTGACGATCTGCACGCCTTCGACGATCAGGCGGTCGTTGGGCAGCACGCGGGTGACGGTGCCTTCCTTGCCGCGGTCCTTGCCGCGGATGACCTTGACCAGGTCGCC
>OLQE01001397.1_pt1 | contig 13224 bp, 22 predicted proteins | sample 1643161 | NCBI WGS metagenome assembly OLQE01 (sample SAMEA3136650, study PRJEB25190) | human gut metagenome | reverse complement strand
GCCTCCCCTTCATCGCGGGCTTTCAAAAACCATGCAAGCATGGTTGCGAGAGCCGTATGGCGTCTGCGATTTGTAATACAAACCGCAGACGCCATACCGGTCGCCTCCATGGCGGTCGGCGGCCGTCTCGGCCATCGGGCTTGCGGCCCGACGGCGGCCCCGCTTGCGGCGGGGGCGCGCCTGAAGGCGCGGGGAAACCTCGCTTGCGGCGAGGATTTCCGCTACTGCGAAAAAGAAAACCCCCGGGCGAACTCCAGGCTCTAATTGCCTGGTTCATTCCGAAGGTTTTACCGCCCCATCATACCACCGCTCCTGCGCAGGTTCCGCGCCGCCGCCCATGGTAGAATCTTCGGCGGTGCTCCGTCATGTCCTGGGCAGCATCCGAAAGGAGAAGCTCATGGACACACAGACAGTCATAGCCGTGTGCGAGTTGTTGTTGGTGGTCATCGGAATCGTCACCTTGGCGAGGAAGGATGAGTGACGGACGGCGTTGGGACAACGAAAAAGACCGGGACACCCTGGAAAGTAGCCCGGCCTAACTAGGTAACCGATGCTGCCCGGCTTAGGCGGGGCACCGATTGACCTGCATTATAGCACGCGCCCGGAACGCGCTCCAGCGACGCTCCGGGCGCGTTCATCAATCCGGCATCTTCGCGAAGAACTCCTTCAGCGACAACCCGTAGCCAGCGACGATCCTCTCCAGGCTGTTGATCGTCGGGTTCCTCTTCCCCAGCTCTATGTCGCCCAGGTACGTCTTGTTCAACCCGACCACCAAGCCGAATTCGCGCAGCGACCAACCGCGATCCTCGCGGAGGTCTTTCAACAGCTGGCCAATCTGTGCGTTCGTGTTCGACATGCCCACAACGCTATGCGAGCATGTACACTGATTCACCGTATATCAGTTTACGATTTGAACGCGAAGGGGTGACGTGGTTGGGAAGTTACGAAGCGCTGCTGCAGGCAATCGCCGATGGTGCCGCCGCGATATTCGCAATGGCAACGACAGAGGCCGAGGTCTGCGATCTTGAACAGGCGATATACGAGGAAATTGACAGGATCGCCGCAGCCAAGACCGCCGACCTGTCATGAAGCACCGCGCCGGGGGATCCCCGGCGCGGTGCTGCGAATCACAGCGCTTCGGCGTCCTCGAAGCTCATCATCAGGCCATCGACCCTTGCCCAGCGCTTCGCCCGGTTCGCGCCGGGGGTTGTCTCGTGCCACGAGTTGTCCCATTCGTTGAGGGTGTCGGCCTCCCACGTCCTCTCGCCGCCGACCTCCTGCACGACCACCGGCTGCGGCACGATCTTCGTCTGCACGCCCTCCATCGTCTGCCCCTTTCGTCGCGAAGCTCCTTGCGGACACTAAAGCAGGTTTCAACCACGCGAGTGTCCCGCGTTCGGGACGTTCATCGAGTTTCCCCCAAATCCTCATCGGGAACGTACCTCATCAGGTCTCCCGGCTGGCATCGAAGCTCCCTGCACATCGCCTCCAGCGCCGCCAGCTTGACCATGCGGGCCTTTCCCCTCCTGATGCGTGAAAGGTTGACCTCGCTCATGCCGACCTTGCGGGCCAAGTCCTTCCCCCTGGCACCACGGGCCTTCATCACCGCGTCGAGCGTGCAGACGATCATTCCCCAGGCCCTCCCCACGGCCACCTCCAGCGCCGGCCCTTCTTCTGCTCGCTGCTCTCCAGCGCCCGCTCCTGGACGTTCGCCGCGTGCAGGGCCTGGGCGGCCTTCGCGGTCTCCTGCGCCGCCTCGAGGGCGCGGCCCATGCTCGCTATCTGGCCATCCTTCACCGCGAGCTGCTCCGTGAGCGCGGCCACCGTCTGCGCCCACCCGTCGCTGGCGCGCTCGGCGTATGGCTCGCGTATGGCATCGTGTATGGCACCCTCGATCACCTCGGTTGCGGTCTTCCCGCTTTCGGAACATAGTTTTTCCAGTTCGTTCACGGTTTCTTGCTCTAGCCGGTATGTTTTCTTGACCTTCAACAGCGTATGGCTCCCGTCTGGCAAAACGTATGGCACCAAGCCAGTCTAGCACTCGTACTCGGGGCCTGTCTCCTCATCGACCGTGTAGTAGTTCCACCCGCCCTGGCCATCCCGAACGGCGTTTTCCGGGACGTTTCGACCGACCATTGACACCGACCTGCCAAGCGATCCCAGGTAGTCGCAGTAGTCCGCGGCGTCCTGGTCGCTTCCGAACTCCCCCAGGCGCTCGCCCGTCTCCTCGTCGATGACGGCCACCGTGCGCTCATCCAGAGCCACGTTCCACGTCCCCGTCTTCATGGCCCCGCGGATCGTCTTCATGTATCGCTCGATCGCGGCGCTGCACGCGGTGTCGAGCAGCCGGCTCCACACGTCGTTGTTCTCGTCGCACCAGTTCCAGAACTCGAACAGGTCTGCCCGCCCCGTCTCCTGCGCGTGCGACATGATATGCCTCCTCATCGCCATCATCTCGCCGTGCAGGTCATCGGTCTGCGCGCACCAGTCACGCCAGTTGGCCCCGCCGAACTCCACGATGCCCTCCGGGTCGTACTTCGCCTTGTCCGGGCTTTTCAGGTGGCAGAGGTACGCGGCCATGGCCGCCTTCGACTTCACCCATTTGATGTTCGAGCTGTTCAGGAAAGCGAAGTCCTTCTTCACCGTCTCGAAGTTCACGGGGTTGGGGTACTCGGCCAGCCAGTGGCGGTGCGGCTTCTTGAACGCCCCGGCCTTGTGGGAAGGATCCTTCTTCTCGTCGGCTTTCGTCCACGCGTCCTTGTCGTGAACGGGCGACACCGCGACCGGCAGGCCCATCTCGTCGATGTCCTGCCTCCAGTTCGGCGCGCTGTCCTCGTAGAACACGCCCATCCATACCTGGTGGCGCTCGCCCCGACGCTTCGCGTCGTAGCGTTTTTCAGCTTCCTTCTGGGCTTCCGTCCTTTTCGCTGGCATAAAAAAACCTCCTGGCTTCGGAGGCAACTCGTTTTCGTGGATGGTATGTTCACTCCCTGGCAGCATCACCCGTGTTTTGATACAATACCGGGTGGTGCTGGAATACGAACGCGAGCTGCGCTGTTTTCTAAATCCTTCGTTTCCGGCGTCGTTTGAGGTGCGAACTCAAACGGCCTACGGCCATTCTAACATAACCCGCCCGCCTCGCCGCCGGCGGGTTTTTTGTTGCAAAATCTCGTTTTTTGAATTATTCATTGCCCAGATATTTCAAGTTGTTTGAACTGGGAAAACAAATTATTCACCCAGATATGGGATATGGGCAGCCCCAGGGGTGGGGGTCGTAGAAAGCCCCACCCCCGCAAAACCGAAGCCCAAAAACCCCGCAGTGAATGGCGGAAACGGGCGCCGACGATGCGCTTCAAAGCCACGGAGCGCTCTGCTCGCGCTCCGATTCCGTCTCAACCTATCCTGGGAGCTTCGGGGGCAAAACAACGCCTTAGAACGGCTCTCGTTGCCCCCGACGGGGCTTTGAGTACCTTCCTGGAGGGCTTCAGAACGCCACTTCGGGGATCTCCTCGATCATCGCCTCGTTCGCCGCGCTGCGCAGCGCGTTAAAGCGTCCCAGGTTCGCCGGCGATCCCATGGCTTCGGCGTCCCGCCTCCACGAGCTCACCGCCTCCTCCCTGCGCGCCCCCGCCGCCGTCGCGACGATCCCCATCTCCCAGTCGATCATCTCTGCCGGCTTCGCGGCCATGCCCTCCGGGTCGTTCTCGACCATCCACCCGTGCAAGGCCGACGCCACCGGGTCGGAACGCCACCCGCTGATCGAGATCTCCCAATCCACGAACTCCCCTCCGAGGCCGCTTTCCTCGGCTTCTGCGACCAGGTTTTCATACAACGCCCGGTAGTCCATATGGCACCGCTCCTCTCCGAAGTCAACCGCTCCCATTATGCGGCTCGAACGCAGCAGGGAGGTCAGCAAGAGACGCACGTTGTAACACAAAATAAATTTTGCGCTACAACGTGCAGCGGGGCTTCCGCCCCGAACCCTGGAACGCGCCGCACGCGGCGCGTAAGCCGGAGGCAAGCCTCCGGGCCGTACAGGCACGGGTCGGCTGCGCGGACGGGCGGCCGGGCCGCCCCTCGCTAACGCTCGCTCGCTGCGCTCGAAACGCATTGAAGGAAGGAAGCCGGTTGCCGCGATCCAAAGGCTACAAGAAGCAGGAAGCGCTCGACGGCGGCTACCTCAACGTCAGGCTCTCGGCCGACCTGAGCGCGAAGCTCGACCGCGACTGCGCCGACTACGCGCGCAGGGCGGGGAAGCCCGACGCCTCAAGGGTGCGGGGCTCCTACGTCCGGGAGCTCATCTCCGCCGGCCTCCAAGGTGCCGCCGACGCCGATCTGGAATCAGCCTCGAGGGCGATGAAATCGGTGGCGTGGGAGCTCGAGGCGGCGTCTATCGGAGCCTCGCTAGCGCCCACGGCCAAGGCCCTGCAGGGATGGAGCGACCGGCTGATGGAGGCCTCCTTGATGCTCGACCGGGCAGCGGGGGAGCGCTAGCGATGCCGATGCTCAAGACCATAACCGGTCACACGGGCTGCGCCGGCGTCATGGACTACCTGCGCAAGGGGTCGAAGGACGACAGGCGCAAGCGCCGCATGGGCGAGATAAGCGAGGCCGACACGCTCCGCGTGGCGGCGAAGGGCATAGCCGGCTACCTCCACGACGGGCACGGCGCGGAGTTCGACCGCGCCCTCGCCGAGGACTTCGTCGGGATCCCTCCGAGCGCGCAGGGCGACTGGGCTCGGTACATGGACGACCTCAGGCGTGCCGCCGGATGCGACAGGAGGACGGGCGGAAGGGAGGGGAAGGCCGTCACCTACCGCCACTACGTGCTCGCGCCAGACCCCGAGGACGGCATCGATCTGGACACGCTCAGGGCGTACGCGAAGGAGTGGGTGGTGAAGGCGTTCGGCCCCGGAGCGACGGCCGCCATCGTCTACCACGACGACAACCACGAGCGCCTGAAGAAGGGCCTGCAGGGAATACCCCACGCGCACATCTGCATCAACGCGCTCAACACGCAGACGGGCAGGAAATGGCATTTCGCGAAAGACGACCTCGCCCGCCAGGCGAACGTCGCGCAGGAGCTCGCCGAGAAGTACAGCCTGGCGCCGTTGCCGAAAATGAGGACGTCCGACGCCAGGGAAGATCCCTTGAAGACGATGCGCATCTGCAGGACGAAGGAGGAGTGCGCGATGCTCGCCAAGGGGTTCGTGCCTTACAAGGAGTCCATCAGGAAGGCCGTCGCCAAGGCGTGCAGGACGGCCAGCAGCTGGGACCAGTTCAAGGCGGCCCTCGCCGACAAGGGCGTGAGCGTGACCATAACCAGGAGAGGGACGCTGACGTACTGCGACTCCAACGGGCGCAAGGCCAAGGAGCAGAAGCTCGGCCTGAACTTCGGCATCGTCGCGGTAGGGGAGGCCATCAAGCGGAACTCGTCCGAGTCCGTATCCCTCCCCGACGTCGACGCCACGCCGGCGACGTACGACGTCTCCCTCGTGAGGAGGCGGGGGAAGGTCGAGTGCCGTCTCGGCACCGAGAGGCTCGTATGGCACGAGGAGGCGGGATCCCGCTGGCAGCACCTCGACAACATCAAGTCGCTCGAGCGCGCGGCCAAGGTCAAGGAGATCTACGGGATAGTCGACGGCGAATCGTACTCCCGCACCCTCTCGCATCTCAACCTGCAGCTCGAAGAAGCCGCCAGGAACCAGGATCCGGCCGCCGCCCGGATCCGGTGCGAGATAAAGAGCGTCATGTACGCCCAAGCCGTTATAGACCTCGCGTCCGCGCGCAAGCGCATAGGCGACGAAGCGGTGCTGTCGTATTCCGAGTCGCTGCTGAGGCAGGGCCGCCAGCTCGGCGTGGCCAACATAGAGAGCATCGCCGCCATAGCGCGCAGCAACGGCATCGACCGCACGGAAGGATGGCGCGCCGCGGTGCTCGCCGCCGAGCGGATCATGTCGTCGAGGGAGACGGCCCTGCAGGACGCCCTCGTCGAAGGATCGTGGGCGCGCGACGTCGCACGATACGCGGAAGCGGTCGAGGCCATGCGCGGCGTCGTCGGCGGCAAGAGCGAGGCGGCCTGGACGTACGAGGACGCAAGCGCGGTCCAGGCCGGAACGATCGCCGAGAGGGCCCTCGAGGGCATCGCCGAGTCCAGGGGCGAGAGCGTCGCGGACGTCCTTTCCAAGGCCGAGGGGATGGAGCGCTCCATTGGGGCGGCCGAGGCGGCCTACTTCGACGCGGCGAGGAACCTAAGCCGCGTCTCCGGCGCGCGGGACGCGGCATATGCAGTCGCGGGCCTGGAGCCGCCGGCCCGCAAGGCGGCGGGCGGCGAGGCGGTCAGGCCCAAGCCGCAGGGGCAGGAATCCCGCGGCCAGCGCTCGCGCCTCGCAGCCGAGATCCACGCAAGGCACCTCGAAGAGGCGCGCAAGAAGGCCGTCTCGAGGAGCGCGGCGGCGTCGAGGGCCAAGCAGGCCGCCTACCAGTCCGCGAAGAGCCGGAACATCGCGGCGAACGTGGCGGCCAAGGAAGGGAGGGGCGCGTCGCGGTAGGGACGTCAGACCTCGGCGTCCTCGGCCTCGGCGGCCTCGTCCCAATAAAGGTCGACCTCGGCGTCCTCTACCTCGCCGCCCCCTTGCGGGGCCTCCATCGGCAGCACGTCCTTCAGCCTGTCGACGACGACGAGCTCCCCGACCTTCAGGTAGAGCAGGCCGCCGAGGTACCGCTTGTCGAGCAGCTTCTTCCTGACGAGGAACTCGGGCTCGCGCTCGGGTTTCGGGTCGGGGTTCGCGCCGATCCTCTCGACCTCGTCGTCATGGCAGTAGACGTCCGCGTACAGATGGTCGTCGCCGGACATGAAGGATCCGACGTTGACCCTCTCGTCAACCACGGTCGGGTGCCTGTCCGTGCCCCTCGAGTCCGTCCACCCGTCCATGGTCATGAGGGTGGTGTTGTACTCCCTGTACCCCAAAGCCCCCGTCATCACCGCGACGTTCACGATACCGCCGCCTTGTTCGGGTTGCGCTCGGCCCATTCCGCCTCCGCAGCCGCCTTGCTGGGCCAGAACAGCCATATCTGGGACGACGAGTAGGATCCCTTGTAGGACAGGGTAGCGGGCGAGGACGGGATGGATCCGTCCTCGTTAGGCGTCGTGTAGAACGCGAACTCCTCGCCGGCGCTCGCGTTGGGCTGCTCGCCTTCCGGCTCGAAGAACGAGACCTTCATGTTCTCGCCTACCTCCCATTTTCCGAACATCAAAGGCTGCACCAGGGTCTTGTCGTAGTAGCGCGCCGTGCCGTCGCCGTTAAGGGTGAGCACGTACGCCTTGTCGTACTCGACATGGTACCAGGATCCCACGTACCCTCCGCTCACCGTGTCCTCGGGCTCCGCTTCGGGCTGTTGCGAGGATACAACGATGGCGGCCACGAACATCGCCACGAGGGCGACGACCATGATGGCCGCGAAAACCACGCCGCCGTGATCCTTGACCCAGTACCCCAAATCACTCGCTTTGCTCATCCCGACCTGCCTTGTAGCCATGGTCGATGGCGTAGCCGTACATGCGCTCGAACTCCTCCACGTCCGCCACGACAGCCACCGAGTAGCCGTTCTTGGTCAGGTACGCGAACCCCCTCGTTTCGGAGAGCCCTTCGAGTATCCTTGCCGAATTCACGCGGAACTCGGACAGGGGCACAGCCTTCGCCATCGATCCTCCAACATTTCAGGCCCGGTCTTTTCACGATTGTACCAAATTAGCTATCTTCAAGGTATTAATTCGTTTCGAATTGCTGGTATTATCGATCACGACAGCACATAGGAAGAGGAGGGCCCATGATCGGCGAAGCCGGCTACGAAACGTCAGAAGAAAGCAGCGACTTCAAAGATGTCCGAGAAATGCGCGCCGATAAAACCCAGACCTGGCTGTCTGCGGGATTCGGCGACGACAGCCCCCATGAGTTCGTCGGAACGATCATGCCGGCTTCCCGCGCCGCCGAGGGCAAGTGCGCCGCGCTCCACAGGTTCGCCAACGCCGGGGGAACCCTTTACTCTGCCCTCTACGAGGACGGGCAGGAGATACTCTCTTGCGAGCGAAGCGGCGAAGGGAAGATGATATCCGACTACCTCAGCCGGATTCACGTTCTTTAACGCGGAGGGAAGGCCGGCGAAGGCCGCTGCGCGTAAAAAGTTAGCCTAAGTTTACATAATATGTGTTATCAATTTCGCACGGCCGTCCCAATTTTAATATTGAAATTCGAACTCTAATCGCGTATGCTAGTCCCATAATTAATTGCGAGATCGGAGCGTTTGGATATGCATCCAACCGAATGCACGTTTACTGCAAGCGGGTTCAGGCGAGAGGAATTCGATCACTTCATGTCCATTGCCCGCGAGCTGGGAATCAAGGTCGATTGCGCAGTTTCATCGAGCGGCAAGACGGCGACGGTGCACGTGTCCGACATGCCGGACGTCCAGGACGCGGAAACCATGAGGACGCGGCGCGCAGGCCGTCCGAGCAAGGGCGTGGTGCTCCCACATGATTCCATATTTAATAATGAGACTACCTGCGCCGAGTACCTTGCATGGCAGCAGAACCATTCGGTAGAAGAAGGGATGCGGCAACTCGGCTTGAAGCGCACAACGTATTTCCGCAGGCTCAATTCGATCAAGAAGGCGGTTGAAGAGGCCGAGCGCTTGAACGCAGGCCGCAAGAAGAAAGGCATGAAGCCGCTGTGTCCGCTGCTCGTGCACGTGCGCTGACACTTGAAGCGGGACGCCATTACGATCATGCGTGGCATGGCGGTAGATAGGAGACATGGGAATGGAAAGAATGACGAGGAGAGGGCAAGCACCTGTGAAGAAAGAATTGGTCGAGGCATCGATGAGCGCCTTCGTATTCTGGATGGGGACGATCGCCATCGGCTACATGCTCGTCGCCAACAGCGGATGGAGTCTTCCTTTGTTTCCTCACATGCTGCTCCTATTGCTCGTGTTCGCAGTCGGATCCGTCTTTTCCACGGCCTCATTCTTCCTCACGGCCGCGCGATACTTGCACACCCGTGGAAGGAGAGATCCTGGAAATCTGGACGACTACCCTTCCTTGCGCACACATATCGCCCAGGTGCATGAGCAAGAAAATCGATGACGAACGAGAATCTGCGTTGATCAAGATACCGCTCGATCTCCACGGTTTTCTGAATCTGCGCCCTGGGGAGAGCGGCAGGATGGCGACGGTGCGCGTATCCGACATGCCGTCAGTCTGGGAAGCCGAGACTATGGGAACACGGGGAGCGCAGGGGCTCGACCAAAGGCTCTGTTCTTCAAAATGATGCCATATTTAAAAATGATACTACATGCTCCGATCATATTACATGACAGAAAATGCACTCATCGGAAGAGGGGATCGGAATGCCCGGAAAGATGACGAACCGCGAGTTTTACCATGGGACTCCGGAGCGCGATGCCAAGACCAAGGTTCGTGGATACGTGGGAATGAACAACGTGCGCTTGGTGACGATAGAGTACGACGGCGAGTACGTGGACACGGTGAAGGAGCGCTACTACGGAGTGTGGCTCGACCTTCCCTGCGAGCGCGAGGAGGCCTACTGACCGCACGACGAGGAAGCGATACCCTACCGGCCCCTCCCCTTTCTTACCTCATCGACAACATCTGCAGGTGCGAACAGCTCCCATATTTCCACTCCAAGGGCTGATGCGATCGGCTACGTACCGAACGATGAATTGGACACGATCGCAAGAGGCGTCTACGTCAGCTTGCCGAAAGAGCTCCACTGTATGAGCAACCCGATCCACGACGGCATCCGAAAGCGCCTCAACGAGAGCCGGAGCGGCTAGGATCCCAAACAATCCAAAAACTGTTCGATTGCCTCCGGCACCCATGCGGGCCTACAATTGTATCAAACATTTGTTCTCTATTACGGAGGTAACAGGTCATCATGCCAGACCGCGACGTCCTGCACAGCGACATAAACTGCTGCTACGCGCAGATCGAGTGCCAGGCACGGCCCGAGCTGCGCGGCAAGCCCGTCGTGGTGGGCGGCGACGAGGAGGCGCGCCACGGCATCGTGCTCGCGAAGAACCTCATAGCCAAGCGCGCCGGCGTCAAGACCGCGATGGCGCTGTGGGAGGCGCGGAAGGCATGCCCCGGCCTCGTCGTCGTGCCCCCTGACTACCGGCTCTACATGGACGTGTCGCGGCGAGCCAGGGAGATCTACTACGATTACACCGACCGTGTAGAGCCCTTCGGACCCGACGAGGCTTGGCTCGACGTCACGGGCACCCGCCGGTGCCTCGGGCTCTCCCCCGCCGAGATAGCCCGCGAGGTAAGCGAGCGCATGGTCGCCGAGCTCGGCATCAGCGTGTCGGTCGGGGTGTCGTGGAACAAGATCTTCGCCAAGTTCGGCAGCGACTACAAGAAGCCCGATGCCGTCACGGTGATAACGCGGGAGAACTACCGCGAGGTCGTATGGCAGGCCCCTGTGCGCGACCTGCTCTACGTAGGGCCCGCCACGGAGCGCAAGCTGCACTCCTCGGGCATCGACACGATAGGCCAGCTCGCGTGCGCCTCGGACGAGCTGTTGCGCAACAGGCTCGGCAAGATGGGGTTCGTGCTGCGCGGCTTCGCGCGCGGGCAGGACGCTACCGAGGTCAAGCCCTACGACCGGGACGCCGCCGACGTCATGCGCGAGATCAAGAGCTACGGCAACGGGCTCACGGCCCCCAGGGACATATGCGACCCGCAGTCCGCCAAGGCGTACGTCTGGATGCTCGCCGAGAGCGTCGCCCAGCGCATGCGCGAGGGCCGCGCCAGGGCCCGCACCGTGTCGGTCGGCGCAAGGGCCGCGGACGACCTCTGCACCCGATCGCGCCAGTGCAAGCTGCCGGTGGCCACCGACGTGACGCTCGAGGTAGCGCGCGCCGCTTGGGGCCTCCTACGCGAGCTTGAGCCGCTAGACGCGAGCCATCCCCTGCGCGGGATCCACGTGCGCGCCTCCGACCTCGAGCCTGCCGACGCCGACCTGCAGGCGTCGCTCTTCGACCCGCTTCCCCGCCGCACCGAGATGCGCGAGCTCGACGCCTCCGTCGACGACCTGCGCCGTCGCTACGGCAACAAGTGCGTCGTATGGGGCGCGCAGCTCGTCGACGAAGGCGCGGCCAGCGTCGACGCCAAGGCCGACAACACCGTCCACCCCGTCAGCTTCTTCCACTCGTGAGGAGCTGCTAAATGCATGGAATCGAGAGCCGCAAGAAGACCTACGTGGAGGCCGTGGTGGACATCGACCCCGACGGCCGCCAGCGACCGCTGGCGATCTACTGGGGAGACGGACGATGCTTTGTCGTGGATCGCGTGCTCGAATCGAGGCGCGCGGCGAGCATGAAGGTCGGCGGCCACGGGATCCGCTATACCGTTGAGATCTGCGGAAGGACAAAGCACCTTTGGCATAGCGACGACGGCCGATGGTACGTAGAGGAGATCGTGCCCGGCAACGCCGGGGCACTCTAGCGCACCAGGTCGGACACCTCTACCTCCAAGGCCTCCGCGATGCGACACAGCTTGTTGAACGTCACGTTTATCTCGCCTGCCTCGAGCAGGCTGATGTAGGTCTGGTTGGTGCCGACCATCCGGCCCAGGCGTTCTTGGGATAGCCGCTGCTCCACCCGCTCGACGCGGACGGCATTCCCAAGTCGCTTCCTTCGCTTGTTAAGCTCTACGTCATCCATTCCCCCATTCTCATTTGTTATATGCAATGATTTATTCAATATATATAATGTTTAGCACTCAGCAAGGAAATGAAATAGTCGCGAAAGGAGCGACTCGTGGACCCAGGATCCGCAAGGCCTGCCATGGATAACAGCCCATGGCCATAGTCGTGAAGCTCGAGGCGCTGATGCTGCAGCACGGCATATCCCTCGACAAGATAGCAGCTGCGACCGGGATAACGAACGTCAACGTATCCAGGTTGAAAACGGGGAAGGTGGTCGCCTACAGGGGGACTACGATCGACGCCCTCATCAAGGCGCTCCGAGCGCTCGGCGTCGAAGGATGCGACGTGGCAGACGTGCTCGGCTTCGTGCCGGACGATGAGATCGCGAGCATCGGCGAGGGGGTCTACATCAGCGTGCCGAAGAACCTCCATCACATGAGCAATCCTTACAGCGACGCCGCGAGGGCGAAGCTGCGCGGCGAGGGCGGTCCGAAGACACAATGAAAAGCGAGCAGTAGCGGGTTGGCGAATTGAATCTAAGCGCAGGTCATATCCCAGATTCCCTCAACCGGATCGTCGAGGCGGCCGACGATCTCTTCGCGCCGTACGGAGACGAGGCCGACGTCTACGTAGTGGAATCGATCCTGCATAGGGAGATAGGCAGGATGGCCCTGCAGGCGAGATCCGGGGCGATCCGGCCGCCTCGACCGGAGAAAGGCGCGAGCCCCGCCTGCAGCGCTGATCGAAACGACAGCGGGCTCCTGATAGAGGCGATCGCCGAACGCTCGGCGCTCTTGATTGCTGGGCTCGGGGGCGACGCGGCATCGAACATCGAGGCCGCCATCCACAACGTTATAGCCAGGCGAGGTGCGTCGAGCCGCCGGGCGGTTGGGATCCGTTCGGTCGGTAAGACAGAGGGCAGGCAAGGATTCCCAAATTCCCCTTGACTGCCGGCACCGGGAGGCAGATCATTTTTTCACTGCCGCACGGCGAAGCCGTGCCGATGCGGCCGATGCCTTTCGGTCATCGGGGGATGCCGTCCGCATCTGCGAGGATGTGCAGGAGCTCCTCGGCGTGCCATTGCATGTCCTCCGGTGTTTCGAGCGAAGGGTTGCTGCGCGTCATCTGGTCGATCTCGGCCAAGAGGGGTACGATCCTTCCCGGTGCCACTCGGCCGAGTCTTTGTAGGGATGTTTGGGAGAGCTTTGAGACGTCGAAGCACCAGGTTGTGCCGCCCGCAGGGCGGTTGTCCAAGGTATCGCGCAGCGATTCCGGCATCCCGCCCTCGTGGCGGGCGTCCGAGGAGCCGCGGAGCGGCGTACGCTTTTCCACAATGCGGCGGCAATAGGACAGGAGAGATCTCACAGGTTGAAGGATTTTAGATGTTTTACGCTCTTTAAGATCGGTTAGTGCGCAAAAACCCTGATCACTAGCTTCGTTTTCAAGCCCCATGGCCTTCGTCCTTTTTTCTGGTGCGCTTTTCTCCACATGGTTATCCACT
>OLQE01001396.1_pt1 | contig 13237 bp, 10 predicted proteins | sample 1643161 | NCBI WGS metagenome assembly OLQE01 (sample SAMEA3136650, study PRJEB25190) | human gut metagenome | reverse complement strand
TTTCGTAGACTGACCATAGATCAAACACATTTATCAGATATAGTAATACCATCAACAAAAACAAAAGAAACAGAGAAAATTCAAAATATAAAGAACAGAGAGGTATTATTATGAAATATAAACATCTGGCAATGCTCATGGGAGTTATGATAACAGCAACGTCTGTGGGCTCTACGGCAACTGCGTTTGCGGCGGATAGCAAAACAGAAAGTACTCAGGATGCAGATGACACCACAGAAGATACAGCAGAAGCATCTGACGAGAAAGCAGACGACAGCAAAGAAGAAACAAACGAAAATGAAATTCTCGGAGAAGTAAAATCTGTAGAAGATGGAAAAATCACCATTGCGGTAGGAACCAGAAAAGAAATGAGCCAGCCTGGTGAACAGCCCCAGGGTGGCGAAAATAGCGAAGCGCCGGAGAAACCGGATGGAGATGATGCAAAGGCAGATGGCGATGCCAAAGGTTCTAAAGATGCAGACAGTGAAAAAACAGACGATGCCAGCACAGACGAGTCATCAGATACAGATGAAGAAACAGAAGATACTGAATCAACGGATGACGCATCCGCAGATAACACAGACAAAGGCGAAGCGCCAGATGGTAACGGTGATGGTCAGGGAGCTCCGGACGGAGAAGCACCATCCATGTTAGATCTGACAGGCGAAGAACAGGAAATCACAGTTACAGACAGCACAGTGATTACGAAACAGTCCATGGGCGGTGGTCAGGGAGCACCTGGTGGAGAGGCGCCGGAGAAACCAGACGGAGATAACGGAGAAACGCCAGAGAAACCGGATGGAGATAATGCTGATGACAATGCAGATGCAAAATCGGAAGATACTGAAAACACTGATGATTCAGAAAAGACAGATGCATCTGACGACTCAGAAAGCAGTGACGCAGAAAAGACGGAAAAAGCATCTGACAGCGACAATACAGACAGCGAAGCTACGAAAAAACCAGAGGGAGAAGCCCCGGATGGTAACGGTCAGGCACCAGATGGTGCAGATCAGACCGAAGAGATTATATTAGATGACATCAAAGAGGGTGACGTAGTAGCCATCACATTAGACGATGACGGAAACGCAGCAACCATAACAGTTCAGTCAATGGATATGGGCGGCGGACAGGGTGGTCCTGGCGGCCAGGCTTCCGGTGTAGACAGCTACGATGTAGCAAATGAATACAGCTCAGATGAAACAGTCTCCGATACCACTCTGGAATCTACAGGAACAGACGAAAACGCAGCACTTGTTTCCAATGGTGCAGAGGTTACCTTCAGCAATGACGCAATCTCAAGAACATCTTCCGACAGCCAGGGCGGTGATAACTCCAGCTTCTATGGTGTAGGTGCAGCAGTTCTTGCCACAGACGGAACTGCATATGTTAAAGGCAGTACAGTAACCACAGACAGCAAAGGCGGTGCAGGACTCTTTGCATACGGTGACGGAACTGTATATGTAGCAGATACAGATATCACCACACAGCAGGATACTTCAGGCGGAATCCACGCAGCAGGTGGCGGCAAGCTCTATGCCTGGGATCTGAATGTAGAGACAAAAGGCGAATCCTCCGCGGCAATCCGCAGTGACAGAGGCGGTGGAACAATGGTAGTGGACGGAGGTACTTATACATCTAACGGGGTAGGCTCTCCTGCGGTTTACTGTACAGCGGATATTGCAGTCAATAATGCTGAATTGACAGCAAATGGTTCAGAAGCAGTCTGCATCGAGGGATTAAACTCTCTGAGACTCTATAACAGCAATCTGACCGGAAATATGAGTGATGATGAACAGAATGATACCACATGGACAGTCATTCTTTATCAGAGTATGTCCGGTGATTCTGAAGTAGGTAACAGTACATTCCAGATGGATGGTGGAACGATCACATCCAAGAATGGTGGCTTATTCTATACAACAAATACAGAATGTACTATCACATTAAAGGACGTAGACATCACATACAATGATGACAATGAATTCTTCCTGCAGTGCACAGGAAATAACAACCAGCGTGGATGGGGCCAGAGCGGTGCTAACGGATCTGACTGCAATTTCACAGCAGACAGCCAGGATATGAAAGGAAATGTAATCTGGGATTCCATCAGTGACCTTGATTTCTACATGACCAACGGCAGCACACTGGAAGGTGCGTTTGTCAATGACGAATCCAACGCAGGAAACGGTGGAGACGGATATTGTAACGTAGTAATTGACAAAGATTCTACATGGACAGTAACCGGCGACAGCATCATCACATCCCTGTCAAACGCAGGAACCATCACAGATGCAGACGGCAAAACAGTTTCCATCGTAGGTACAGACGGAACAACTTATGTAGAGGGTGACAGTGATTACACAATCACAGTAGGCTCCTATCAGGACAGCGCAGATACATTTGTATCTACTACAGTCGATGACTGGTCTAGCTATGAGGTGGAAAGACCGGAATCTCTGTAAAGTAAAATTCAAGTAAAATGAGAAAAAACTCATTTCCAATGCATGAATAAGGTAGAAACAGATAATTAAGACAACAGCAATAAAATCAAAATGTAAAAAAATCACGGCGAACAGTCGTGATTTTTTTATGCGCATTTAACATTTATTTGCCAAAAATAAGATTGTTGGTGATGTCAAAAAGTTTTTATAATAATGCCAGAGCGTATTTGAAAAATCATTCCCGCAATCTGCATTTTTCAAACACACTCCAGTGTCAAATGCAAAAAGTCGGTGGACAGTGCAATGACAATAAAAAGCAATATAGTTAAAAAAGAGGAGAGAAATATCAATAATATGCAGAACAATCTTGCATCAATGATAAAAGAAAAAAACTGTTCCTCCTGGATATTGACGGAACTGTTGCTCTGGGAAGTGAACTTCTTCCGGGTGCAGCAGACTTTCTTCAGACAGTAAAAGAAAACGGTGGAATTTTCCGTTTTCTGACAAACAACTCGTCTAAAGCAGCCAGTGATTATGTAGAGCAGTTTCATGACTGGGGAATTGAAACTACGGAAGAGGAATTTATCACTGCAGGAACCTACGCCAGAGATTTCATGAAGAAATATTACGGAAACGAAAAAATCCTGGTAGCAGCTACCGAAACCTACTGCAGCGAACTGCGAAAAGCAGGTCTGAACATCACAGATCAGGCAGGAGATGATGTAGACTGCGTACTTTGCGCTTATGATACAGAGCTTACCTATGAGAAACTGGTTCAGGTCTGTAAACAGCTCACAGAGACAAAAGTTCCCTGGTTTGCAACAAATCCGGATCTGCGTTGCCCTATTGATTTCGGAATGATACCGGACTGCGGTTCCATCTGCCGGATGATTACGGCATCTGTTGGCAGAGAACCGGAATATATCGGCAAACCTGCACCCGGAATGGTATATGCCTGTCTGGAAGAAACAGGATGCACTCCGAAACAGACCCTGCTTATCGGTGACAGAATCTATACAGATATGGAATGCGGGAAACGGGCAGGCATTGACAGTTGTCTGGTGCTTACAGGCGAAGCCAGTGCAGAAGAATGGAAAAATGGTTTCCGGTGCCAGTCACTGGGGAAACTTGCCGGATATTTTTCATAAAGATAACTGAAAGGTATTGCCAAAGCAGCCCGACAAAAAAATATCAGTGAAAAATATTAATCGTAAAAGCAGGAGAGGAAAGGAAATCAAATGTCGGAAATCATACTAAGAGACATCTGCAAAAGCTATGAAAACGGCTTTCATGCAGTGAAGAATTTTAACCTGGAAATAGAAAAAGGAGAACTGGTAGTTTTCGTTGGTCCGTCCGGATGCGGAAAGTCAACCACACTCCGGATGATCGCAGGACTGGAAGATATCAGCGATGGTGAATTATGGATTGGAGATAAACTGGTTAATTATCTGGAACCAAAAGAGCGCGATCTTGCAATGGTTTTCCAGAGCTATGCTCTATATCCTCAGATGAACATTTACGATAACATTGCTTTCTCTTTACAGGTAAGAAAAGTACCGAAAAAAGAAATTGATAAAAGAGTTCACCATGTGGCAGAACTTCTGGGACTGGAAAATCTGCTGAAACAAAGACCGAAGAATCTTTCAGGCGGTCAGCGTCAGCGAGTAGCCATCGGAAATGCTATCATCCGTGAGCCGAAAGTACTTCTTATGGATGAGCCATTATCCAATCTGGATGCCAAACTTCGTACCCAGATGAGAGTAGAACTTGCAGGTATTCACAAAGCACTTGGGAACACCATTATTTACGTCACTCATGATCAGACAGAAGCAATGACTCTGGGAGACAGGATCGTAGTGATGAATCAGGGAGCAGTACAGCAGGCAGATACTCCGCAGAACCTGTATGCTTACCCAGTAAATCGCTTTGTTGCAGGATTCATCGGTTCTCCATCTATGAACTTTATCAAAGGTCTGGCAATGGAAAAGGTAGGAATCCCTACATTCCGTACAGAGAACGACGGAGACATCCCAATCCCGGATTTCTTATGGAAAATCCTGAAACGTCAGGGCTATGTTGGAAGAAACATTGAACTCGGAATCCGTCCGGAACATTTTCTGGAAAAACCCGCAGAAGCAGATACCAGAGGAGAGTGGAAAATGGAAGTCACAGTCACAGCCAGAGAACTGCTTGGGGCAGAAGTAATTCTTCATTTCAATCACGATGGTCAGGACTGCTGTGCAAAAGTTTCCGGTGACAGTCTGCTTGATAAAGGCGATAAAGTAACACTCTGGATCGACATGGCATACATTTCAGCATTTGATCTGGAAACTCAGGAGAATATCACTCTGAGAAAAGGGATGTTTTCATAAGCAATGATATTGTTCAAAAGTTCAATATAAAACTCATAAAAACAGGAAAGGTGTTCAATACATGAAGAAGTTAAAAAACACAGGTGCCTACGCATACCTGTTTCCAAGCTTTCTGATCTTTGGAATCTTCTTATTCTACCCGTTTTTTAAGACTTTATACTTAAGTCTTTTTAAAACGAATAAGATGGGACAGGCAAAACTATTCGTAGGACTTGGCAACTACAAAGAATTATTACAGTCATCCTCATTCTGGAACAGTCTGGCAGTTACCCTGATCTTTGTTGTGATCGTAGTTGCAGTCAGTATGATCCTGGGACTTACAACAGCAGTCCTCTGCAACAAAACATTTCCGGGAATCCGTTTTTTCAGTACTGCATATGCACTGCCAATGGCAATCGCATCCAGTTCAGCAGCAATGATCTTCAAGATCATGCTTCATCCATCCGTAGGAATCATCAATAAGATTTTTCATCTGGATATCAACTGGGTCAGTGATCCGAAATACGCACTGATCTGCGTAGCAGTTCTTACTGCATGGCTTAACAGTGGAATCAACTTCCTGTATTTTTCAGCAGGATTAAGTAACATTGATGAAACTATTTATGAACGAGCTTCCGTAGACGGCGCAAGTTCATTCCAGAAATTCTACCGCCTGACACTTCCGGGACTGGCACCAATGATGTTCTACACATTAGTGGTAAACATCATTCAGGCATTCCAGTCATTCGGACAGGTCAAGATTCTGACACAGGGTGGTCCCGGAGAATCCACAAACCTGATAGTGTATTCCATTTACAGAGATGCCTTCTTTAACTATCGTTTCGGAAGTGCAGCAGCCCAGTCAGTGGTACTTTTCCTGATCGTGCTGGTACTTACTCTGGTAATGTTTAAAATTGAGAAAAAAGGAGTGAAATATTAATGTCACAGTTAGGCAGCATCACTGCTGAAAAAGAAAAACAGATGGATCTGGAACGCCAGAGGTTTCAGGAAGTAAAAGCAAAAATGCTGGCGCAGCAGAAATATAAAAGAGCGGCCAGAACTGCCGGCCACATTGTCTTAAATATTGTTGTGGCATTAATTGTTCTTCTGCCTCTTTTATATGCAGTAAGTATTGCATTTATGCCATCCGGTGAACTTTTTACTCTGGATATGAATATCCTGCCCAAACATCCGACATTGGAGAATTTCCGACAGGCACTGCAGAAGGTTCCACTGGTTCGTTTTGTAGTAAACTCTTTCCTGGTAGCAGGTCTCATCACTTTCGGACAGATCATTTCCTGTTCACTGGCAGCATTTTCCTTTTCCTTCCTGGACTTCAAAGGAAAAAATGTGCTGTTTATGCTGGTGATGGCAACTATGATGATTCCGGGAGAGGCAACGATTATTTCCAATTACCTGACAGTCAGCGGATGGAACTGGCTGGATTCCTATCAGGTACTGATCGTGCCCTATCTCACATCTGCAATGGGAATCTTTCTGTTCAGACAGTTTTATCTTACATTTCCGATTTCGCTGTATGAATCAGCGAAGATTGACGGCTGCTCCAATCTGCGATTTATCTGGCAGATTCTGATGCCGCTGACAAAATCAGCAATGGGAGCTATGGCAGTGTACACATTTATTAATGCATGGAATATGTACATGTGGCCATTACTTGTGACAGGATCAGACAAGATGCGTACTGTACAGATCGGTATCGGTATGCTGGACAGCGTAGACTCCCAGTCTATTACATTGATGATCGCAGGCGTAGTACTGATTATCCTTCCGTCCATTTCCATATTCATTGCAGGACAGAAGCAGCTGATCCGAGGTATGTTCTCAGGTGCCGTAAAAGGCTGAGAAATAGAGAAAACAAAAACAAACAACATGAAAAGAAAGAGGTAAGTTATGAAGCGTAAACTCGCAGTATTATTAACAGCAGCAACAGTATTCAGCGCAATTCTTCCAACTACCTGCATGGCAGCAGAGAAAAAGGCAGACATTCCGGAGGGAACAACGATTTCATTCTGGCACGCAATGGGCGGTGTCAACGGGGAAGCACTGGACTATCTGGTGAATAAATTTAATGAAGAAAATGAATATGGAATTAAAGTGGATTCTCAGTATCAGGGAGAATATGACGATGAGATCAATAAGTTAAAGAGTGCCCAGCTTGGAAATATGGGAGCTGATCTGGTGCAGATTTATGATATCGGAACCCGTTTCATGATCGATTCCGGATGGGTGATCCCAATGCAGGACATGATTGACAGCGAAGGATATGATGTATCTGATCTGGAACCAAATATCACAGCTTATTATACAGTAGATGATAAATTATATTCCATGCCATTTAACTCCTCTACACCGATTCTTTATTACAACAAGGATATGTTTGACAAAGCAGGTGTGACAGAGGTACCTACAAGCCTTGAGGGAATCGCAGAGGTTGCAGATGACCTTGTAAATAAAGGCGGTGCGGGAGAAGCATTATCCATGGGAATCTATGGATGGTTTTTCGAAGAGTTTATGTGCAAACAGGGTCTGCCATATGTAGATAACGGAAACGGACGTGAGGCAGCAGCTACAAAGGTTGCATTCGATGAAAACGGAGGTGCACTGAATATTCTTAATGAGTGGAAGAAACTTTATGACGCAGGCTATGCACCAAACGTAGGAAGAGGCGGAGATTCTGGACTTGCAGATTTCTCTTCCGGAAAAGCAGCTATGACATTAGGTTCCACAGCGTCCCTGAAACAGATTCTGCAGGATGTAAACGGTTCCTTTGAAGTAGGTACCGCATACTTCCCATCCATTACAGATGATGATAAAGGTGGTGTATCCATCGGTGGTGCTTCTCTCTGGATGCTTGACAACCAGGATGATGCAAAGAAAGCAGCTACATGGGAATTTGTAAAATATCTGGTATCTGCGGAATCACAGGCATACTGGAATGCACAGACAGGATACTTCCCTGTAACAACAGCAGCACATGACGAGCAGGTATTCAAAGACAACATTGCAAAATACCCACAGTTCCAGACAGCCATTGACCAGCTTCATGATTCTGCACCGGAATATGCAGGAGCACTTTTAAGTGTATTTCCGGAAGCCAGAGCAATCGTGGAATCAGAAATTGAAAGTCTTCTTAATGGAAATGAGGATGTGGACGCTGCAGTGAAAAATATGACAGAATCTATTAATGGAGCAATTGAAGAATATAATCTTGTAAATGAATAAAAACAATGATGCAGTATAGCTTTATTCCAAAATCCGGGTGTGGTAAAATACACCCGGATAGATTTTTATGGAGGACAGAAAAGTGAAAACTACGGAAATTTTTGCCCACAGAGGCGCAAGCGGCTATGAGTCAGAAAATACCCTGGAGGCTTTTGCACTGGCAGTAGAACAGGGGGCAGATGGAATTGAACTGGATGTCCAGCTCAGCAGGGATGGCCAGATGGTAATCATCCATGACGAAAATGTTGACAGAGTCTGTAATGGTACAGGCTGGGTAAAAGATTATACACTGGAAGAACTGAAAAGATTTCAGGTCAGTACTCCTGAGGGGAAAAAGGGAAGGATTCCTACCTTGAGAGAGGTTTTGGAGCTGGTAAAACCAAGCGGTATTAAGGTAAATATCGAACTGAAGACAGGGATTTTCTGGTATCCGGAGCTGGAACGTATGGTAATAGAAGAGGTAAAGCATCAGGGAATGGAGGACAGGATCATTTATTCTTCCTTTAACCATTATAGTATGCAGAAGATCAGAGAATTAGAGCCAGATGCGGAAACTGCTTATCTGTACAGCGACGTGATTCTTAATGTGGCAGATTATGCAAAAAAGACCGGGATCAAAGGTCTGCATCCGGCGATCTATCATATGGCAATGGCAGATTTTCTCAGAGAATATAAGGAAAGTGGATTGAAAATCCGTGTGTGGACTGTGAATGAAACAGAGCATATGGAGAAGCTGTTCCACGCAGGCGTGGATGCAATTATTACTAACTATCCAGATCGGGCAGTGAAGATCAGAGATGAATTTCTGAAACAACAGAGATAATTTTAACTGAAAAAAGATAATATTGCTAATATATTAAAATACCCATGAAAGTGATTGATCTGGTAAGCCATAATGGATTATTAATAAAAAACATTTGATGATACAGGAGGAAAAAATGAGAAGGATCAGAATTATTAAGAAAAACGATGAGTACAGCCAGGAGTATGAAGTGGGAGATGTTTTTGAGACAGAAGGAACCTGGTACGGGGGAGTTCATATTTCCGGGAGAACCGGAGTTCCGGTATCTCTGGATAAAGAGGAGTATACAGAACTTGGATCAGAACCAGAGGCGCCTGCAATAACAGAGAAAGCAGCTGAAAGAGACATCCGCCCGGGAGATATTGTCCGGCATTTTAAAAGAGAATGGGTAAATGAAAATACCTCAGAGTATCTTTATAAAGTGCTTGCTTTTGCGGATCATACAGAAACAGGAGAAAAATTTGTAGTCTATCAGGCATTGTATGCACCTTTTAAAACCTGCGCAAGACCTTTTGAAATGTTTATGAGCGAGGTGGACAGGGACAAGTATCCGGATGTGAAGCAGAAGTGGAGATTTGAAAAAGTGGAGGGGAATTTCTAAAAACAAATCCTGGCGGTATTCAAAATATGCCGTTAGGATTTTTTGTATATAAGATGTGGTAGAATAGGGCTATCAGGTAAATAGGTGAAAAATATTTTAAGTAAAAACAGTATAATGGAGCTTCCTGTATAATAAAAAATGTGGATGTTGAAAATTGAAAATACCTCAGAGTACAATAAGACTACTGACTGGCAGGTTAGTAAAAATCTTATTGAACAGAGAGGTACCTACAATGAAGTTTAACACACAGAATGCAAAAATTGAAGCTATTACAGAAAAAACTTTAGTACTCGGAATCGATGTTGGAAGTGAAATGCACTATGCCAGAGCTTTCGATCACAGAGGTATCGAGTATACAAAGAAACCATTTAAATTTAGTAACACGGAGGCGGGATTTATGGCACTTCAAGCATGGATCCTGGATCTCAAAGAAAAACATGAAAAGGATAAGGTGGTTCCGGGGATGGAACCAACAGGGCACTACTGGTTCAATCTGGGGAAGTTTCTTCAGGATAATGAAATGAAACCGGTTCTTGTAAATCCTCATCATGTGAAGAAATCAAAAGAACTCGACGACAATAATCCAACTAAAAATGATCGTAAGGATCCGAAAGTCATTGCAGGGTTAGTTAGAGAGGGACGATATATGATCCCATACCTGCCGGACGGTGTTTACGCTGATCTTAGAACAGCATCAAACATAAGGTTTCAATTACAGGCGGAACTTACAAGAATTCAGAACAGGATCAGTCGTTGGTTCCATATATATTTTCCTGAATATAAGACAGTATACGGAAAACCGGATGCTAAAAGCGGAATACTGATTCTGAAAACGGCACCACTTCCAGAAGATATCCTGACGTTGGGTGTTGATGGAGTGAACCAGATCTGGCGGGATGCAAAGTTAAGAGCAGTTGGGAAAGCGAGGGCAAAGACCCTGGTTGAAGCTGCTGAGCACAGTGTTGGAAACAAAGAAGGTGCAGTATCTGCAAGAATGGAGATCCGGATGCTTCTGGAGGATTATGAATCCAGAAATATACGTCTGCAGGAAGTCATGGCTCTGATCGAAGAGCTGGTAGATCAGATTCCGATGGCTGAAAAGCTGTTAGAGATCAAAGGAGTGGGAATCAGGACAGTGTCTGGATTCCTTGCAGAAGTAGGTGATATCAGCCGTTTTAATAACCCAAAAGAACTGCAGAAACTTGCAGGTTTAGCACTGGTTGAGAATAGTTCTGGAAAGCATAAGGGTGAGACAACAATAAGCAGACGAGGCCGAAAGAGACTTAGATATCTGCTCTTCGAAGTTGCAATGTCGCTTGTAGCGAAGAATCAGGAGTTCAGAGAACTACATGTTTATTATACAACCAGAAAGCTGAATCCTTTGAAGAAAATGCAGTCACTTATGGCAGTTGCAACAAAACTCCTGCGAGTCTTTTATGCCATGCTGACCAAAGGTGTGGATTATGATCCAAAGAAAATGGTAAGTGACATCAAAAGACCAGCAGCTTATCTGCAGACTGAATAAGTAAAACAAGTAACTATAGTGGAGACTGTCATCTGGGCAGTCACTGAACAAAGCAGAATGTAACAGATAACGTCCACTGATCACAGTGCTGATACAGGAAGCGAGTGAGTCAGTAATCAACAATACAAGGAATGAGCCAGTAGTCGGCAGGAATAGTCACCATGGGGCATGACCCCGTCAAGGAGCAAAGCTGACACCCTGGTTATGGGCAGGCAGGACGAAGGAAGTTAGGACCTCTGGAGACAGAGATGATCCTGGTGGATAGAGGAGGTTAGCTGCCATAGAGGGAAGGGTATACACAAGGCCAGTAAAGCGAAAATCAAAGACGTTTTATTTTGTGTACCCATTATCCGCTATTTCAGTACCTGATACATCGAAATGCTCATAGCTGCGGCTTGTTCACTGAGATATGAGAGGCTTGAAAACCTTGAATTTTCAATAAAAAACACTTGATTATATGAGGAGGTGACATAGAAGTATGTATTTGAAGCTGGCATTGAAAAATATGAAGCAATCTACAAAAGATTATCTCATTTATATGATAACTTTGGTTTTATCGGTAGCGATGTTTTACGGATTTTTTTCTATTGTAAGTCCTTACTACAGTAATATGCTTCCAATAAGTATTCACATGGAAATTCTGAATAAAGCTATGAGGATTGCTGTTCCGGCGGTAGGAATATTGATACTTTTTTTAGTTTCCTATGTAAACCGTTATATGCTAAAGCGAAAACAAAAAGAGTTTGCACTTCAGACAATTATTGGTATGGAACAAAGAACAGTAGCATGGATTTTCTTTTTGGAGAACCTAATGATTGGAGCACTCGCTCTTATACTAGGAATTTTATCAGGTACTATACTATCTCAACTGATTAATGCAGTTGTACTTAAGGCATTTAAACAAGAATTTAAACTATATTTTATGCTATTTCCAGATACTGTATTATGGACGGTATGTTTTTTTGGAATTATCTTTTTCATAACTGGTTAAAAAAATGTTTGCACCATACGAAAAATGAAAATTATCGATATGATTCAGAATAGTCAGAAAGGCACACAATTTTTAAATCTTCATCAGCAGTTTGGAAAATTCAGTTGGTGTGTGGCGGTTTTATCAGTCGTGATTTTAATAATGCTTTCTCCGATTGTATCTATAAAGAACATAAATATTACTCTATGGATGAAAATCGGTGGGACGATCATAACTGCTTTGGGAAATTGCATACTTGTTTGTTGGTTCTTCATGGACAGAAGAAAGAAGAGAACAGGGAGTCTTCCATTGCTTTGCCTTACAATTTCTTGTATGTTGAATGGAATATTTTTACTTTTGCTGAATTCTTTTTTTGAAATATTGGTGCAGAAAGGAATTGCATTGCAGGCTTATGTTACTATGCCTCCATTGATAGCATTGTTTTTCATTCTCTTTGCTGTTATAAGTTTTTTTGGTAATTTAACATGGATTATAGTAAAAGCAACAGAGAAAAATCGCTGTTTTCATTATAATAATTTGTTTTTTGTAGGTCAATTAAAAAGCCGGTTGGGGAATTGCTCAAAAACAATGGGAATTATTGTATTTTACAATATAACTATAGAAAGTAGGTGTCGTTATGAAAAAGAATCATGAGGTTGTTGGAGTGGTTATTGACGCAATTCAACAAAATGATACGCTGAAATTTTTATCAGCCATATTAGAATGTACAATTAAAGATTTTGATAAGATAACTTACAATGAAAACAGCACAGTAGAAGACTATCTGTCTACCTTTCCCATATTTCAAAATGATGTATTTTCGATGCAGGCAATGTTAGAACTTGCAGGTTTGAAAGGAACAGAAAACCATTCTATCAAAGAGTTGACAATTGGTGAGAAGAAATTACTTTTATTGATAACTCTTATTATTGATACATCAAAACATTATTTGCTTCAAAATCTATTTCAGAATATGCAGGAGTCAGAAGTGAAATGTGCTACTGAATTATTAACAGAAATGTCAACATATACGGATATTATTTTGGTTAGTTCATCAACGTATGGATATGAAATATGTGACAGGATGATTTACTGGCCGGATAATCATAGAATAGATGATGGCGAATACCATATTTCACGAAATAAGATTAAAGAAATGTGTATCATGCCCACCTTTATTATGAAGGAAATAATAAAAGTGATAATAGAAAACCAAACTACAGATATAGCAATACCACTTTGGAGGGTAGTTCCGGGAGAATATGAAGAATACGCATATCAGGTATTAAATTCAAATGCAG
>OLQE01001394.1_pt1 | contig 13262 bp, 15 predicted proteins | sample 1643161 | NCBI WGS metagenome assembly OLQE01 (sample SAMEA3136650, study PRJEB25190) | human gut metagenome | reverse complement strand
GAAAAACACATCAAAATCATCTTCAAAAAGTTCTTGACATATCACCAGAATGCTTCATTGATCTTGAAAAAACGGACGGGATTGCTTTTCCCGCCCGTGCTTATAATTTCCTGCCTCAAAAAGCAAAAGCAGCCCGGTCAATGCGGACTACTTCTGCAAAGCCATATGAAGTTGTTGAAGGGAAACCTCCTTTCCCTGCACGAAAAAACGCAGCCAATCCGGGCGGGAGGCTGCCGCCTTTGGATGCGCTGCGTTTTCGCTGCATATAATTTTGACAGTACCTATTGTAACACGGGGAAATTTACGGCACAATCGCAAAACCGTGCCAGTTTCGTGCGAAACCGGGAAGAATATGTGCCACGGTCAGAACGAAGAGAAAGCGGGAAGATTTGGGGAGAAGAATTATTCTGAACCTGGGAGATGGACATCCCGAAAGAAGGTGTTATAGTCCACCTGAAAGATCTGGGACAGACCAGCAAGGACCGAGATGCGGATGCTGTAGGTACCGCCTTCGATCTGAGAGTAGATGCTCCGGGTGATGTCGAGATCCATAAGCTGCAGTTTGGAAACCACCTGGTCCTGCGTCAGTTTCCGCTCCATACGGAGGGAGCGGATGGTTTCGCCAATCTGAATATCCTGTTTCAGTTTTTGTTCCATGAAAGAAGCCTCCTTTTTCGTGTTTCCGGGAGTATGCCGAAACCGATCTCGTGAATTTGCAATGTATTCATTGCAGTTTCCTTGATTCTACTGGATATTCCGAGTATAATTGCAATGTATTCATTGCAAAACCGCAGGGGCTTAGGCCCTGCGGTCAGTTCTGTTTCTCTACCAGGGAGGCTTTGGAGAGCAGCTCCTGGATCGTTTCGATGGTTTTGTTATCCAGGGAGCTGACATATTGGATGAGGTTTAAGGCAGCCGGTGACATCCTGTAATCATGCGCCTGGCATAAAAGCCAGCGATCCATAGACAGGCTGAAGGTTTTGGAAAGGACCATGGCAACTTCCAGAGATGGAAGTTGTTGTCCACGTTCAATCTTGGTATAGTATGAATAGGAAATGCCTGCTTTTTCTGCAGCATATTCCTGGGTGTATCCGAGCTGGAGCCGCCGTTCCTTCAGGATCCTGCCGATCCGACTGATTTCAGATTGTTCCATGTTCTTTACACCCCCTTTTCCATGTTTGCCTTTATGGTAAGACATAAATAGTGCCTGAACCACACACTATTTATGCTCATAACAGACACAAATAATGCTTGTTACAGACATAAATAAAGCGGGAGGAAGGGCGATGCAGAAGGGAAAGTATTACCGGATGAGGAAAGAACTGGTATGGGGAGCGGGCATCCTGGCTGCCCTGCTTCTTTTTTTCACAGCTTTTGGGAAAATGAAAGATACGGCAGATATGCCGCAACAGGAGGAGTTCACTTCTATGGAGTATAAAGAACTGCCAGCAGTCCAGTCGGAGCTGTCGGATTCGGAGGGCTGTTATCTGTGCGGCACAGCAAAGGAAAGCCTGATGGAATATTTCCGGCAGTTTGATGATCTGGGGATTATCAGTGTAAACCAGTGGTATGTGCTGGATTTCGGCATCCTGCCTCATGAGGAGGACGGAGCAGATACCAGTGGCACCAGGACTGCCATGACAGGCACCGGGGAAGGCGGAGATTTCTTTTCCAGCACACAGACACCCTCCCGTGGGATTTCCACGGTGAAAGTCAGTTATGGGGAAGATAGCATCCTGGATGTGGAGAAGGCAAAAACCATTCTCTGCCAGGACTGCCTGGATAAGCTGCTCGCTGTCATGGAAACCTACGGACCGGAAGGGGAGGAACCAAAGCCCAGGGATCTTTGTCTGGTGGATTTTCAGACGCTGGAGCTGTATTCCCTGCAGGAGCAGCATGCCAGCTACTACATCAGGGATTATTATGTACGGCTGGATCAGACGGAAGACGGGATGGAGGTGGAGGCGGTCTATGTGCCAGTGCGGGATTGACGGGAAATTCCATGGAAAATCAGGCAGGCTGCCACTATGCTATCCGGACCGCATATGGTATGATGAAAGTATTCTAAGGGAAGGGAGCGGGATGTGATGCAGGAGCAGGAATGTACGCTGGATCTGAATACAATCGAGGCGGCAGTCGCCGGGGAGAAATGGGCGCTGGAGAAGGTGCTGGCATATTATGCGGATTATATTGAAGAACTGGCGACAGTAGAAGTCGAACAGCCAGATGGAAGCGTGAAAAAGGTTGTGGATGAGGATTTAAAACAGCAGATCGGGATGAAGCTGCTGGAAGAGATCCCGAAGTTTCCGCTGGAGGAAGCGAAGAAACAGGCGGCGGAGGAATGAGAAGGAAATTGGAATTTGGAGGGGATATAGCAATATGAAAAACAATAGATACTTAACTGTTGGCTTATTAACAGGATTTATTGTTGGTGGTTGCATAGGTGTGTTGGCATGGGCGTTTTTGCAAAATCTTTTTGCCATTCCTATTTGTGCAAGTATCGGAATGTTGATTGGAATTGTTATAGGCACGGTGATTGATTATGAAAAAACATCAAAAGAAATAGATAAAATAGATGATTCCTTAAAGGGAAAATCTTAAGTTGACGAGCAAAAAGCTGGAAGGTGTGGAGGTGTTTGTACATGGGATTATTTAAAAAGAAAAGGGCTGTTTTTATAGAAAATGCAGGAGGCGTTATCATTACTAAATCAATTTATCAAGGCACATCTAAATTGAAATGGCTTTTTAGAGAAGAAAGTGTAAATCCCTCTGATAACGGATGGAGGGCAATCGGGGATAATGATACGCAGGAATACTTAGATAATCCAGAAAACTCAATGGTAGTAGATTTTAATACCCTTGCCAATATTGAACCAGCGGTTTTATCAGTATATGATATGCCAGTGGGTACAGATTTGGAGTTTTGCTTTGATGACACGGGTAGATATTTTGTTGATACTAATACAGGCAATCGAATAAAATAAAAAGTAACTGATAAATCCTAAGTTGTCGAATTGGAATTTTTCAAGGAGGATTTACAATGAAATGTATGAAATGTCATAACACATTGCACTCAGAAATCGGCGAATTTTCTATGACTATTAACGGAAAAAGTATAAAGGTCATAAATGCACCTGTATTACATTGCAAGAACTGTAATTCGGTAATTATTAGCGACGAAGTAAAAGAAAAGGCAAAAGAATTTTCAAAAGTATATTTATATCCAGACAATACTCTTGATTACGCAGAATGTGAAGCCGGAACGATTATGTCGGTAATGAATTTACTGCTTTGATGACGAAAATCCTAAGTTATCGAACGTATCAAGCGAAGCCAAAAGCAAAAATGGGGGACTTGATTTCTCGCATCCCCCAGTGTATAATGAACTCAGAAAGGTAATCAGATGCAAGATCTGATGCCCTCAGTTAATTCAGTATTTCATAGAAATAGCATCCTTGACTTTGGACGGTACAGGATGCTATTTCTTATTATGTCGATTATCTATGTAAGTCAAAGCCGCAAAAATAACTAACAGTAAAGTCAGGACTTCTGTGATAGTCATGGGCATCACCCTCCTTTTTTACTAGAGGGCAAGATCGAAAAGCATCCGTCTTTCTGGTTCAATTATACCGGAATAGTATAGCATGACACATCGCCATGAGCAATAAAAATATATGGAAAGAAACGGCAATATTGCATAATTCACTTTGTTGCGCTGCCGCTTTTTTTATAGGTTCTGCCGGATAATCCGTGTGATCAGGCCCACCGCCACATTGCGCTCCTCATCAATATGCGTAACGACAAAGGAAACCTCGTCCTTTTTCCCTACGGTACGGGGATCATAGCAGGAATGGGCGATGGCGTTGACGCCAATCGAGAGCCGGACGAATACAGTACCTTTGTGGATATCTTCCACGACACCGGCATATTTGCCCTGTACCTTGCATTTCTTCATATTTTCCTTGCTGGTATTGCCTTCTACGCTTTTGACATCTGCATGGACGGTGATCTGCTCCGGAGATTCTGCCTTTACATCCAGGATCCGTACCAGGATGTGATCCCCCACACGGAACCGCTCTCTGGCGTCTCCCAGCCAGTCAAAGGACAGATCCCTTGCCAGGATGGAAGTCTCCACACCAAAAATTTCAGCACGGACAACCTTTTCTGCCACAGCGATCACCCTGGCCTGCACGATGCGGTCTTCGCAGACCTTGGGCTTCCCGGATGTATCTGTATCCAGATAGAAAATCTGGCGTTTCTTCAGCATGGCTTCCTTCCGGCTTGCCACAATACTGCGTGTCTTGGCATCTAATCCTTTCACCAGAAAATCAATCTCACACCCCAGCATATTATTGAGGATTTTATTTTGCCGCAGGGAAAGTTCCCCGTAATCGTGGGCGTTATCCTGAACAAGATTCAGCATCATTTCCGAGATGGGCATGACGGTACGGAAGTCCTTATAATAGACAATGGCGATCAGACTGCCGGCCTCCGTTTTCTCAATGCCGCCCAGTTTCCCGGTAAGGATTTTCCGGGTGCGGTAGGCGTTCTGGATCTCGTGCCAGATGAGATCCGCTTTGGACTGCGGCGTTTCCAGCTGAGCATCGGCGTCCAGGGTAAGGATAGAAGTTACATGGTTCAGTTCGTTTGACATAAGCTGCCTCCTTTCAAAAATTAAGACATAATGGAATCTTTATCCAGCGGAACAATCTCCTCTGGATAATCCGGAAATTCTTCCGGCAGGTCACTAAGCTCTTCCGGCTGCCCGGAAGGGTAAGCGTGCTTGTCCGGTTCCCGGCGAAGCGGTATCTCCTGAGAGGGAAACGCAGGGCGTCTGCTGCTGCGGCCAGGCCGGGGCTTTTTCTTTAAATTCTCCGCAAGAGTCGGTGTATAGTCGTATTCTTCCTGCTCGGCCATCGCCCGCCACTGGGGAACATGGTCTGCCGCCTTTCTTGGAATCAGTTTTTTGGAATCCGGGTGGAGTGTATAATCGTATTTCTCCACTTCCAGGATTTTCTGTCCCCGCAGGATGATAAGCGCCTTATTTAAGGGCAGCCGCTGAATCTCATCCGGCGTTAAGAGCTTGCGCTTCCCGATGGATCTGGTCTGCCGGTACTCCGGCGTGTAGTCCGACACCCGCCAGGAATTGAGCTGTTTGGCTTCGCTGCTGACTCCAACCGTCACATCTCCGGACCGGTTGGAAATAAAGGTGGCAGTCACTTCATCGGTACAGCCTAAGAATAACTGGCTGTCACAATTCCCGATAATTTCCTGCCACTGGTTTAGTGGATACCGGTTTTGCATCTGGGGCAGATTTTGGAAAATACAGGAAATGCTTAAGTTCCGGCTCCGGATAACAGAAATCTTTTTATTCAGCTCCAGGATGGCGCCGGTGTTTGCCAGCTCGTCCGCCAGAATATGTACCGGAACCGGGAGTTTTCCGTCCTCCCCCTCTTTGTCCGCAAAACGGACCAGCTTGATAAAGATAAATGTCATGAACAGGGAGGAGAGAAAATCAAAGGTGCTGTCCTGGTCAGAGGTGATACAGAAATACGCACATTTTTGCTTGCCCGGCAGCGTCAGGTCAATCTCGTCATAGGAGGTGATCTGCCGGATCAGCTTATTTTGAAACACCTGCAGCCTGGCACCTAATCCGATGATGACACCGGAGCGCACCGTGTCACTGGCTTGCTTATAGATGCAGTAAGGCACTTTTGCCGGATGGGATACCGGAAGCAGATCAAACAGGCTGTTCAGTTCTTTTTCGGAACTCATGGTCAGCAGCTTATAGACCTGTCCGATATTTTTGGCTTCCGGCGGAAACCCCTGGTCCACGTACAGAACCAGGGCTTTTAATAAGTTCATTTCCGCATTATCCCAGAAATGATCCCCTTTGGCAGAGCCGGTATTCTGGATGATGACATCTGAAAAGACCTGAGCCATCGTCTCAGAACCGTTTATCTCCATAAGACAGTTCCAACTATCGGAGTTTTCCGGATTGACCAGGTTGAAGCATTTGACGGTATAGCCTTCCTTCTCCAGATACACGGACATACTTTCATAAAGTTCGGATTTCGGATCGGTTATGATCAGGCTTTCTCCCGGCCCGTCAATCCCACGGGCCACGCTCTGGAAGATAGCGTTTCGGACATAGGCGCGGCTCTTCATGGAACCGCTGGAGCCATAGACCGCCACATTCCGATTCATATAGGTGTGGTAGGGCAGGCAGACCGCCTTGCCGTTCAGCTTGCCTAATATGGTGCCTTTGCTTTTTTTAACATCAGAAGTCAGCTCCAGGACTTTATGCATCTCCTCCGGCGTCATGAAACCGGAGGTGCCATAGGTGCCTTTTGTAGAGTAGTTCAGGTTCCGTTCCCGGTCTGCGACTTCGCCGTTGCGGTCATAGCCCATCCGCATGAGCAGGAAGATCAGCAGCCCAAATACCACAAGGCAGATCCCGATCCCGTACAGGTTATATGGAAAATCGGTGGCTGCCTGGAAACAGGCTGCCGGATGCTGAGATGGCATCTGCGGGGAACTGCCGTTCCCCGGCGTGTTCCCAGCCGCACTCCAGGTATTATAATTTCGGATAAATTGAGTGACATAGCCGCCTGCATATAACGTGCAGAGGCTGATGGGGAGCAGATAAATGAGCTTCCACCATTTACGGTTCATGCAAAAACCCCTTCCTAAACTTAGAGAGGTCAATACTGGAGAAATGAATGTCGGCGGTCAGATATCGTTTCAGACAGGGGATTTGAAAATCAAAACAGATCATCACCCCCTTCCTGCCGTATACATTCAGTCCGGTATTGAATCGGTTAATTCGGTGCAAGTCAAAATCATATGCAAGAACCGCAGGGTTCCCGGAAGCGTCCACCCCATCATGGCCGATAGGAAGGTCTGGCTTCCGGGAATCTAAATCGGATAATAATAGCTGGTCCAGCTGTTTCATGAGCCGTGGCCGGACCAGCAGTTTTAGTAGTGTCTCGCCTTCCGGTGTGTTGGGCAGATAGTGAAAATGTTCATAGGATGTATCCGCTATAAACAGACTCTTTTTGTATCCGCCGGTACTGGTCAGGAGCTGATAAGCAGTGTCCATATCCTTCCCGGTCAGGATGGCACGGACTTGTGGGTGCCCCGCATAGGGGAAATCCTGCAGGTAATACTGCAGGAAGGCGTTCAGCCGTACCTCTGTCCGGTATTCCCATTTGAGTACATGGTCGCCGGTGTTATAAAGTGCATAGGCACAGTGGGGCGCAAGCAGCACCCCTATACTCCGGGAATTTCTGATCTTGGTTGCCTCTGGACCAATGTGCTTAAACTCCCGTGATGAGTAAAAAAGGGGCAGGTTCCCCATAGTGAGGATACCGGCTTCGCGGCCTTCCCTGAAAATATCCGGTTTCTGGTCAGCAAAGAACGGGATGCCGGCGCTTAGGAGAGTCAGATAGGTTTCTGCTTTCTGGTACAGACGCAGCCGACGGGTTACTTCGCTTCGGACCTGATTGGTTTCGGTATTCCCGGTGAGGAAGTCACGGAAACGCTCCGGATTTTGAGCAAGGAGCATCTGTTTGGCCCGTCCGGTCAGGCGATAGCCCCTTAAATGATCCCGATAGTGAGTCCGCAGCAGTTTTTGTGCCTTTAACTCTGTAATGAGCTTTTCTCCATAAGAGGGGCTTGGGATCAGACGGGTAAGCTGGTCAGCAGGAAATTCCCCGCAAAGAGCGACCATTTCCAGGAGCCTGTATTTCTGGGAGGTAGAAGGATACAAAATCAGTCACCCCTCCTTCCGGTAGTTACCCATGTAAGTCTGTACTTGGGTAAAAAGTTGTGCTTCCCGGCAAACAAAAAAAGCAGGGATTTCCTGCTTTCAAAGGATGTTTTACCAATGTCGGATAAAATGACGGAAAAATCATGAAATTTCCGATATGGTTTCAATCTCGTTTTTTCGTCCTTTCAGCCATTGGGGAAACCGGGATTTTCCCATCACATAGATGACAGTATGATCCGTATCTCCCAGCTCCGTGGTGTGGTAGGAGTCGCAGTAAAGCCCGCTGTCATCCACCATGATATAGGTGGCAATCGTGTCCAGAAGCTGTTTGAACTCCAGGTTATCGTAATCACGTACCCGGTCAAATGGGCCGTTCCGGTCATAGATCTGGCTGAAGCAGACCACACATTCCCGGTACAGGGGAAGGGAATGGACCGTCAGGTAGTTCTGCAGCGCATAGTTTAGCGGCTCATGGAGAAAGGCAGCGTTGACGTGCTGCTTTCTTTTGGGAAGCAGACCCGGAAGCGTAATGGAAATAAGATCTTCGTCCTGGCAGATCTCAATCCCTTGGGCATCTGCCGCTTCTTTTAAGTATCCGCTCCGTTTTTCCGGGGCGGCCAGACAGACCAGGTTCCGCATCTGGCAGGCGATCCGCTCAGCACGCAGCGCAGCGTTCATACTCAGATCCCCGTAGTTTTCCGGATATGTACGAATATCAGTGGTTTTCAGGGCAAAAACGGTGTTGTTGAGTTTCTGGATCTCTCCTTCCAGCTTCGCAAGCCGTTCATAGAGTATTTTCTGGTTTGAAATGGTGTATTACCTCCTTCCGTAGTAGCTGACAGAGCCGGAGTCATCCACGACACAGAAAGCAAGCACCCCTTCAATCGAGAGTTTCGCCGCCTGCTGGATATTTTCCAGCACCACAAGACGCAACACATCGTGGCGGGGAATGGACTTCATCACATGATCCACCAAAATTTCCTGTTCCAGCGGCACATAGAGGATTTCATATTCCTCATTTTCTGAAAAGAAGTGGAGTTTCACTGGAAAATCTCCACTGGTATGGAATACAATTGGCTTCTCAAAGTCCAGCAAGACCCAGAAGGCGGCAATCGTGCCACGATCCGGGTTTTCTGCGGCTTCCGGGCTGTCGCATAACAGACCAGCTTCCTTGGCGTGATAAATCCTTCCCTGCTTGACCAGGCTGGTGATCAACGACTTGATGGAGTCCTGACCGCCAAACATCTTCATTACCTGTTCATATTTCAGGGCATGGTAGGTGGTCAGGAAGCGCAGGAGCTTTTCTCCTTCCCTGTGGTATATCTGATCTCTTGTTTTCATGCCGGATTTCCTCCGTTCAGTAGAATGTGCGTGTGCTGTACGTAGAGTATACGTAGAAATATCTACTTATTATATACGTAGGCTGTACGTACAGCAGTCAGCGTTGGTTTATGGGTACAAAAAAAGCACCGCCGAGGGTGCTGTAAAAAGAAAACTATAAGCAATACCTATTGTAGCATGGGTAAATTTACCCTGCAATCGCAGAACCGGGACAATCCTATGCCGGAGCTGTGCCACTTCCTACTCCGGGAAGAATTTATTCAGGGTGTCTATGGTTTCTTTTGCCGTATAGCCCCAGAGGATGCTGCTCAGAGCTTCTATCGCCAGGTGGCGTTTCCGGTAGTAAGTACGGTAGGAGATATTGGGAATGTGCTGCTCCAGCTTTTCCAGGATCTCTTCCGTGTTCTTTAGCTGTTGCGGCGAGAGAAAGGCATAGTAGAGGATCCAGTAATACTGCTCCCCGTATTTGTGGTTATTCCGCAGAAGATCTACGGAAGACTCCAACAGTTTCAGCATCCGGTTGCTCCGCTCAATGCTTTTGGCCCGTTCCGCAATATCACTTCCTGCCAGGTCTGCCCCGGCTGCATAAATGGAGTCCAGGAACTCATCAATGCTGGATCCATACTGCACCTTGAACTGGTTCTCCATCTGGTGAACGACCACTTTCAGGCTGTATGTGGCATCCCGGTAACGGCGCAGGAACTGGTAGGTATCATGAAACCGGGGATTTTCCGACGGAGTGGAGCAGTTCTGCCCTTTACGCTTCGGCATACAGATCACCTCCTTTCTGACTTCCGGATCCCGCATTTTCCGGTATCTGCGGGGGAAGATCCGGCAGTAAGATTTCCGGTGGTTCCATTCTGTGCATCCTCTTAGCCCGCTGTCCTGTCCTGCCCTCTTTCGGAAGGGCAGTGTTCGCCAGTACGGTTCGGCTCTGCTGTCCACCCTTCTTCGCAGGCTCCAGCTTTGCAGACTCCGGCCTGGGTTCTATGTTCAGCTCAAACCGGTAGTTTGCGGCTCCAAAGGGGCAGATAATATTTAGACCAATTACAGGTATACTATCCTTGCAGTCTGATAAGGGAGATAATATATACCTGGTCCGGGGGCAGTGACAGCAGGAAATCCCTTGTGTATCCAGGAGTTTTGCAACTTTTTTGACCATGTAGCGGATGTGCGAAATTGGAACGCAGGGAATTGGATTTGAAACAGTGATCTGCGCATCCGTCACCGTTTCTGGTACGCACACTGTCTCTGGTTCTGCGGTTTCCTCTGCAGGTGTCTCTTTTGGAATGTAAATTGGCAGTTTCATTTTCATGGCGATCTCCTCCTTGTCAATCAGTACGTCGCTGATGTTAAACATAATGGAAAGGTAATTGTTCAGGTAAATCATGCTCCCGTGATTTCCACGGAAGGATACCAGGGTGATCAGGTTCATCTTCTCTAGTTTTTTCAAAAGCCTGGAGACAGTAGGTTTGGAATGTCCCCACCGTTCTCCCAGCGTCTGGAAGCTGGTCAGGGGGGATCCGGTATTATTCCGATAGTAGACGACAGGCCCGGTGTCAGAGCAGAGGACAGACGGGTCATTGTATACAGCATGGATCCACAGATCAAGCAGAATGTCCATTTCCGAGCATTTGCCTGCCTGGATCAGCTTGTGGGCTTTTCCAATAGGGAAAAAGAAGAAACCAGTATCCTTTTTGCAGGGATAATTGTATTTCAGGGCAGTATTATCATTCTGCCAGTCGGTAATCTGGAATTTGACCAGGCGGTTTTTCTCCAGCAGGGAATAGGTAATACAGCCTTCCTCCTGGAGATACTTCAGGATGGAAATGGCCTGATGCTGGAACCGGCAGCGAAACCAATCCTGCAGTTCTGAGATAGTGCAGATCCATTCGCCCGGTGAGAGCGTATAAGTGAGCTGCTCCATGCGCCGGTTTGAATTGCTGTAATTGGCGTAGGAGCAAAGAACTAAATACCAGAAAAGAAAAGAGCTTCCGGTGGTTCGGATGCTCCTGTCATTTAATAAGGTCTGTATGAAGTTGCGGTAGATCCGGCAGCGTGGAAAATCTACGATTTGTTTAAGTTCTAATTGGTATTCCATAAGTAAGCCTCCTAATAAAAAGGGCTGACAACGAATGTCAGCCTGTCAAAATGATATGATTTGTCAGTAGGTATTGAGAGAGTGCAGAAGCCAGTTGGGTTCCTCTGGTCTGACACACCTCATTGCATTTTTATTGCATTTTTAAATTTTGTTTTATTGTCTTATAGCGCTTTATAATCGCTAAAACCCCTGTAAATAAGCCAATCTTTGTTTATATCGCTTACCGTCTGTCTGGAGTTCGAATAATGGACTAAAATGTCGAAAGCCTTTATTTATACAGGCTTTCGACATTTTTTATCAAAGAGCTCTATATTTGCGTTATTTGTGAGTGTAGGAATGTAAAATTTTATAATTTAAAAAATTAATTGACATAAAAGGTTACATGCAGTATATTTTAATAAAAGTCACAAGGAGACTATAAAAATGAATCAGAACTTACATTCCAAACGTTATATGTACATGTATTATAGACGTACTGTGTTATAAGCTTTGCAAGGTTGGTGCATTGGCTTATAGCCGGTAGGTCTATTTGTCTAGTGCATAAAACCAGAAATGTAAGTGACTTTTTAATATGTATTGCATCGTAAATTGGATTTATCGCACTGGACAATGAATGTTTAGTGCGATTTTTTTGCGTGAAGGAGGTGTATGGAATGAGAGATTTAATCGAATTGAAATTGGCAACAAAAGAGGAAGCGGAATCTCTGCATAGACTACAGGTAGAAGCGTTTATGCCATTATATGAAAAATACCGAGATGATGACACAAGCCCGGCAAAAGAAAGTATTGAAAGAGTAACTGAGAAGATTACTGAGGAGAATTCAGATTTCTATTTCATTCTGTTTCATGAAGAAAAAGTTGGAGGTGTGAGAGTTCGATGGCATCAGGGCAAAAAAGTATATGAAAATATTAATTGGATATCTCCTCTTTTCATAATTCCCAAATATCAAAAGAAAGGAATTGCGAGCAAGGTGATAGAACAATTATCGGGTATTTATCCAAACACAATAGAATGGCGATTAGATACGATAAAACAGGAAACGCACAATTGTCATTTGTATGAAAAATGTGGCTTTGTCAGAACTGGAGAAGATATCGTGGTTAACGACAAGATAACATTGGTTCATTATGTAAAAAACTGTAATAGGACGATATTGTAGGTTGAAAAATTTAAGGAGGTATCGAATAAAATGATAACAGACGCATTTGATAAATCAGAGGTCTTGTTTGAACCAAAAGATTTTTATGGAGAGCAAAAGCATTTATGTGAAAAGTGTATTATTGTATTTTCGGAAGTAATATTTGAATATATGCTTGAAACATTTGCACATGAAGAAGCAGGAGTCATACGATGCTGTAATGGAATAACGAGGGTATACATTTTTGAAATAGCTGGAATGAAAATTGCAGGGTATTTAAGTCATATTGGCTCTGCACTGGCTGGAAGCGATGTGATAGATGTGAATTGGCTTACAGGTGCCAACAAGTTTATCATGTTTGGTTCGGCTGGTTCTCTGGACAGAGATGTAACGAGTGGAAAGTTTGTCATTCCAACGGCAAGTTATCGAGAAGAGGGAATGAGTTATAATTACGCTGCACCGGAAGATTACATAGAGATTAAGAATTCAAAAATAGTTAAAACAATCTTTGATGAATTGAATCTTCCAAGTGTGACGGGTAAGGTTTGGACAACAGATGCAATGTACAAAGAAACAAAAGCCAAGCTTGAAGCAAGAAAAAATGAGGGCTGTTTAGCTGTAGAAATGGAACTTGCGGGTGTTCAGGCAGTATGTGATTTTTACGGCTGGGAGTTATACGATTTTCTCGTTACGGGTGATGTGCTTGATCAGGCAGTTTATGATATTTCAGAACTTGCAAATGCAAATCATAATATGAATAAATTGTATATTGCTATCGAGATAGCAAAGAGAATTTAAAGAGCAAGATAAAGTGTTGTCCCGCAAATTAAATGATGCTTTATCAAGCAGATTGTTTATAATGGTCTCATAAATTAAGACACTTTTTCGGACAATTTTTAATGAATCTGAT
>OLQE01001391.1_pt1 | contig 13285 bp, 8 predicted proteins | sample 1643161 | NCBI WGS metagenome assembly OLQE01 (sample SAMEA3136650, study PRJEB25190) | human gut metagenome | reverse complement strand
TTGGCATGTACGTTGAAGATAGACATAAAGATAGATATCTGTAGGCACTTCTTATGAAGGATCTCGTTCTCCATCACTTCCTCGATGGCAACGATCGTACCATCGGCGGGAGCGATCACCAAGCCTTCCGAATCATAAGGAAACCGACGGAAAGGACTACGGAAGAAGTTTAATACCAATAGGAACAATACGGTAGAAACAAAAGCGACAGAATAAAACAGCATACCCTTACCTACCGTATGGTACAAAGTTATATTCACAATAAATAATATTGTAAACAACGTAAGCAGTAAACCGGTTCCTTCTTTATGTACTTTCATTCTTCTTTGACTGTATCGTTTTATACTAAGAATCTGCAAAAATATTCATTTTTACCGAATATCAAAAATATATCACTTATTCACTGCCTCTATTTTACCTAACTCTACGTACCAAAGGTATCCATCGACCCGCTCGAAACCCATTTTACGGATTAATTGCAGGTAATTTCTTACCTGATTAGGATGGCGCTTATCTTGCCGTTCGCCAAATTTATAATCCACGACAATTACCTTGTTATCTTTTATCATCACCCGGTCCGGACGTTTAGACAAGCCTTTACCGAACAGGATATCCACTTCATTCAAGACACGGGCGGAACCATCATACCAAGCCTTTACCTCCTCCGCTTGCAATAATTCTTCCAGACGGCTGATCAACTCCGCCGCTTCCTCCCGATTAATCACCCCGGCTAACCGATAACTTTCGACCGAAGCGGGAATATCTTTCGGCGTACGTATCCGGCTCAATACCTCATGCATCAAGGTACCGTGCTTCCGCCTGGCATTATCGAAAAAGAACCCTTTCCCATGCAGGCGTAATTGTAAACGATCATCCGGGGAAACGGAATACAGGCGGCTCATGGGGATTTCCTCCAGGGTATCTTCTGCCGTTCTACCCGAAGCTGGATGCCACCATTCGCCCCTTTCAAAGGTATCATCCCCGATCTCCGTCTCCACCCCCGCCCACAAGAGATCGGCGATGGAAGTTATCTTCTCAACCTTACCTTCCTTGTTGATCTTCCTCGGACGGGGGGAGAATACGATCAGTTCTTCTTTCGAACGGGTAAAAGCGACGTATAAGGTGTTCAAATTATCGATGAAAGCATGCAAGCGCTCCTTGAAATAATCCTTGGCGAAAATCGTGCTACTCAGGATCTGTCCGTAACGGACAGGAACTAAGTGCAGGCGGTCAAACGGCTTCTTCTCCGGGTGGCACCAAAGGATAACGGGCTTTGTCGGCTTATGGTCGATCTCCCAGTCCCCGAAAGGAATGATAACGACCTTAAAACCTAAGCCCTTGGATTTATGTACGGTCAAGATGCGGATAGCGTTTTGCCCATCCGGGGTAGCGATCGTCTTTCGATAACCGGTCTCGTCCCACCATCTCAAGAAACGGTTCAAATCCGCACTTTCTTTTTGGGCATACTCGGAAACCATATCCAGAAAAGCTTGCACGAATACCTGTTCCGTTTCCGGGAAGTAAATGGAGAAGTTACGGAAGAGCCCTTCGGTTACCTCGTACAAGGATTGCCGGGAGATAGACTGAAGGTTTTGAAAAACAGACTCGTCCGCCTCGCTCTCCCCGAATTTTCCGGTTAATACTTGATAGGCATACATCGCCAATTTCCTGTTCGTCTGGTCCTCCGGATTTCGCAAATAGCGCAATACGGCGATCAGGAAACGGACCGCCGGAGAACTACCCACGAACAGGGCATCATCGGAGATGATATCGTAATTGTACCGGTCGGACGGATGCTCTTCCTTATAGGCTAGCAACGTATCAGCCACTAAAGCGCCTTCTTGATTGGTACGCACGAGTATGGCGATGTCTTTTAGCGCGTAACCGTTATCCTGCAAGCGCTCCAAGGTAGCCGGCAAGCGCTCCATCGCCTCTTGCTTCCAGTCCTTCTCCTCATCGCCGGACAAGAAATCGATCCGTACATGTCCGTCCTTCTTCTGGAAAGGGGGAGGGACACGCTGAATGCTCTTATCATAAGCGGTCATGATCTTCGTGAAAAAGGCCGTGCGTTCTTCCTCGCTTAATGAGGAGGTTTTCAACGCTTCATTATATAGATCTTGCAGGATCGCCGGAGCGGCGGAGAAGAACGCGTTATTAAACTCCACGATATGGCGGCAGCTTCGCCAATTATCCATCAGGGTTTCCTCACGGACCTGTTCCTCCTCGAAATCCCTGCGGACTTGCTCGTCCAATAGCTTCCAATCCGAGTTACGGAAACGATAAATACTTTGCTTCACATCGCCAACGATCAAGTTCGCCCTACCATTCGCCAGACTCTCCTCCACCAAGGGCCGGAAATTATTCCACTGCATGCCGCTGGTATCTTGGAACTCATCGATCATATAATGATCTACGTGCGTACCCGTCTTCTCGTAGATAAAGGGGGCGTCGCTGCCACTGATGACCTTATTCAGCAACTCGGTCGTATCGGCGATCAGCATGACATTCTTTTCTTCCCGGTAAGAGGCGATTTGCCGGGAGATATCGGTTAAGATCCCTAACGTATAATAATAACGCACGATCTCCCGGGCCGTGTTATAGGCCGTCAGGTTGGCGAACAAAGATACGATATTCTTTACGCAAGCATTCAACCCTTCCTCATATACACACCCGATGATCTGCCGGAGGCCCGGTGGAGTCGTCTTGGTCGTATAGGCATCCGGATTATCCGGCAAAGCTTGGAACGTGGCTGTCGGCTCTTTCATCTCACCTCTCGCCAGCTTCTCGAAATAGAAAAACGGGGAACGGCTTCCCCCCTTAAAATCCGAGGGTTGTAACGCAAACTGTTTCAGCAACGCCACTCCCTCCTCTCCTAAACGTTTCGCCTCCGCCTCTACGGAGCGGATAATGGCGTATAGCTCATTCTTATAGGTATCGAGGGCCTGCTTATCCGAGATATCTTTACCGACCTCCTCGCTAAATGCCTTATAACTCTCCTTAAAAACCTCCCGGCTGAGCGACATGATATCCTTCCGCAAGCTCCAGCCGCCACCATCCTCGATCTTGTCCTCGGCGAAACGCAGCAGCCAACCTAGCAAAACCTTGCTCTCCGGCTTCTCCAGATCGGCCAGCAGGTTATCGATCGCCTCGGTCAAGACCAGTTCTTGATCCATCTCGATGCCATAGCCGCCTTGCAAGCCGATCTCGCGAGTAAAGGCACGCATCGTTTGCTGGAAAAAGCGGTCGATCGTACTGATATTAAAGGCGGAGTAATCGTGCAGGATAGCGACCAGAATCTTCCGGGCCTGCTCCCTCACCTGCCGCTCCGTTAAGGAATAGGCGGAAGAGAGTAGCTGGATATAATCGGACGTGCGGCCGGAAGCAAGGTGATAAAGTTCTTGGACGATACGGGTTTTCATCTCATCCGTCGCCTTATTCGTAAACGTCACGGCCAAGATCCGGCGGAAAGCGCCCGGCTGGGAGAAGAGTAACATCAGGTACTCCCCTGTCAATTTATGCGTCTTGCCCGCCCCGGCGGAAGCCCTATAGATTGTTAGCATAGCGATCGGGGATTAGATCGTACGGCTTTTCGAATAGCCCTCTTTCCGGAGGATATCCAACACCTTGGCACGCAGGTCCCCTTGGATGATTATCTCCCCGTCCTTCGCGGAGCCGCCTACGCCGCATTTCACTTTCAAGAGTTTCCCCAAGGCGGTCAGATCCTCGGAAGTGCCCCGGAACCCGGTGATCAAGGTAACCATCTTCCCTCCCCGGTTCCGTTTGTCCAAGGATATGCGTAAGGCTTGTTTCTCTTTCGGCAAGGTTTGTTCCTCTTCCGCATTGGCGGTATCGTATTTAAAATCGGGATTGGTGGAATACATCACGCCCAATCGGTCTTTCCAGTCGTTTGTCTTCATCATTCTTTTAATTTTTGGAGATCAAAACTACGGATAAATCTTGGGATAGGCAAACGCATCTTTTCCTCCATCGCTGATACCCCGGAAAAACATGATTTTATTTACGAATAAATCATTAGCACTATCTTCCTTTTTCTATATTTGCATATTTAATTCCTTATCTCACCTAAATATGAGAAGTACCATCTGTCGCTATTCGATAATATCCATATTTCTCTTTCTTTCTTGTACAGGATGGAAAGATAAGAAGAATATGGAATCAGATATCATAACCGTGAATTTGGAAAGGAGAGATAATATCTCCGCCAAGGAGCTATTTTCCGATATCCAAGCCATCCCACTGGAGACAACCCCGGAATCGCTGATCCGTGATATAACCCAGATCAAGTTTTTTGAGAGCCAATATTATATCCATAATTATCGAAGATCCCAAATCTTTGTTTTCGACCGGGAGGGACGTTTCCAATTCGCGCTTAACGAAAAAGGAGACGGCCCGGGGCAGTACCTAAATCTGTCTGATTTCGCAATCGATACGGTCCGCAGGAATCTTGTAGTACTTTGCGCTGTCAGCAACGCACTCTTTTTCTATGACCTAGAGGGTAAATTCATCAAGAAAAAGAGACTTCCAGATATATCAGGGGCCTATAATTCTCTCCAGTTCCAAAACAAGGATACGATAGCTTTCTTCACGTATGATTATGATCATCGTTTAAAGTTCTATTCCCTGTCAAAAAACAAGATACTTGGTGAATATTTTCCAGAAGAGAGAAAAGATATATTCTGCCGGGGTGTATTTCCATTCCCACACGCTTTTCGCAGGTCCTTGACTAACACGATTTATTCTCTTTCGGAAGCTACCCTTACAGATCTTTATCAGTGGGATTTCGGTGATTTAAATAATGAGATCGAGAATTTAAAGTTCCATCCCAATATGAGCAAACAAGAACAAATCCAATACGTAAAGGATGCCTATTCCTCTAAGAACGTAAATTATGTAATAGATACCCACGGGCAAAATAGAAAATACCGGTACGCTATGGTTGTCCGTAAAAACAAATATATTCACTTGTTTTATAATAGGGAAAAGCGCGATTTGCTTCAATTCGAGCGAACCAAAGAGGGTTTGCAACTGTATCCGATCTACTTCGGAGAGGACTTTATCCTTTGCACCCCTGAGGGAGGGCTTCCTTTAGATGACATATTTCCCGAGAAGCTACGGAATGAGGAGCAGCGAAGGATCATCCAATCTCATTCGGAAGAAGATAATCCAATCTTAGTAAAATATGTTTTTAAAAATGAAGATTAACGAGAATACAATTTATATTTTTCTTTTAGGGATATTAGCAGGTATAATTTGTATGCGATGTGTAAATCATTTTAGGGAATCTCCCAAAGAAGAATATATTGATAAGTTTGAATATGAGAAAGAGAGCTTAGCTATCTTTAAAAAAAAGGAACTAAGAAATGAACATTTCAAATGTTTTGATCAAGTTGTCTTTTGGGGAACAGATTCTCTAAATACCTTTTCTTTAAGTGATCTATGTAAGGATAAAAAATTATTTTTTTGCTTTTCAGAAAAGACATGTCCTCCTTGTATTGACGCAGTCATCGATATGTTAAACAAAGTTTTTACAGAAAAAGAAATAAAGACAAAAATAGTTCTCATATCACCCGACTATCCCACTCGATTAAGAAACGATTGTTATGGAAAAAAACTATTAAGTTTACATAATAAGAATTTAGGTTTACCTATGGAATTAGAAGACTCATTCGCTCCTTTTTTATTTATTATGGATAAAGATTTATGTGTTAAATATTTACATATCCACAATAAAGCGTTGCCGCAACTTTCTTCAATCTATTTGGAAGAAATAAGAAAGATGTGGTAGATTTTCCCGTCATGGAGACATCCCATTCGCTCCCTTCTCCTTCAATGAACGGCAGGCTTCCCCACAGGAAAGGCTACCGGAACTTTATCGAGTAAGATTTTTTAACATCTAGCCTCCTAGAAGTTTCTACGGCTCTGTCGAGGGGTAGGTACAGGGTCCTAGAAATTCCTACGGTCCTATCGAGGGGTGGGTACAAGGCCACAGAACTTTTTGCGGCCCTGTCGAGGGGTGGGTACGGGGTCCTAGAAGTTTCTAGCGCATTATCCCGCGTTATTCCAGTCTTAAATTTGTATCGTAAGCGCTAACTCCTTACATTTGGGAGATCACAAGTTTCTTGATCATTCATTTTTAAATCCAATAGACATGAAAACTATTAAATCTTTCAATTTATCCCCACTTCACGTAGAGGAGGATTTCGGATTCCTGAAACAATTCCACGATGAGGCGGTAACGCTGCGAGGCGGATCGGGCGGAGACTCGGAAAGTCCCGACGAGATAGCCGACGATGTGAACCCCGTGCTGGACAATCAGATCAGCGCTTTCGAGACGAAGTTAGACGCATTCGACGAGGCCCTGAAATCATCCAGCAGCCTGCCTTCCACGGCCTTGGCGACAGATGCCGACGTAGAGCGAGACAGCGCATGGCGAGGTGCCAACGCCTACGTGAAGGCCATGACGGATCATCCAGACCCGGCCTCCGCTACCACCGCCACGGAGGTCAAGAGGCTATTCGATACCTATGGAGACCCGACCAGCCTCGCCCAGACCGAGGAAAGCGGGGTGCTACACAATCTCATCCAAGATCTCAAGGCGCTGAGCACCGAGAAAACGCAGCTCTTATCGCTCACCCCATGGATCACCAACCTTGAGAACAAGGAAAAGGCGTTCAAGGAAGCGGCGCAGAAAAGGACGGACGAGAAGTCGAAAATCATCGTAGGTATCGTGAAGCAAAGCCGTTCCGAGGCAGATGCCGCCTATAAGCAGCTGGTGAGCACCGTAAACGCCCTTTGCCTGCTCGAGGGCGAGGAGAAATACACTACCTTCATCGATCACGTGAACGTGATGATAGACGAGCGGAAGACGATCCTACGCACCAGATCTACTATCAACGCAAAGAAAAACAAAACGGACATGCCTGCCCAATAAATCACCCCGGCAACATGCCCCGGCGGATAAATCCCGCCGGGGTATATCCCCTATCTCCTCCCAACAGCTTTATTTTCAGGCAAACCTCTTGCTTAATAAAGCGGAATCACTACATTTGCTACCAGAATCATGTTTGCTACATATATCGCTTAGAATTAACGGCCATGAGAAATATCATTCTTTTTATTTTTATTATACTAACGGTCCACTTGAACATGAGCGCACGAGGCTCCGGCGAGAAACCGTCTATAGTCGTACTGCACTCCATCAACTTCGAGGAAAGCTGGACGAAACAGACCTATCTTGATATAGAAAGAAAATTCGGGGAGGAAGGGTTTACCGTAAAGGCGATTCCCTTACAGATCCCCGGTATCCGCACGATGGAAGGGTTTCAAGAGAAGAGAACAATGATCCTAGAGAGAATTCCCGTGCCACCCACCTTAGTCGTATGCATAGGAGATCCCTCTTGGCTTGTCGCCCGCCCGTTGTTTGACAAGGAATGGAAAGATATTCCCTCTATCATCTGCTACGCCAGAGATTATATGTACCCGAAAGAAGAGTACCTGATAGACCTAGATAAAAACGTGCTCGATACGCTGGTTCCCATCACGGACGTAGTAAAAGGCTATAACGCCACTTTTATAAAATACCCAGTCTATATCAAGCAAACGATCGAGCTAATCAAAAAGCTACAACCGGAATTAACCAAACTGGCCTTTATTTTTGACCGCCGTTATATAAGCCAGCAAACGAAAGCGGATGTAGAGGCCGTGCTACGGAAAGATTTTCCGGGCATCCAATTCGAGCCACTGTCTACCACCTCCATTTCCACCGAGAACTTATTGGACAGACTGGCCTCTTTCGACAATAAGACCGGAGTCCTTTATTACTCATGGTACAGGACCCGGAAGGATAACGAGAATCGTTACCTAGTCGATAACGTCCAGAAAATGACCAATAGTTTCTCCGTCCCCCCAATCTTTACCTTGCAAGACGTACAAACAGAAAACGGGAATTTCGCCGGGGGATATTATGTTTCTCCGGAGGATTATGCGCAGGTGACGGTCAACACGATCGAAATGATCCTCTCGGGGAAAGATAGTAAGGAAATCCCGATCCAGACCGCGGAAACCCCGAGGGCCTACCTAAATTACCAGCATCTATTGCTTCACCAGATCGATCCCGGCCTATATCCCCCGAACGCCACGTATTTCCAAGAGCCTCCCGGTTTCTTACAGAAATACAAGATCCATATCATAAGCCTACTCGTCATTCTGGCGTTATTGATAACGATCGGGATCTTACGGGTCCGCCTCTTCATCCAAAAGCAAAAGGCCAAAGACAAGGAGCTGCAAATCGCACGCCAAGCGCAAGACCTGAACCAGAAATACCAGCTCGTCTTGAAAGCCAGCAACATGATGACATGGATATGGGACGTAAAAGAAGCACGGCTCGAATGTAACAATATTTACCTGACCCAAAGATCCATTCGCGACAAGGGAACCGACGGCCAATTCTGCATGTCGGCGGACGAGTTTTATAGCGGCATTCACCCCGAGGACTTGGAACAGATGCAAGACGCGATCAATAAACTAATCGCCGGCGAGAGCATATCGATCGACGAGGAGATCCGTTATTTAGACGATACAGGGCTTGAATATACATGGATAGAGATCTTTGCGATCGTAGGGAAAACCGATCCGGAAGGAAAACCCGCCTACTTAACCGGAGGTACTACCCTCATCAACCAACGGAAAAAAATGGAACAAGAACTGAGGGACAAGGAGAAGATAGAGGAATCCAACCGGTTGAAATCCGCCTTCCTAGCGAACATGAGCCACGAGATACGTACCCCGCTGAACGCTATCGTAGGCTTTTCCAACCTGCTAGCGGAAACTTGCCACTCCGAGGAGACGAGAGAGTTCTGCGAGATCATCGAGACGAACAACGAGCTTCTCCTTCAACTCGTGAACGATATCCTGGACCTATCGAAGATCGAGGCCGGGCAAATGGATTTCATCTATTCCGAGTTCAACGTATCCACGCTATTCCGGAGCTTATACCAGACCTTCCAAAGCCGGGTGAAAGACGGTGTCACTCTCTATTGCGAGATACCTGAACAGGATTGCGTTATCTATTCCGAGAAGAATCGCTTGACCCAAGTGATCACCAACTTCCTCACGAACGCCTGTAAGTTCACGTTCCAAGGGGCTATCCGCATGGGATACAAGGAGAGGGAAGATGGATTATACTTTTACGTAAAAGATACCGGAAAAGGTATTGAGCGGAAGAACCTCCCGCACGTATTCGAGCGTTTCGCCAAATTCGATTCCTTTATCCAAGGAACCGGACTCGGACTATCCATTTGCCAAACGATCCTAGAGAATCTTCACGGGAAGATCGGCGTAGAGTCGGAAGAAGGAAAAGGGAGTACTTTCTGGTTTACGATCCCATGCGCTGTATCAAGACCGTAGCGTAAGCCGAGATCCCTTCCTGCCGTCCGGTGAAGCCCAGCTTCTCCGTGGTCGTAGCCTTGATAGAGATATCCTCCTCGTCCACGTTCATGACCTCGGCCAGCGTTTTCTTCATCAGAGGGATATGGGGATTCAATTTAGGGCGCTCGGCGGCTACGGTGGCATCGATATTACCCAACTCATAGCCCGCCTCTCTTAAAAGCCTCATGGTATCCCGGAGCAAGATCTTACTATCGATATTCTTATATTCACCAGCCGTATCCGGGAAATGATAACCGATATCCCGCATATTGGCCGCTCCCAGTAAAGCGTCGCAGATCGCATGGATCAACACGTCCGCATCGCTATGTCCCAATAGGCCCAACGTATGCTCGATCTTAATCCCGCCTAGCCATAATTCCCGGTCCGGCACCAAGGCGTGGACGTCATAGCCAAAACCTACACGTATCTTCATATCCATTTATCTGAAAAGGTTCTTGATTCCATCCATATCGAACGACAAGGAGAAGCGCAATGTCTGGTCCAACGGGTTACTCTGTACCGTACTGATCAGATAAGCGGCATCCAACTGGAAAACACTCATGCGGAAACCAGCACCGACTGAGAAGTACTGACGGTTTCCCTGATATTTATTCTCATAGTAATAACCGCCACGAACAAAGAACTGCTGATTGTAATTATACTCCAGACCGATAGAGGCCATAATCTCCTCTAGCTCGCCCTTGAAGCCATTCGGCGAGTCACCGAATGATTTGAAGATACCCGTGATCGGGGACATATTGTTATATTCATCATGTTTTTCCTTATAAGCAGCCTCATCCTCGGGAGTCGTACCTTCTTGAATAGGTTCGGTAGGAACTAAATATTTACTCAAATCCACATAGATACCGATTTGGTTATAATCATCGATCGGATACAGCAAACCGGTTCCAACCTTTAACATCGTAGGCAAGAATTGGTTGGTATTTCCGCCGTCGTAAGAGACCTTCGTACCGATATTGGAGACATTAAAACCAAAGCTCCACAGGCACTCGCTATTCCCTAAGATCACGTATTTCTCCAGATAACCGGCGATATCGGCGGCAAAAGCGTTATCCGGAACCATATCCGCGTCCGACGAGGCACCCATGTCCGAACGAATATAGCGCAAGGCGACTGCCATAGAGAACACATCCGATAATTTACGGCTATAACTTACATCAAAAGCCATCTCATAAGGATTCAATATGAGCTGATTACCCATTCCTCCATCCCGGCTTTCCTGTACTTCTCCTAAAGAGAAATAACGCAAGGAAGCTCCGATCGCCTGCATATCGCTATCGCCTAATTTATAATAACCGGCCAGATATGCTAAAGCCACATCATTCACCAATTTACGTAACCAAGGCGTATAGGATAAAGCGACTCCGGCCTTACTATAACTAAAAGCATACTTAGCCGGGTTCCAGTATTGGGAATTCACATCCGGCGTAGTAGCCACACCGTTATCACCCATAGCACCTCCGCGAGCATCGGACGCAATAGACAAAGACGGTATCGCCGTATTAATCGGGGCGAATTTATGTTTAACATCGTCTGCGCCTCCTTGGGCATATAAAGCCGTAAATGCCGTCAAAAAGCTGAAAACCGCTAGTAACAGACTGAATCTTGAAACTCTTACCATATATTCTATTCTAAAAATACATTTACATTTATCATTCCTAGAGGGTAATAAACATACCCCCATGCTTATTATAAACTAATTACCCGATACTTTATTGTGCGAGAATGATTAATTTATTCGCTTTCGTCGCCTCTTTCGAGTTATTCGTGCTAATCGCCGCCCGATACAGATAAACTCCCGGGCGCAACCGCCTGCCACCGTTATCCGTCAAGTTCCAAGTTACGATATAAGCCTTAAACAACTCGGAGGAACCGCTCTTCTCGGTACTCCATAGGAACTTACCGGTCATATCATAAACCATAACCGTCACCTTTAAGTTCGACTCCGGACGATTGTGATGCAGAAAGAATTCCACCTGATCCCGTGCAGGATTCGGGGTGGCATACATCTCGATCAGATTAGGTTTCAACCCTTCCGCCACCTCAAAAGTAAAGGTATAGGTCGTGGAGTTATTTAAGATATCCCACACCTTAAACTCAGCCGTATGCATTCCCGGCTCCAGCTCGGGGATGGAGAACTGGACAAGTCCTTCGTTCTCACTATCTGGTAGCAACGCATAATAACTATTTAAGTTATAGCTCATAGAGGGCATACTATCAATCGTCAACATCATATCATGCCCTACGCTACTGCCGGTTATATTCACGCCGCTCTTATCCCACAGCTTCGCTACAAAATAAGGAGTCGTGTTTACCTTATCGCCCGAAACAAAACTGGAATCATTCAAATAGATCTGCCGGATCTCGGGACCGATCGTATCAGTCTCCGCCGTATCCGAAGTCCCCCCCACGATAAAATCAAAGAAAGAACCCTGCGCCTCTTTTGTCTCGGAAGACGCATATAGGTTTAATTTACCTTTCTTATTGGAATAAGAGATATCCTTCGGGACCATAAAAGTAAAGCTGAACTTTCCATTTCGAACCGAGTCTCTACCTATATAAATCGTATTCGGATAATCGAGATAAGTGAATTTCTCAGAGCTATTCCCTAAAGTCGTAATGGAACTTTGGCTATCAAATATGGTCGAGCTTAATACGCCCGTGAAATCCGCGGCAAAAGAACCTGACGGATTCAAGATTTCACCCTCTACCGTAATCCGGGATAACGCCTTAAACTCAAAAGGCTCATCAGAAACAGCTTCTCCATTCACAGCCGTCACCCGAGCTTTATACTCTGGATACGCGAACTTTAACGCCGGGTCTCCGATTAAGATAAAGTTCAATTTATTGAGTTGACGTTTCGTATACATCATCGCCTCTCCAAGCGTATAACGGCTATTCGCGTCTTCTTGGAACAGGTTATCGATGAGCGCCTTATTTAAGTTCGCATTATTACCGGAGAACACGACACGGGTCGTCGTAAACAAAGCGATACCCCCACTGGTAGGATTCAAGAAAACAGATTCACCCGCAGAAGTTTTCACATCGTCAAAACGGGTAAAATCGCAGGTAGCCGTCACCCACACCGGCAGATGCTTATAGCTGGAATTATTGATATCGGTTTGTGTCCATACGCTTTCGTCCGCCCAATGGGTCGTACTACCATGCCCCGTATAATTAATCAACAACTGACCACTTTTTAATAGTTTCTCAATCTCATTATGCACATCCGGATAAGTCCCGAGGCTGCTACGCTTATAAGCATCGAAATACACTTTATTAACTAGAAAACCGGGTTGCATCTCTTCAATGGCCTCAGCAAGCTGATCTGCCTGCTTCATATGATTCGTTGTGAAGCTATCCTCATTATTTCCATCATCCGCCACGAATGTCACGTTATTCTTCCAACTACCCGAATCCTTGTTCTCCATATAAGAAATCGTCTTATCCACCATCTGAGTCGCCTCCGTTACTGTACGGATTGGAAAGCGCCCGACACCCAGACACATCTTATCTCGGCTAAAATTACTGCCGGAATTATCCTCTAAAAACGCAAAATAATCATCTGTCGCATAAGAGTAGACATTCAATGACTCTTGAGACTGGAAAGTCAGGAGCATATTACTCCGCGAAACACCTTGAACCTCACCGCTTATCCCCCGATTATCATAGATCCCGTCTCCGAAAAGCAATAAATATTTTGGAGGATTACCCAAAGAAGAACTACGATCGTAAAACATCTTCATCAAACGACGATATGCCGTCGCATCTGGAGTTCCACTAGAGAACTCATTATAAATCGCCTCTGGAGTTACGA
>OLQE01001390.1_pt1 | contig 13305 bp, 5 predicted proteins | sample 1643161 | NCBI WGS metagenome assembly OLQE01 (sample SAMEA3136650, study PRJEB25190) | human gut metagenome | reverse complement strand
TCAAGAAGCACGATTTCAAGGTGTTCGGCTGGTATCGTATTATCCTCGGTATCGCCGTGCTGGCGTACTTTATGGTTGTTAAATAAAACTTTCATATCAGCACATAAAAGCTCCCGAGGATTCCCTCGGGAGCTTCTTGTTACCATTTGAGCTTAATATCAAATGTAGCGGCCAGTTTGCGACTTAAGTCAAGCAATTCAGGATGGTATATTTTCGGTATTGATGCAAAATAGCACTATATGTTGTTTAATACACAAATTTTTCTTTTGCATTTTGTCTGATAAATTTCGATGCCATTGTAATCTTCTCGAAATTAAAGAAAACCCCCGAGGTATCCTCGGGGGTTTAGGTATGCCTTTAACTAACGGGAGTTAATTAAGCAGCAACTGCGGAAGTTACAGCAGCAGCGGAAACTGCGGTTGCAGCGTTCGGCATGGTGAACGTTACAGTCTGAGCTGCGGTAGCGCCAGCTGCAAAGGTCAGAGTGCCAACGGTGGTGGTACCAGCCTTAACAGTTACAACAGCCTTGTTGCCAGCAGCAACAGCGGTGGTCGGGGTAACCTTTACGGTAACGGTGGTGCCCCACTTTACGTCGCCAGCAACCGGATTGGTTGCAACGGTAAAGGTTGCAGAGGTATCAGTACCGGTAGCGGTTACAGGAGAGGTTACAGTGAGAGCCTTAGCAGCTACGGTGGAAGCAGTCTTAACGTTGGTGACGTTCAGCTCGTTGTTAACGGTGTCATATACAACAGCGATAACCTTATTCTCAGAGTTGAATACAACGTATGCGTTCAGGTCGTAACGATCGAACTCGTCCTTATCAGCGGAAGTCGGAACTGCGCCAATCTCGCTTACAGTGCCAACGTTCTTAGCATCGTCAACACCGATGAATACGCAATCCTCGTCCAGAGTTACGTTAATAACAGCGCCATCCTTATCAACGAGGGACATATCGCCCTTCTTCTTGCCATCAAAGCCCTTGATAGCGTAAGCGCCGTTGTCGAATACGGTGCTGTTTACGGTATCAGCCTTGGTGCCAGCAGCAATAACGGTCTTAACATCGATCTCGTCGCCGTCAACGGTGTAGATGATTACAGAACCAGCTGCAGTGCCAACGTGAGAAGTGCCATCCTCGTACAGGTCAACAGCCTCAGTGGTGTTGCCTACGATAGCCTTGAATGCGGTTACGGTGTCGCCGTCCTTCTTGGTTTCGAAAGCGTCCTCAGTTACATAAGCGTACATCTTGTCGCCATCAGCGTTTGCAACCTTGGGATCAGCGGTAGTCAGAGCAGCAACCTTGACGTAGTCAATACCATTGGACTCCTTGGTCAGGAAGCCCTTGTTGGTAACCTTAACGGTATCAGCCCAGTCGCGAGCAGTCTTGCCGGAGATAACCTTAATCTCGGTGTTAGCTACTACGAACAGAACTGCATCGTCAGCGATGAGAGTGCTGTTCAGGCGCTTGTTCTGGTAAGCGGTCGGACCAGCTGTGATACCATGAGCGACATCAGCAGCAGAGGTGTAAGAAGTAGGATCGGTATTGTACTTGTCGTAACCAGCCAGATTCTTGGATGCACCGGAAGCAGCCAGATGCTTCAGCTCGTAGTTGCCGTCCTTATCGGTAGCGTAGGTGTACATGGTTTCCTTGAGGTTACCAATACCAACAGCACTAGTTACATCAGCGCCATCAATCTTATCAACGATAATCTTCTTGTTGGAGCCATCGGTGAAGTAAGCACGAGCTTCAACAGTCCAATCCTTGCCCAGATTGTTCTCTGCAGCCTTGTTGTCAGAGATGAACAGGATGTTCTTAGAAGAAGCACCGGTGGTGTCGATGTTGTAAACGTAGTTGCCAACAACTGCAGCCGCTACCTCATCATCAACAGACGGAGAAGTGGTTACAGAAGTAGACTTCTTGTACCAGTTGCCATCAATCTTGATCTCGTCCGGAGAACCAGTCTTAACGCCGGTAACCTTGCCAGAAACTACAGTAGCCTTGGAGATAATCGGATCGCCAGAGGAGGTGAAGTCGCCGGAAACGATTACAGCCCAGTCGTCCTTCTTAATGCCATCATAGATGTCAGCATCATCGAACTTGTAGGACTTGCCGCCGATGGTAGCAGCAGAAGAACCAACGTAGGTTACTTCCTTAACTTCGGTCGGAACAGCTACAACCAGATCAGCCTTGTTGTTGCCGTTCAGATCAATAGCCTTGATGGAGTAAGCCGGATAGGTGTCCTTCGTGGTGATAACTTCGCCCAGAGTATCGATAGCAGCCGGAACGGACTCCTTGTTCGGGTAGATAACCGGAACATCAGCCAGAGCCTTTTCAGCCTTGTACTCAGTGCCGTCAACCTTGAACTTCTTGGACTCGTTCTTTACGGTGTCCAGAGTGCCAACAGTGCCGGTAGCCAGTACCTTGGAATCGTCGTCAGCGTATACGCCGTAAACGTTGGTGTCGCCGTTAGCCTTAGCCTTAACCAGAACCTTAACATTCAGGCCAATCATATCAGCAACATCGGTCGGAACCTTGTCGAACTTAGCCTTGGTGTGATCGCCATCGCCGTACTTAACAGCCTTGCCCAGGGTGATCTCGTAGGTGTCCTTGCCGGAGGTCTTCTCGACAGACAGAAGCTGAGCAGCATCGGTCTTAACGAGGTCCATGTACTTGCCGCCGATGGTCTTGTCGTCATCAACGTCGGTAGCCGGCTTGAAGTCCTCGATATCGTTGGACCAGACTACGCGCTCCATGTCCAGTGCGTTGTACAGGATCTGTGCAGCGTACTGACGCGGCAGAGCAGCGTTCAGGTCGGCGTCAACGTCTTCGAACAGGTTGTTCAGCTGGCCGTACTTCATGGTGTTCTGAGCCCAAGCTGCGCCGGTCAGGCCAGCCTTCTGAGCATTGTAGCCAGCAGCTACCAGTACCATCTTTGCAGCCTCGAGACCGGTTACGGTATCGTTCGGAGCAAACTTGGTAGCAGACTTACCAGCGATGATGCCGGTGTTCTGCAGGTAACGTACGTAGCCCTGTGCCCAAGCTGCGGTCGGCAGATCGGTGAACGCAGTCGGAAGGGATGCGTAAGCGTTGGCGTTGTCATTACCGCCATTCATGATCGTAAAGATCATCTTTGCCATCTGAGCACGGGTAACGGTGGTGTTCGGCTTGAAGGAGCCGTCATCGTAACCCTGGATTACGCCCAGAGAAGAGAGCATGTCTACAGCAGTCGAAGCCTTGATGTCAGCCTTGTCGCTGTAAGACGCCGCACCAGCGAACATGGTGAACGCGCAAGCGAACGCCAGCACCAGTGCGAGAACCTTTTTGAGATTCTTCATAGGGGAATTCCTCCTTAAAATAATATTTCGAGTTTTCACTCGTTCGATAAATATATTACCATAGTCAAACACAGGGGTCAAGCGCAGTTTGCCATCCGTAACATGAATGTAACATTACAGGTAATGTTACATTCATGTGTGTTACACTTTCTCTCCACCAGGCAAACCTCTTCATATAACAAGGTATTCCGTTCTTCCCTATCAACTGATGTTGTAAATTTTTCTATTGCAAATTTTCCTGTTTCCGCTTATACTAAATATGCTTTATAACGCAATTAAAAAGCAGCGTTGCCACACTCAGGTTTGGCACCACAAAGCTCTATCCCGGCCGTGTGTCGGGATATCTTTGTATTATAGGAGAATTTTCTATGAATTATCGAATTGGTTTATATCTGGACAATGATAAAATCGGTTGGGCTGCAATCCGTGAGAACGAAGAAGGTCATGCTGAACACATTGAACGTGTAGGTGTGCGCTTCTTCCCTATCGCCGAAAATTCTTTCAACGGCTCTACTCCCGGTTCGGAACGACGCATGTATCGACTGGCTCGCCGACGCTACACCCGCCAAAAATATCGCTTTGCCAAACTGCGCGAATTATTCAGTGAAGTTGGTTTGCCTCCTATGAACACACTTGTCCACAAGCCTGTGGATTATTTGTGGCAGTTACGCACAGACGGACTAGATCGTCAATTGTCCGCCGAAGAATGGGTTCGTGTGCTATATCATATTGCTCACCATCGAGGTTTCCAACCTGGAACCGGTGAACAACTCTCTGAAACCTTTTCCAATAATGCAAAAATCCGTAAGGCAATTCATAAAAATCAGCAACGTATGGATGAGCAAAACTATCGCACTGTAGGTGAGCTCTTCTATCGAGATTCTCGTTTTCGACCCAATGGTCTGTTTTCGCCCTTTAAAACCGGCATTCCTTATATAACCAGTGTCTCTCGTGATATGATTCGCGAAGAAGTGGTATTGCTGTTCTATACACAGCGTATTTTAGGAAATCCATTTGCGACTGAAGTCTTTGAACAGAAATATACCGAAATTCTCTGTCGTCAGCGCTTTATCTTAAGCGGTCCCGGTCCTAATAGTCCTTATGCCGGCCATAAACGACGTTTTGGTGGTATCTACTGCCCCCTAGAACCTCGAAGAGAACGCTGTCCTGATGCTACTCCTCTCGCAGAACGTTTTCGATTTTTGTGTATGGTCAACGCACCTTATTCTATTCCACCTCACACGCAGCCAATCGCAAAAACCGAAGAACAGAAACGACAAATCCGTGCTGCCGCTACTAAAAATCCTGCTCAGCTTTATGCGGCTACAAACAATGTGTTAAATTTGGATCCTAAAACGCCCTTGACGCTGTATCTTGATGGAATCCCCTATTCGGCTGCCTCCATGAATAATTGGATCATCCCCCACGGCCGCAGATTGCTTTCTGCACTTTCCAAGAAATTTCCGGATGAACAGGGTATTCTACACAAACATTGGGAGGACCTTTTGCTTCTCTTCGTCTCTACTCCCGAAAAATACTGGAAGCAGCGGTTAAAGGAATTTCACTTCTCCAAAGAACTGTGTGATTTGTTAGCGAAAGCTCATCTTGTACAGCGAGCGCGCTACTCTCGCAAAGCGTTGGGGCGTATAGTGCCACTTATGGAAAAGGGTATGTCTATGGAGGAAGCACGCGATAAATGTTATCCCGACAGTCCTGTATCGAATACTTCAACCAAATTAAATTTCAAAAATTTCTATCACGTTGCACGTCCTGCCACTGATCGTACGCTATCGCAAGCTATTGTTCTTATCAAAGCATTACTCCGCGAATATGGTATGCCTACGCATATTCGAATCAGCACATCATACGAAATGGGAAAGCCATTGTCTCTCCGTAAAAAACACAAAAAGATTCAGGAAAATCGAGATAAAAAGCTTGCACCGCTTTTCCAAACTGCATCCGGCTTTCTCCAGCGTTCTCTAACGTCGGACGAATGTACTCGAATTATTTTGTGGTCTCTGCAGAATCATGCATGTATGTATACCGGTACGATGCTTACTTTTGCACAAGCATTATCATCAACTGATACAGCAGTCGACCACATTATCCCTTACTCCGATTGCTATGATCATAGTTATAATAATCTCGTTTTAGTATTGCGCTCTGCTTCTAACCATCGGAATCATCTGCCAGGTGTTACATTTGGCCGTGATATTCGTTACCGAAACCGCGCATCCGAACGTTCCAATCGAAAATGCCGTATAAATCTATTAGCATCCCAGTGGACTGAACAGGATAGCATCAATCAGCGCCAGCGCTCGCTAAGCAATCCTTCCCCTTTACTCACCGGCTTTGCACTCTTTCTGCAGCGCACATTATCTGCACAGGATAACATACTTTCTTCGGTTACGCCTGTTAATACCGGCACAATTGGCTTACGTTTGTCACGCGTGTTTGAGCAAGTTCCACCTGCTATGGACTCTGCTGGCCAAGCAATCCTTACCGCTCTCAGCGAGCCCCATACCTGTGAACAACTATCTGACTTTTTCGCAAACGACTACGAAGGAACCCTATTCCAACCCTGGCCCTCATTCCATGAGGAATTTTCGGCTCTCTGTTCACCAGAGTCATCCTGTTTCTCTCATATGGCACAGCATAAAGTACGTGGTGCTGCACATCGTGATACATTAATGCGTCGTCGTGGTGATGAGATTGTAGCTAAACGGGCGCTTATACAGTTGAAACTGGATGCCAATAATGAAATCGCTGATTATTTCCAGCCAGAACGTGATCGTTTACTGTATTCTGCTTTGCGCAATCAGCTTATCGCACACAACGGAAATGCTGCTGAAGCCTTTGCAGAACCTTTTTACAAACCGAAAGCTAACGGCGATATTGGTCCTTTGGTCAAATCTGTTCCTATCATCCAGCATCCTCGTGCTTTTGTATCCGTCCGAGGGGGTATTGGCACCCATGGTGATATGATTCGAATCGATGTATTCCGCACTTCCAATAATGAATATTATTATGTGCCTATCTACGTCAAGGATACGCTTCAGCCAACACTTTCACTCCGTGCAGTAACCAAAAATCCAAATCGCATGTTACTCATGTCAGAGTCCGATTTTATCTTTTCTCTTTATTCCAATGATGTGATCTATATCGAGCTACCAGACACAATAACTCTGAAGAGTGTGTCTTCCAATGATACTATTAATGTCAATCATGGTTATTTTCTTAGAGGCAATGTCAAAATAAAGAGTGGAACCTTTGAGGTCTCTACACTCGATAAGCAGTATATTCGTACATCGATTCCTTTCTATAGTCTTCGCTCACTATATAAGTGTGAAGTCGATCCCCTTGGAAAGATACGCAAAATCACAAGTCCTGAAAAACGCATGACCTTTCATCTCAAATAATCCACACAGAAAAAGACCTGTACACAACGTACAGGTCTTTTCCGATTCAAGAACTCTGGAATTTCCCATTTCTTTATCATTAACGCAACTAAAAAAGCAGGGGAGCCACAGTCTTAAAAAATTTTATGTCTATAGTATAACATAAAATATCCTATGTTTGCAAGTATACTCTCCTGCTCTTGCAACATTATAGTGCTATAATAACTGAAAGTGCAAACCCTCGACTCACTTGCCGAGGGTTTCGTCATTGCTGAACTTAAACACCGTCATAAACAAAATTTTTATATCAAACAGCAGTGTCCAGTTCTCAATATAGTAAATATCATGCTCAATCCGTCCTTGAATCGACGTATCACCGCGGAAACCGTTCACCTGCGCCCAGCCGGTGATACCCGGCCGTACCTGATGCTTGACCATATACAGCGGCACGCTTTCCTTAAACTGGTTTACAAAATACGGCAGTTCCGGCCGCGGTCCGACCAGACTCATATCGCCCATCAGCACGTTGAAGAACTGTGGTAGCTCATCGATCGAAAACTTGCGGATGAATGAGCCGAACTTGGTCTTGCGCGGATCACTGTTGGTACTCCATCCGGTATTTTGTTTATCATTCACTCGCATAGAGCGGAATTTGTACATATAAAACGGCTTTTTATTCAATCCCACACGTTCCTGCTTGAACAGGATCGGGCCTGGCGAGGACAACTTAACACCAAGCGCTGCGAACAGCATAATGGGCGATGTGCACACGATCAGCAGCAGCGAGCCAACAATATCCACCGCCCGCTTCAGGAACGCGTTGCCGATATTATCCAGCGGGATATGACGCAAGTTGACCAGCGACACGTCTCCCACCTCATCGATTGACGGGCGCGACGGCATATACTTATTGTAAAACGGGATAAGCGACATTTTCACGCCGTTTTTCTCGCTGCTCGCGATAATGCTCTGCAGATACGGGTACTCGTCTGCCTCCAGTGCAATGACCACCTCATCCGGTGCGGCATGCTCGAGCACATGTGCCAGCGCATCGTATGTACCGCGATAGGCAATGCCCGGCAGGCAGTCGCGCGGCGCAAGATAGCTGTCCACGCAGAAACCCAGCGTGCGGTCGTTCTGCACCGCACGGCAGTACGCCTGCGCCTGTTCCCCACAGCCAATCAGCAGCACATGCTTCAGATTATAGCCGTGCTCACGGAACGAACGCAGCAGCCGTCGCAGAAACCATCGTTTGACCGCCACCGCGATCGTTGCCAGCGCAAAGAACACAAACAGCGTCCAACGCGACAGGTGAAACTGCTTGAACGCGAAGAAAAATGCCAGCAAAATACCGAAAATGATGGTGTTGCTCCGCAGCAGCAGGCTGAACTCCTGTAAAAAGTTTTTGGCGCGGAACGAATCATACAGTCCCATCAGACCGTACAGCAGCCAGAACAGCGGCGAAACACACAGCACCGCCATCAGATAATACGACAAGCCGATGTGCCCAGGCATACCGTGGAACAGCGTAAAACGGATAAAATATGCAAGGATCATGCAGGGGAAAAGAATCAACACGTCAGTCAATCCGTTGATTTGATTGAGTGTTCGCTGATTTTCTTTGATCAACCTCGGTTCCTCCTATTATATGTAATCGATACCAATTTTATAAGTTTATCACATCCGGCATAATTTTACCACCTGTAAACGACTTTTCTCGCCAAATAAATTCTCTCCGGCAAGACGATAATATCTCACCAAACCTTGACAAAACAGGCGTTTCGGAGTAATATTTTGCTATAAATACGTGCGCAGGCGGCGTAAGTTGCCTGCGTTTTTCTCTGAAAGCAGGTCACACTGTGAACGGTAACAAAAAGCTACTATATATTGCCTCATCGTTTGGGCATTTAGCGTCCTTTCATCAGCCCTATACCGAGTGGCTGGCACAGCAGGGCTACGAAGTCCATGCGGCGGCCGGCGGCGAACAGCGTGCATTGCGCGGTGTCAGCCGATACATCCCAGTGCCGTTTGAAAAAAGCATGTTCTCGCCGCGCAACTTTGCGGCGGTCCTGCAGCTCCGCTCCCTGCTGCGGCGTGAAAATTACGCCATGATCAGCCTGCACACCTCGCTTGCCGCGTTCTTTGCGCGTCTGGCGGTGCAGCTTTTGCCGAAAAGGCAGCGTCACGTGGTGATGAACACCGCACACGGCTATCTGTTTGATGACAGCACTCCCTGGCTCAAACGCACGCTACTGCTCAGCGCCGAGCGCATGACCGCGCCTGTCACCGACTGGCTGCTGACCATGAACCGGCAGGACGAGCAGATCGCCAGGCGCTATCGGCTCGGACGGCACATCGTCCCGACGCCGGGCATGGGCATTGCACTCACGCGGTTCTCCCCTCCCTCACCGGAGGAAAAACGCGCCCTGCGCCGTGCGATGGAACTGCCCGAAAACGCACTCGTGCTCATCTATGCGGCGGAGTTTTCCGGCCGCAAGAACCAGAAAATGCTCATCAGCGCCATGCCTGAGCTGCCGAACGCCGTACTTCTTCTGCCCGGCCGCGGTGCACTGCTCGATGATTGCCGCACACTCGCGCAGCAAAAGGGCGTTGCCGACCGCGTTCGCTTCCCCGGATTTACGTCCAACATCGAGCAGTACTACCGTGCCGCTGACCTCTGCGTGTCCTCCAGCCGCAGCGAGGGACTTCCCTTTAATGTAATGGAGGCCATGGCCTGCGGTCTGCCCGCGGTACTCTCCGATGTCAAGGGGCACGAAGATTTAGTGCGTTCGGGCGAGAACGGCCTTTTATTCCCCTATGACGACCAAAACGCCTTTATCCGCGCTGTAAAGCAGGCCGCCGAGCCTGTCCTGCAGGCACAGATGAGCGCCGCCGCGGTACAGACCGCCGTTCCATACGGCATTGACGCGGTATTCCCCACGCTCACCGCAATTTATTCTCAAGCAATTCCTAATCAACCTAAGGAGGTTTCAGAATGACTGAAAAAACAGCAAAATCCAACGCCGGAAAAGGCTGGCTGTGCTGTGCGGCGATCATCGCCCTGTGCATGATCAGCTGCTTTGCACAGAACGGCACCTACACGACCAAAAAGGTGCTCGGTCTGCTCGGTGCGGTCGGCATCATCGGTATGATGCTGTTCGCAGACAAAGCACGCATCAAGCGCCTGATGAGTCCACCGTCGTTTGCACTGCTGGCCTATCTGCTGCTGGAGGCTTTATCGACGTTCTATGCCCGCTCGGGCAAGTTCGCCATCGCGGAATTCTCCTGCAACCTGATTGCCTTTGCGGTGTTCATGGCCATCGTGCTTTTCTCCGACAATGGCAAGCAGTCTTTCCGCCGCATTGCAGCCGTGCTCGCAACAGCAGCCGCTCCGGTCGGTCTGCTATCTATTGACGCGGCATCCTGCAACATTCTTATGCGCCCCGTGCGTCCGCTGCTCGAGTTTGTCGGCCGCGGCTACGACAACACCGGCGCGTACTTCTACTCCCGTCTGAACACCATTCTCGGCAACCCGAACATCTACGCAGGTCTGATGTCCGTCGCGTGCCTGATGTCCCTGTGGCTGGTGCTCACCTCTGAGAGCCGCAGACAGCGTATCCTGTGCACGGTTCTGCTGATGGTGAATGCAGTTTCCTACCTGCTGGCGTTCTCGATGGGCTCGCTCGGCGTATTTGTCGCAGCATGCGTGCTCATGCTCGTGCTTTCGCCCAAGGAGACCCGCTCCGGTCTGTTCCTGCTACTGCTCCAGACCACGGTCATCGCGCTAATCGTCGGCGCGGTATCGGTCAAGGGCTTCGGTGACACGGTCACCGGCTCCCCCCTGCCGATGATCATGCTCGTAGTCGGCTGCGTCGCTGCCTGTCTGCTCGAGATCGGCGTGCGCGGCAAGCTGGCCGAGCGTCTCGCGGATAAGGGCAAGCTGCTGATCGGTGCGGTTGCCGGTATCGTGGTCGTGATCACCATCTATCTGATCGCGGCACTCAATGTCACCGGTGCGTACACCTTCGGCACCGAGGGCGATTTCCGCCGTACCGCGGACCTGCCCGCCGGCGACTACACGCTGAGTGTGGATGCCTCCGCGCCGGTAAACGTGCGTGTTGCGTACAAAAACACCAACAATCTGGTGCAGAATAACGAAACCGACCTTGCAAACGCCTCCACGGATAACGATATTACCTTCACCGTGCCCGAGGACAGCAAGCTCGTGTTCTTCTACATCTCCTGCAATCAGCCGGGCGTGACGGTCAATATCGCCACCTACACCGGTGCAAAGGACGGCAGTGTCAAGCTGGGCTATAAGCTGCTGCCCGCCTTCATTGCAGACCGTATTCAGGACCTGACCGCAAACGGCAACGTCGTACAGCGCGGCGTATACCGTCAGGACGCCATCAAGCTGTGGAAAACCGCACCAGTGTTCGGCCGCGGTCTGGGTGGCTTTGAGAACGGCGTTGCCTCGGTGCAGGATTACTACTACGAGACCAAATACGCCCACAACCACTACGTTGAAGCGCTCTGCGACCTCGGTGTGCTGGGTCTGCTTGCGTTCCTGTCCATGCTGGGCACGGCTGTCTGGACGCTCGTCAAGAGCCGCAAGGAAAAGCCGCTCATCGTCATGCTGCTCGCGGCCTGCGTGCTGCAGATGTTCGGTCAGGCCGTTACCGACGTAACGTGGTCATCCGGCTCCTGCCTGCCGATGTTCTTCGCCGTGCTGGCAGCTATCACCGTATTCTGCGCGGATTCGCTCCGTCTCAAGCTGCCCGAAAAGAACAAGGGCGGTGCGGTGCGTTGGCCGGTAACCGTCGTCTGTGCGGTATTCACTGTGCTGATTGGTCTCAACCTAATCGCGCAGAGCAAGCTGAACAGCGACAATCTGACCCTTGATGACCTCAAGCTGGGCGCAAAAATCGACCTGTTTGAGGCAAACGACTACAAAATGTCCTATCTGATGAGCAACTACGACGACGAGACGCTTGCTGCCAAGTACGCCGCATCGCTCTCCCGCGTGGAATCCAACACAATTACCGTGCTGCTGGCGCAGTATTACGCCAACACCGGCGATTTCAATCGTGCATTCGATATTCTCGACCGCGGTGCGGAATACACCCGTGCCAACGCCGAGCAGTGGCAGAAGATCTTTCGTCTGGAGGAGGCCATCGTTGATCCGGTCGGAAGCCTGTCCGCGGTAGAGCGCATCAAAGACGATACCTATATCAAGCGTGTTGTAAACTCCTATAACAAGCTGTGCGAGACAAACGCACAGCAACTCGATGATGTTACGCTGACCGAGCGCAACAACACCTTCCTCAACAAGGTGCTGGCCATCTCGGCAACCGATTCCTACGATATGCGCACCGCAATGAACACGTTCTCCAATCTGGTGCTGGATACCGCTTCCGCGCCAGATGTCAACGCTGATAACCAGCCCGACTTCGCCGAAGTCATCGAAGGCAGCGCATCGTGGAACGAGGGCGGCGCATTCACCGCAGATACCGACTGCACTATTTCCTTCACCGCAGTCATCAAGAACGACGGTGACTATGCTCTAACCGTACAGAGCAGCAACGCCGCCGGTATCACCGCCGAGGTAGGCGGCACCACCGTGACGTTTGATGCGGCTGGAAAGGGCACCACTCCGGTGCATCAGCTCGGCGATGCAGACAGCACAACGACCATTACCCTGCACGTTCCGGCAGGCACCACGGTCAAGCGTGTAATCTACACTATGAAATAATCATTGCTCATTTCCGAAGTCTTCTAGCATTACTCGTTTCAAGATACTTCTCCCTACAAATAAAGCAATCGCTGTATGTGGAAATCAATCCGCATACAGCGATTATTTTATTTATAAAAATAATTTTGCCGTCACATATAAAACTGTCTGTTGTGAATATGGACTCAATACGGACGGACCGACCGCGTCAAAAGTTGTTAAGATGTCGTATGTATCGGCGCTAAAATGAGTATTTAGCATTAGGCCGCAGACCGCGTCAAGTAAAGTTCGCAAAAAGGCTCCTGGAAAATGAAGTTAAGCTGCGGTGGTAAGAGTTGCCGCAATGGATTCCTGGCTGAGATAAGCTCTGGAGACAGACCAGTCCTCAGCGTATTCCATGAGATACGTTGTCACCAGGCGAACATAGGAACTTTCATTCGGAAAGATTCCGACCACGCTGGTACGTCTCCGAATTTCACGATTCAATCTTTCAATCATGTTAGAAGATGAAATCTTTCGCGCGTCCAGCATGGGAAATGTATAGAAGGCCAGAGAATCTTCCAACCCATCTTCAAGGCACTGAACCGCTTTCGGAAAGCGTTTGGCGTAGGAGTCAATCACATCATATGCCCGCTTTCTCGCCAGCTCCGCCGTTGGCGCCAGCCAGATTTCCTTTAGTACCGCGGCAAAGGCTTTCTTCTCTTTCTGCGGCACATAGACAAGAATATTCCGCATGAAATGCACCTTGCAGCGCTGCCACGAGGCGCCAGGAAAGGACTCACGGATTGCCGAAACCAGCCCAGAGTGAGCATCTGAAATGATAAGCTTGGGCGTGGAAAGACC
>OLQE01001389.1_pt1 | contig 13305 bp, 14 predicted proteins | sample 1643161 | NCBI WGS metagenome assembly OLQE01 (sample SAMEA3136650, study PRJEB25190) | human gut metagenome | reverse complement strand
GGCCCCGCCGGGATGCTCCGGCGGGGCCCAACCATAACCATCGTCACTCGTCGTCGTCCACGGCGGCGCGTCCGCGCGCGTGCGCCCCGCCATGCCTTGCACGGACGCGCGTCCTACGCCCGCGGATCAGGCCGATGAGGAACGGGATGAGCGCGACGAGCAGGAGGATGCCGCCGGTGACGGCGAGCATCACCGGTTCGCCCATGAACCGCATGCCGTCGGCGCGACGGAACACGCTCAGCAGCATGCCCGGCAGCAGGAGGAGCGGCAGCCCGTATAGGATGCGGCGCACCGTGCCGCGCGTCAGGAGCACGGGGACGAACGACAGGAGCAGGACGACCGCCAGGATGGCGATCAGATGGCGGACGCGCAGACGGAACGGGCTGGCCGTGGCCAGGATGCTCCAGCCGAGCGCGGAGGACGGGGCCGCAAGGACCCCGATGGCAAGCATGACCAGATGCCATGCGAACGGTTTGACGAGAATGCGTTTCATACCGACGGTCATGCGTCCGCGCATCCTGACGCATGGCTTCCGGCCGACCTTATGCGATGCGCCAGGCTCTTGACATCCTCCCCGTCCTAAAGGGCGGGGATTCCATGCTTCGGTGTTTCCTTCCGCATGGTGGTTTCGGCTTCGTCGGGGACTGCGTTCATACGGCTCATCGCCGTATGCACGTCTGATGCTCCTCTGCCGGGGACGTGTCCCGTCCCCCAATCCGAGGGATTGTACGGTTCCGTTTCCCGTAGTCCCTTGGAGAGTATGTTGGTTGCCGCGTTCGCGTCGGCGTTCATGGTCAGTCCGCATTCGCCGCAATGGAAGACCGCTTGGTTTTCGCGGTTTTCCTTGGCGACGTATCCGCAGCGGCTGCATGTCTGCGACGTGTACGCCGGGTTGACGTGTATGAGTGTGACGCCCGCGAGGTTCGCCTTGTATTCGAGCATCCGGTAGACACGTCCCAAGGCGGCGCGTTGCATGACCCGGTTGAGTCCGCGTTTCGCCGTCCGCCCGTTGGGCAGGTAGTGTCCGGGACGCAATGGGTCGGGTTTCGGCTGGGGCGTGCGCGTCATGTTACGTACTTGCAGGTCTTCGACGACGATGATGTCGTTGTCCCGCACGAGCCGGGTGGTCGTCTTGTGCTGCGCGTCCTCGATGATACGCGTGGCGTGCGCCTTGAGACGGCTGATTTCCTTGTCGAGACGCTGGTAGCGTTTGCTGACCCCGTGCGCGAGGTAGTCCTTCACGTTCGGGTATCCGGCGGTCTTCCGGCATCGCGCCTGCGCCTTCTGGAGGGAGCGCACCTGCCGGTCGATGCGTTTCAGCTCCTCCAACGGCAGGTCGTGGAACACGCCGTTGCTGTCGGTAAGCTCATGCACGGCTCCGCCATCCAGGCCGACCACGCATCCGGTGGTTTCGCGTCGGATGGGTTGCGGCGGGTTGACGAAGACGATCTCCCTGCGCGTCCAGTTGACGTGGATGCTGGTGTATTCGCGGATGGGCCGGCTGACGCGCACGCGGATGACGACCTTGTATCGTGCGGGGATGCCGGGGTTGCGGTATTTCTTGGGAATCACGCCGCCGATGGTGACGATGCCGTGTTTCCGGTTTGTTTTCCGGTAGACCGCGCCCTTGCCTCCGTCGTACCAGCAGTCGAAGGTCATGTCCTGTTTCCTGCGTTTCCACCGGGGCATGCCTCCGGGGTTGCCGCCCTGTTTCCTGATGGTTTCCCGGCGGTGGACGGCCGCCCACCATTCGGTGTTCTCCATGCGTTCGCAGGTTGCTATCACACGGTCGGGCATGGCCGCGAGCCACGGGATGTCGTTTTTGGCTTCGCTTTTCGACCGATTGTCCACAGTATCGCCGATGGGTTCGAGCAGCATGTGGTCGGGGTCCGCGTATTTCATGCGCCGCGACCGCACCCGGTTGAACCGGTAACGCCACCCGTTGCACAGCCATTCCATGACCTGCTCCGGGTCGGACTCGTACATGGGTCCGCCCCACCGGTCGTAGCCGGTGAACGGCGTGCCCTCGACCCGCACGGACAGGATTCTCATCTTCTGGCTCACCGTTCACCTCCTTCGCACCCTGACCGCATGCGTCCCGCCGGAACCGGCGTCGCAGCGTGATCGGCAAACGAGATTCGTTGCCTCGTAGACGGTCTCGCAGGGTGCTCGAATACCGTATATCTTGCGACCAATCGGCACCGCCGAGAGGCGCGCACGTCAATGAGACGACCCTATGCGAATAACGTCGGCAAGACCGACCGCACATACCTCTTCGCATCATCTCCCACAATCGTGCAGCTCAGCCGTCTCGTCAACAGCCTCAAGGGCGTATCCAGCCGCTACATGCGCCGCGACTACCCCGAACTCGCCCAACACTACCGGAAGGTGCAACGACTCTGGTCAGGCAGCTACTACGCGGGAACCAACGGCGGAGCGCCCTTGGAAACCCTCAGACAATACATCCAAAACCAAAACCGACCCGAATAGCCCCCGCCCTAAACGGCGGAGCACGAAACATCGAGGTCGCGGGTACGGCGGCGGAGCATGGCGAGCAGCGCGCCGCAGGCGATGATCATCAGCGCGGACACGCCGACGCCCAGGACGGTGGCGCCGGTCGCGGGGAGCCGGTCGCCCTTATCTGCCGCGGTGACGGTCCCGTCGTCCGCATCCGCTGCCTCGGCGGCGTCATCCCCGGCATCCGGGTCGTCGTTCGCGTCGGGGACGACCGGGGTCTGCGGCGTATCCCCGCCGCCCGTCTGACCGACCGTATCCCATGTGAACCGGTAGGAGGCGACGGTGGTGCCGTCGGGCGCGACGATCGTGAACGTGCGGGTGACGGCCGTCCCGGAGGCCTCCGTCGCAGACATCACCGTCCACCCTTCGGGCGCGCCGGTGATGGCGACCGTATGGTCGCCGTCGGGCAGCCCGTACGAGGCGTTGTCGGGCGTGAATCCCGTGTAGGGTTGTCCGTCCACGACGGCGGTCAGCCCGGTCAGGTCGCCCGCGGTGTATTCGGGCGTCTCGCCGGCATCCTCGTCGTACCACCAATAGGCTCCGCCGTCCGCGGGCACGGTGATGGCGGGGCATGCGGCGAGAGTGTCCTCCATGACACTCTTCTCCGCCTGGTCGACGCTCAGCCCGTAGCGGGCCTTGATTCCGATCTGGCGTGCCACGTACCGGCAGTCGTAGGACGTGTCGCCGGTGCGCGTTGAGGGGACCCATCCGGCCGCGTCCGAATCGTTCTTGGATGCGTTGGTCGGACCGTCCACGGCCAGGAGCACGTACGGATCGTTGTAGTAGCGTTCCGCCGTCTCCTCGCCCTTGTCGTCAAGACCGCTTTCCCATGCCTCGCCGAACGCTACCACATGGTCGATCTGGACGGCGTTGCTGTTGCCGGTTCCGGGACCGTCGTATCCGGTGCGTTTGAAGTCGATGGTCTTCCCCGTGTACGGGTCGAGAAGCGTGCCGGTGGCCACATGCCCCTTGTCGTTCCAGGTGACGTCTGTCAGGTCGCGGGCGAGGATCAGGTCGCGCGTATCGTATTCGGGGCCGGGGCCGTCGTCGATTTCCGCCCAGTCCTTCGGCCTGTCCCTGTCCGCATCGTACGTGTCGGACTGGGGTTCGACGGTGAGCGTATCCAATACGTGCAGCGCCGTGTCCGCGTCGCGGTCGGCGGCGACCGCGGGCATGGCCGTCGACAGGAGGGTCATGGCGGCCAGTACAGGGATTAGGATGCGTGCGTGTCTCGGCATTCTGGGTCCTTTCCGCGCTGATATGCGGTCGCGCCCGCAGGGTCGGCGTCTTGCGGGCGCGTCTATGCGGAAACGGGTCAGCCTATGGGCGTGATGCCGACGAGATGGTTGCCGTTGCCGTTGCAGGTCTGCAGCCATGTGCCGGAGTCCGGCGCGTAGACGGCTCCCTCCTGCGACTGTCCGTTGACCATATACTGCTTCCCGTCGATGGTGACGGTCTGTCCGGCGGTCAGCCCGTTGATCCACGCGCCTCCCGTGTTGGAGTGCTGGGCGTAGATGGTCGTGTCGTTCCACGACATGTTCACCAGTCCGCCGCCGTCGACCGCGCCCTGGCAGCCGCCGCCCGACACTCCGGCGGCGAGCGAGCAGGAGCCGGATGTCCGGTAGCCGGACGGCGTGTTCGAGTAGGACACGTAGGACGAATAGTACGGGTCGCCCCACGAACCGTAGGATGCCGTCGAATCCGCCCCGTAGGAGGCCTGCGCGGCGGCCGCCTGCACGGCCGCGGCCTGTTCGGCGGCGATGCGCGCCTCGTACGCCTGCACGTCCGTCTCCACCTCGCCGCGCTCCGCGTCCAGACGGTCGGCCATGCCGGTCATGTCCGACCAGTCGCCCGGCATCGAGTCCCCGTCCTTCTTATGCCGTGAGCGTGCGGCGGCGAGCGTCCCGTCCGCCTCGCCGATCAGCGCGGACAGTTCGTCGCGGTTCGCGGTCGAGTCGATCCGGTTCTCGCTGTCCGACAGCGTGGCGCGCGCCGCGTCCAACGCGCCGGACAACCGGGCTTCCGCATCATGGAACAGTTTGAGGTTGCGGCTCTCCGCCGCCCGGTCGACGAGCGTGCCCGCGTCCGCCAGCCAGTCGGCCGCGTTCGCGTACGCCGCGTCCAGGTTCGCCTCCACCGCGTCCAGGCTCACCTTGGACGGGTCGATGTTGGCGGGCAGATGCGGGTCGTATGCGTCGTAATGGTCGAGCGTACGCGTGATCTCGTCCAGCAGTGTGGGATCGTCGTACTGGTCGGCGGTCGTGTCGGCGACCGCGTTGCGGGCGCGCGCGATCGCAACGTCCAACCGGTCGTACATGACCGCGGTACGGTCACGCAGCCCGTTGATCTCGGCCGCATGCCGGCCGGTCTCGGCCGCGTTCGCCACGCCGACCGTGCCGCCCAACAGCAGCACGCCGGCCAGAAGCCCCGCGCCGAGTTTCAGGGTGCGGGAAGGATGAGGGCTCATTGGTTCGGGTTCTCCTCTCGATGGGATACGGAAGACGTGAGGACGCCGGTGTCCGAACGGTTCGGACACCGGCGTGGGATATGCGTCAGACCGTATCGTCCCCGTTCCAATCGTCGTACGGCGTGTCCAGATCCGGCCGGTTCAGGCAGAGGCGCGCGTGGCTTGTCATGGTGTTCCTTTCAGCCGATCCGGTAGTATTCGAAGGTTGCGTAGGATGCGTTTTGCACGCGCACCACGTCGCCGGGTGTGGGCGCGTGGAGTATCATCCCGTCGCCCGCGTAGATGCCGACGTGTCCGGGCATCCACATCAGGTCGCCGGGTTGCGCGTCCGCCGCGCTGACCTGCGTGCCGTTGGCCTGCGCCCATGCGCGTTGTGCGCTGTCGGTGCGTGGCAGGTTGACGCCGAGTTGGGCGTACACGTATTGGACGAGTCCGGAGCAGTCGAATCCGCTGGGGGAGGAGCCGCCGTACATGTAGGGGACGCCCAGATATTTGGATGCTTCCGTGAGCACGGCGTTGGAGTCCCAGCCGTCGGGGAACGTCGCGCGTAGTGCGGAGCGGCTTGCCGCCTGCGCCTGTCGTTCGGCTGCCTGCCGCGCCTCGGCCTGTTTCTGTTCCTCGCGTTCGCGTTGCTCGCGTTCGGCGGGGCTTTCCGTGTGCGGCACGTCCAGTCGTTCGCCGCCGTCCCATGCCGCGTCGTCGGGCACGGTCACGGATGCGGCCTCCATGGTGAGGTCGGCGTGTTGCGTGACGCCTGTGTCGAACGTGCGGACGCTGACGACGGTCATCCGACCATCCATGGTTTCGGGCGTGGCGGCGGACGCCGTCATGGTGCATGCGAGGGTCGCGGCGAGCAGGATGGCGGCTGGGAGGATGATATGGCGTGGATGGTGGCGCATGAGCTGTCTCCTATTGGATGCTGGAGAGCGTGATGGCGATGAACCCCGCGAGGACGATTCCAGCGCCGCCCAGCGTTTTCGCATGCTCGAACCGGTCGACGCCTTTGTGTGCGGGCCTGAGCGCGGGCATGACCATGAGCGTGCTGCCGAGGGCACAGGCGATGATGCCGGCGATGGGCAGGATGACGCGGAGGATGATTTCAGGCATGATGCGCTCACACCCTGAGCAGTTCGTTCGCGTACCATGCGGCGAACGCCGCCAACAGCACGCCCAGCAGCGTTCCTTTGATGATTGTCGACATGACGCCCTCCTTGCTTAGTAGTGGATGTATTCGTAGTCGCCTACCTCTTCGGCGGGGAACGTGCGGCTGAACGGCTGCCCGTTGTATGCGGCTCCGCACTCGGACGTGACGATGCTGCCGTCCTCGTTGACCTGTTCGACGATGGCGACGTGCCCGTAGATGAGGCTCGACCCGGCCTGACCTGACTGGAACACCATCACGTCGCCCTGACGCGGCGTGCGGTCAACCCAGTAGCCGAGTCTGCGCGCCGAATCCGCCCACTGGTTGCCGTTGCCCATGTAGCTTCCGGCGGGCAGTCCGAGCTGGTGGCGGCGCACATACGCCCACCATGTGCATTCGCTGAACGGGTACGCGTTCCCGTCCGTGTCGCCGGTCGCATGGTCCGGGTCGAACCCCGTGGGCACGCTGTCCTTGTCACGCCCGTTCAACAGCTCCATGACGACGGGATTGTCGGCCTGCCAGCCGACCAGCTTGTCCGCGTCCAGCCCGCCGTCGTCCGCCTGCCAGGAGCCGTCGACGGTCAGCCCGCCGGCGGAGGACAATGGGTCTCGCGCCTGGGAGCGGGACGTGTCGATCGCGTCCGCGCGCGTCACGGTGAACGGTTCGGCCGCCCCATAGGCGGCGGGGTTGACGCCGTTGACGATGACGGCCGCGCCCATCGCGGATACGAGGAGCGTCAGCAGGAGCAGGGAGCCGCGCCGCGCCCACACGGCGCGGCGTCGGCGTTCACGCCTGGACGGCAGGGTCTTATGCGATGCGGCCATGCCGTCCCCCCACGCTCCGGGCCGGGTGTTCGCCGCGACGCGCCTCCGTGACGCCCCGGTCGGTGAGCACGATCGCGTCCCGTCCCAACACGGTCCGCCACGGGGCCGCGTATCCGAGCCGGACGAGACGCCGCGCCGCATCCGGGTCCGCGGCTGTCTCGATGAACCGGCCGTGGTGGAGCATGTGGGCGAGCATGCGGCGCGTCGCCTCGTCCAAACCGTTGTCGCTCATAAGCGGCTCCTATGCGGCGGAGCCCAGGCGGACGGGCGCGACCATGTGGACGGGCGCATCCCCGTCCGCGTCGGGCGTGCCGATCATGATGGGCGCGTACCCGTTGCGCCCCTCACGGAGCGTGACCCGCGCCTTCTCACCGGCCAGCGTGTTCAGCGTGTCGATCAGATAGTCGGCGTTCACGCCGAACGGTGCGAACGCGGGCGCGTCCGCGTCCAGATGCTGCACGCCGTTGGAGTCCGCGTCCACGAGCGTGAGCCTGATCCCGCTGTCATCGGGTTCGATGCGGATGGGCACGATCTGGCGGCTGGTGAAGTTCACGTTCTTCAGCATGCGCGCCGCGGCGAGCATCGGCGGCCGGTCCACGTCCAGGACGGCGACCGGCTCGCCCTCCGGGCTGAACAGGCGGTCCAGACGCGGGTACGCGCCGTCCAGGACGGGCGTCAGGTCCGTGTCCGTGTCGGACTGGACGCACACGGCCCGCCCGGTGAACCCGATGCGCCGGGCGTTGCGCGCGTTCGCCTTCAACCATTCGCCGGGCGCCAGCCACTCCCCGTCGGGCATGCCCGCCACGTCCAGGCCGGCCCGGGAGGCGAGGTTGCGGTCCGTGGCCTCCATCGTCATGCGCCCGCCGGCCACGCTCAGGTGGATGGCGCGCAGCACGCCCATGCCCGGATCCGTGGGGATGGCGCCCGCGACCGCGTCCGCCGTGCGCGCGAACCCGTCCGTGTCGACCGGGTGCATCACGTCCGGCAATGGGGGCGTGACGGGCGTGACCACGCCCTCCATGTCCGGGTCGAGCATGCGAAGGCGGAGCCGCGCCCCGTCGCTGCCGGCCGCCACCCATTCGTCGTCGGTCTCCACGCGGATCTCCCCGGCGGGCAGGGCGCGGACGACCGCGTCGAAGCGTGCGGCGCCCACCAGGGCGACGCCGGGCTCCATGGTTTCGGCGGGCAGGATGCTGCGGCTCCACCGGTCGGATCCGGTCGCGCTCACCGCGAGCGTCCCGTCCGATGCCTCCAGGCGGAGCGCGCTCACGTCCCTCCCGTTGACGGTCTTGAGCACGTGGCCGACGGCGCGCGCCAGCTCCTTCGAATCAGCGAAAACCTCCATGCGCAGGTCCTTTCTAATCGGTTCCGTCACCATCGGTATGCGTCAGGAGGCGACCGGACCTCCGTTTTCGGCTCTACACGCCTTCGCCGCCGTCGAAGTGGGGGACGTGGAGGATCATGGCCGGCAGGGTCGCCATGTCGGGCGGCCCGCCGACCGTACGCAGCGCGATCGCGAACCGGGGGAGGGAGACGAGCCTTTGCGGGTCGACGCCGACCGCGCGCGCCGCGGGCTCCGCGGTCACCGGGCTGCGCAATACGAACGAGCCGACCGTCTGGAAGCCCGTCACGGACGCCAGCAGCCGCTCGTCCAACTGGAGCGGGTTCTGCGAGCCGAGGGTCAGCTCCACGCCGAACGAACGCCCCTTCTCCCGGAACCATTCGAAGATGTCCCGGTTGCCGCCCGCCACGCCCTCGCCCGCGCCGGTCACGTCCGACAGCTCGTCGACGAACAGGCGCACATGCCGCCCCTGGTCCTGCCAGCCGGGGCAGACGCGGGCCACGCTCTCCCGTAATCCGCGGAACAGGAGCGCGCCGACCAGCTGGCGTGTGTCGTCCCCGCACGCGGGGTGCGCGCCCGACGCGTCCACGCGCTCCGCGGGACCCAGGTTCACGACCAGCCGCGCGTCCGGCGTGCGCGCGGACGCCTGGAGCATCATGTCGAACGAGACGGCGCGCCGGCCGGGGGCGAACAGGTCGGGCGCCTGCGCCAACAGGTCCATCTTGTTCATCGGCGCGCGCAGCTGGGCGAGCAGCTCCCCGTCCCTCACCTTCGGCGTCCCGTTCTCGGACACGGGCCCGTGCAGTCGCTCCACCGCGGCGCGTGCCTCCTCGCCGCCGCACAACGCGCATGCGCGCCCCAGGGCGCGCGCGTCCGCGACTCCATGGGCGGCCAGGAGCCGGGCCGCGCCCTCCACCCACGTGGCGGGAGGCGTCACGCCCGCCGCATTGCACCGGCGCGTCAGATCCGGGGACGCGAGGGCGGTGAGCGCGACCATGACCGCATCCCTCAAATGGATGCGTGACTGGGGGCCGATCTGCTGGTCGCCCAACGCGTGCCGCATCAGGTCCGCGAACCGCGCGCCCCTCTCGGCCGGCGAACCCGAGCCCAGCAGGTCGATCATCGGGGTCGCCGGATCGTTCAGGTCGACCACGTGCACGCCGGGCACGAGCCTTCGCAGCACGGGCAGCGAGTCCGCGCCCTTCGACTCGAACGCGACGAGCACGTCGCCGGTCCGGTGCGCGCCCGCCGCATGGCCGACGATCCCGTGCATCAGGTTCGACTTGCCGCCGCCGGGTTCGCCGAACAGCATGATCCCGCCATAGGAGGCGGCCTCCCACAGGCGCACCGGCCGCCGCTCCGCATCCAGGCCGACCAGCGGGCCGTCCGCGTCCCGGAGCGTGTCGGGGCGGGCGGTGAGCGCGCTCACCTGGCTGCGGCGCGTGGACGGCGGCGTGGCGACGGCCATGAGCGCGCCCGCGGGCACGGGCAGCGTGGAACGCTGCCACGCGTACGCGTGCACGCGGGTCTTCCTGTCCTTGCCGGTCGCGTTCTGATCGTCGCCGCCCGCCCTCGTCTTCAGATCCGAACTGCGGGCGCGCCGCATGCGCGGCAGCCACCACCAGTGGCGGGCGCGCCGCCACTCCACGCCCGGCGTGCGCAGCGTGCTCGCGAACAGTGCGACGGCCAACGCGAGGGCGACCGGCATCAGCCACCAGTCCAACCCGAACAGGACGCCGGCCAGCGCGAGCGGGACGAGCAGCACGGCGAGCGTGCGACGGAGCAGGCCGGGCATGTCCGGATGGGAGCTCAATCCGCCGGTGAACCCGATGTGCAATGCGCTGGCGGCCTCCCGGACCAGGCGCGACGAGTCGTGCGACGTGCGCGCGCCGGCGCTGACCCGGCACGCGCCCAGCCCTTCAGCGCGCAGCTTGCTCGTGTCCGCCTGCCTGTTGAACTCGTCGCCCAGCCAGTCGCCCAGGCGCATGCTCTCCACCCAGCCGGGGCGGCGCGCGTTGACCACGACGACCATGCCGTCCGGCACGTCCAGGCGCACCTCGTCCCCGTCGGCCTGCTCGTCGCGCGCCGTGCGCGCCAGGGTGACCGAGGAGGGGACGAGCACGTGCGCCCACTTCAACGGCTCGCCCAGGATCGCGGGCCGTTCGCATTCGACCGGGGTCGCGGAGCACGCCTCGCCGATCAGGCGGGCGGCCCGACCCCCGTCGTCCATGGTGTGCACCCAACGCCGGTCGCCGCTGGCGACGACGCGCACCCCGTCCTCGCGGCGCAGCCACGACAGCCAGTCCGACGGGGTGAGCAGGCTCGGCCTGCCGGACAGTTGGAGGGCGGCGGCCGCGCGCAGCGCCCGATCCTGATACCCGTCCGCGTCGCGCGCGGGCGCGGGTTGAAGCTCATACCACATGGGTCACGCCTATGCCCAGGACGCATGCGCGCAAGTCATGTGGAGACCAGGAACGGATGTGAGCCGCGACATGCGAGGGCGGGCCGAACTCGACCGGCGCGTGCGCGAGCTCGGCTGGACCGAAGAGGACGCGGAGTACGGCAGCGAGAAGCGTCGGCTCGTCGCCTCATGGCTGGATTCGAGCGGGCTGGTCGAGGGGGAGATGCGCCGCCTCTACCCCGATCCGGGGCAGCGGAGGCGCATGGTCGAGTACGTGCGGGTGAAGATGTTCGAGAAGATCACCGGCATCCCCGTCTCGTCGCATGCCGGCCAGTGGAACTGGAACAACCTGTGGGATCCGCTCGCCGACACGTCGTTCTGCGCGTGGGCGCGCCGCCTGTCCTACACGATCGCCCAATGGAACGCCAAACGCGTGCTCCACCCGCGCGAACGACAGCCGCGCATGCCGCACGACGATCCGGACGACATGCGCGGCGACGAGCTGGAGCGTCTGCCCGCGCTCCCGGACCCGTCCGACCCGTTCGCGGAGCATCCCGGGCTGCGCACGCCCCGCCCCATCGGCCCCGACCGCCGGAGGCTCGCCGACGGGTACGGGAAGGCGTGTGCGAAGGCGGAGCGGACGGACGATCCGAACGAGGCGGCGCTCATCCGCCGGGCCGCGGCCGAGACCGCGTGCGAACGGATGCGGCGCATGGGATGGTGGGATCGGACCCTGGACGCGTTGGACGCGGAGACCGCCGTCACGCTCATGCTCACGCCCATGCGCCGCAACCTGATCCCCCTGTACGAGCGGCTGCCCGACGTGCGCGCCCTGTGCGACACGGACGACACGCGCGACCTGGGACGCGCGTACGCGGAATCCCAGACCGGACACGGCGCCGGGGGCGACGCGAACCTGCTGCGCATGATCCGCCTGCGCGCCCGCCGCGACGGACTGTTGGAGTGGGAGGTGATCCGCAGGCTTGGCACGGCGTGCTCGCGGCTCATCCTCGTGTGAACGGGTCCGGCCCGTGCAGGCGGAACCCCATGTCCAGTCCGACGGCGAGCAGCCATGCGGACAGGCGCGCGCCTCCCGTGCGCGCGTCCAGCAGCCAGGACAGGGTCGCGGCCTGCGGGCGTTCCAACGGGGCGTCGCACCATTCGGCGGCGCGCGCCACGCGTCGGATGGCGACGGTCCGGCCCGTGCCGAACGCCGCCTGGTCGATCCTCCACACGCGCAATCGGAGCAGCGCCGGATCGTCGGCCGCCCGCCGAATGATCCACGGGATCGGATCGTGCGCGTCCGCCTCGGAGCGGCGGCGCATCTCCAGGAGGGCGGCCGCCCGCCGCTCGTGGCTGCCGCGCATCGCCGCCACGCCGTCCGGCGACTGCATGCCGCTCATCGAGACCACGGCAGTCTCCTCCTCGGTTTCAACGCGGACACGTCCACGCCCGCCCACGTGAGCGCGCCGACCAGCCACGCGGGCTGCGCGTCCCTTGGCCAGCCGGTGCGCCCCTCGTCGATCAGGCGCAGACTGTCCGCATCCCACCGGTCGCATCCCAGGTACCGGCCCATGCCGTCCAGCATGCCCCGCCACCTGGAGTCCGGCAACGGTCTGACGCCCGTGGGGCAGACCGCGGTCACGCCCGTACGGTCGGGCATGCGGATCGCGTCCAGGGCGGCCAGGCCGTCGTCGATCTGGGAGCCGGACTGGCCGACGCGGAACAGGACGCGCGCCTCCATGTGCGCGCACATGGGGCGCATGAGACCGCCGGGGATGGAACGCTTGTCCTCCCACAGCGTCGGGTCGGTGCGGTCCGCGTCGACGACGATCAGGTCGCACAGGCCGCGCAACGCGAGGATCACGTCCGTGTACATGCGGGGCATGTCGGGCGCGTACGGGTCGGCCGGTCCGGCCATGAACGCGAACGGCGCGTTGACCGCGCGCGGCCCGGCCAGGGCGCCGGGAAGACCCTGGTCGTACGCGTGTTCGAGCGCGTACCGGTCGCCGGCGTGGAGGAACGCGCGCTGCGACTGCTGGCCGGGGTTCGCGTCGACGAGCGTGACGCGCAGACCGGTCAGGCCGGCGGCGTGCGCGATCATGCGCGCGCCGGACGATTTGCCGATGCCCCCGGAGCCGCCGGTGACGAATATGATGGTCGCCTTGTTCACGGTTGCCGCCTATGCGCCCGTTTCTCCCGGTTTTTCCCGCCTTCCCGGTTTCGGCACCCCAGAAAGGAAGGGGAATGGATTGGAATGTGGGCGGGATTGCGAGAGTGTGGTGGTCGGTTTGGTTGGTCGTGGTCGCGTTTGGTGTGTGGTCGGATTGCGTGCCGGGATTGGGATTCGGTCATGGTGTCGGAGGTTGTTCGACGTGGCCGGCGGTCGTCGTGCTGCATGGCGGTGGACTGCTCCGGGGGTGTCGGGGGAGCGTGGGGGACCGGGGGATGCGGGGGCGCGGGGTGTCGTGCGGAGGTCCGCGAACCCCGGGGCGCGCGCATAGGCGCGCGTGTGCGGGGCCGTCCGGCTCCCGCGGTCAGGCGAGTGAAAGGATCGGATGATGCCGTTCTGGAACAATGACGATGACGTTCGCGTGGATGCGCCGGGCTTCG
>OLQE01001386.1_pt1 | contig 13365 bp, 10 predicted proteins | sample 1643161 | NCBI WGS metagenome assembly OLQE01 (sample SAMEA3136650, study PRJEB25190) | human gut metagenome | reverse complement strand
GAAATTCCCCGTGCCGTATTTCCGGGAACCCCGGTAGTCCGCCGGGCCGCCTATTTCCGTGCCGGCGATATTGTAGTCAAAGCCGAAGAGCCTGGGATTGGCTCCGGGCGTATTTTTGGAGCCGAAATGGGCTTTTCCGCAGTGGATGGTGGTATAACCCTGTTTTTTGAGCAGGGCGGGCAGCCCAAGCACCTGGGTGAAGGGTTTTTCCATCCTGTATTGGATTTTTTCTTCCGTCAGGGGAAGATGGGTGGTTCCGGATGCCCTGGTCCCTGCCGGCTGGATGCCGTTGACGCTCCAGTCTGCGGGAGCTTTGAGCGCTTGATGGCCTGCGTCCGTGGTTTGGTCACGCAGGAGCGTCCAGTTCGTGACGCGGTGGCGGGCGGAGTTCATGCCGGACATGAGGCTGCACCGGCTGGGGGAACAGATAGGCTGCGCGTAGGCGTTTGTGAAGACCATGCCCTGCTTGCCCAGAGCCTCCATGTTGGGCGTGCGGTAGCGCTTGTTCAGGAAAGTAGGTTTGGGAGTGCCGTCCTCTTCCCGCCAAAAGGGCAGGGATGTATCCTGCCAGCCCATGTCGTCCACCAGAAAGAGGATGATGTTGGGGCGTTTCGGTTCTGCCGCGCGGGATGCTTTTACGGAAGCTGCGGAAGCGGAGCAGGCGCTTCCCAGCAGGAACGGGATGAGAAAGGCTGCAATACGGGAAATATTCATTACTAAAAAGACCAGTGCTTATAATAACGCATGAGACGGACGTTTCTGTCAAGGATTAGTATTCCCGCGGCAGTTTGTTCGGGAACGCCCCGTTTTTCCGGTGCGGCGTGTACCGGGATGAAAGAGCCTTATTCAAACAGGGCCGGATAGGATTTCCGGGCCAGGGCCGTGCTCAAGTCCACGATAAACCTGCTGTTGGGGGCCTGGAGCGCCTTTTGCGCCATGTCCCGGCACTGGCCGTAGTCCAGATTGCGAATGGCATACCGGATGATGGGGACAAGGTGGACCCCCACGGACATGGAGGTGGCCCCCAGGCCGATCAGCAGGGGAAGCAGGGTGATGTCCCCCGCCATTTCCCCACAGATGGCCGTGGGAATGTTTTCCCGTTCTCCGGCGGTGATCGTCATGTCCATGATGCGTATCACGGCAGGATGCGTGGGGCGGAACATATTGGCAACGCGGTTGTTGACCCGGTCCACGGCAATAGTGTACTGGGTGAGGTCATTCGTGCCTATGGAGAAGAAATCTACCTCGCGCGCCAGCACGTCCGTCATGATGGCGGCGCTGGGCACTTCAATCATGATGCCCACTTTCAAGTCCCGCGCATAGGGGATGTTCTTCCTTTCCAGTTCTTCCCGGCATTCCTGGAGGATGTGCTTGGCTGTGACCACTTCCGTATAGCCGGAGACCATGGGGAACATGATGCCGCAGCCGGGCGTGTCCGCGCAGGCACGGAGAATGGCCCGGAGCTGCTGCTTGAACAGCTCCGGGCGGCTGAGGGAGACGCGGATGCCTCGCCAGCCAAGGAAGGGGTTCGGTTCCGGAGTGCGGAGCTGTTCGCACGGCAGCTTGTCGCCGCCGGAGTCCAGGGTGCGGAAGATGACGCCGTGGGGGGAACAGCCTTCCGCCAGTTTTCTGTAGTAGCGCGTCTGTTCTTCTTCATCCGGCATGCCGGATGGGTTGCCCAGCAGAAAGAATTCCGTGCGGAACAGGCCTACCCCTTCCGCTCCCACCTCCTTGATGCCGGAATATTCATGGGGGAACTCCACGTTGACGGACAGGCGGATGTTGCGTCCGTCCCTGGTGATGGTGGGCAGGCCGCGCAGCGCTTCCAGCGCCTTGTAGGCCTTTTCCTTTTCCACCTGGAGGCGGTGGTAGTATTCCTCCGTTTCTTTCGTGGGTTTCAGGATGAGCACGCCCTTGTAGCCGTCCAGGATGGCGGGGGAGTGGCTTTCCACTCTCAGAAGGGCCTGGTCAAGCCCCACGACGGCGGGGATGCCCATGGAGCGGGCGAGAATGGCTGTGTGGGAAACGGAGGAACCTATTTCCGTGGCAAAGCCGTGAATCAGGCTGGCATCCATGGCGGCCGTGTCGGAAGGGGTCAGGTCGTAGGCCACCAGAACCTGGTCTTTTTCCGTTTCTTCCTCGTCTTCAGGAGGTTCTGTGCTGCGGAGGTTGTTGATGACACGCTGCATGACATCCTCCATGTCCGCCGTTTTGGCGCGCAGGTAGGGGTCGTCCACACGGCGCAGAACTTCCATGTAGTTCTGCATGACCACATAAAAGATGTGCTCCACGTTCTGGAGGCGCTTGAGCAGTTCCGTCTGAACCTGCTGGAGGATAATTTTATCCTGAAGGAGAAGGATGTGGGCGTCGAAGATGGAGGCATCTTTCTCTCCGGATATCTGGATCATGCGTTCCCGCAGCGTCCTGATCTGGTCCGCAGTGGTTTGCAGCGCCCGGTGGAAGCGCACCAGCTCGGCATCCACTTCTTCCGGGGAAATATCGTACGCTACGGGTTCCTTGGAACCGCTGATCTGAATTTTAATCTTGCCCAGGGCAATGCCGGGGGAAACGGGAATGCCCTGAAGCCAGGTTTCTTCCGTTGAAATGGGTTCCTGAATCATCTGCGGGCTTAATGGCCCGGTCTCATATGGCCGTGAGCCGGAGTGTTCAATCTTCTTCAAACTTGCGGGAAATCAGGTCTTCCAGCGCATTCAGCGCTTCCTGTTCGTCCTTCCCTTCCGCCGTGATGGTGATCTTGGAGCCGTGGCCTACCGCCAGCATCATCAAACCCAGAATGCTCTTGCCGTCAACTTCCTCGCCATCCTTCTCCACGACAATGTCTGCATCAAATTTGCTGGCCAGTTTGACGAATTGAGCAGCCGGGCGTGCGTGAATGCCGAGTTTGTTGATGATGGTGAGTTCCTTGGTGACCATGGAATTTGAAGTAAGGGGTGATAACGGTTGCTACAACGGTAAGTACACTAATTAAAGTTTTTTTCCAAGAGTTTTTTGTCAGTCCTAGTTTTCGGAGGATTGGAAGTTTGACATGAGGCGGCGGTTGAACTCCCCGGCCATGTCGATGCCCATGTCCTTGAGATGATAGTCCATGGCGGCTACTTCCACCAGCCTGGCAATATCCCTGCCGGGAGCCACGGAAAGCTGAACATGGAGCACTTTTTCCCCCAGGACGTCCAGCCCCTCCCGCTCCAGGCCAAGCCTGTCCAGCTCTTCCTGGTCCTTGGCGGGAATGAGGGTGACGATGAGGTCCAGACGCTTGTTGTGGCGGATGGATTTCAGGCCGAAAAGGGTGGTGATGTTGACGATGCCCAGGCCGCGCACCTCCATGAAGCCGCGGCTCATTTCCGGAGCGCTGGCCACCAGTTCTCCGCCCACGTTGCGCACGTACACCATGTCGTCCGCCACGAGGGCCGCGCCGCGTTCAATCAGGCCCAGGGCCGTTTCACTCTTCCCCACGCCGCTCTTGCCGCGGATGAGGACGCCCACTCCGCGCACGTCCACCATGCAGCCGTGCAGGGTGACGCTTTCCGCGAATTCGTTTTCCAGAATGATGGTGGCGGAATTGACGAATTTCATGGTCACCAGGCTCGTGCGGAAGACGCAGACTCCGGCTTCATCCGCCAGCTCCACGATTTCCCGGGGGGGAATTTTGTCACGGGAGAAGACGATGCCCGGCACCTCGCACCGGAACATGCGCTGAATGCGAGATTTGCGCATGCCTTCCGGCAGTTTTTGAAGATAGGCCAGCTCCGCGGAGCCGAAAACCTGGATACGTTTGTTGGCAAAGTAGGAGTAGAAGCCGGCGATCGCCAGCCCGGGGCGGTTGAGGGCGGGTTCGCAGATGTGGCGGCTGAGGCCGGCGGGGCTGTTGATGAGTTCCAGTTGAAGGGCTTCCTTGTACTTGCCGTAAAATTTGGACAGGGTGACGAAATCCACTTTCTTCACTTTGGATTTGCTGAACATAATCCTATATAAAGAAACAAAACACACGCGAGAGCAATCAAATATTGTTCCCGGCGCCATGTGCGGGCTCCATTTTTTGAAAAAAGGCCCGTTCCGGCATGGAATGCCACACTTTACCGGTTGATTTGAAGCTCCAGGCATGGTCTGATGAAGGCATGAACAGACTGGATCAATTAGCCACCTTGTTGAGATTTCCAAGCATTTCCGCACAGAAGGAACACGCCCGGGACGTGAGTGATTGCGCGGACTGGCTGGTAGACAAATTGTCCGGCATGGGATTGGAAGCAAAGGCCTGTAAAACGCCCCTCCATCCCATTGTGCTGGCCCGCAGCCCGCGGGAGGAAGGGAAACCCACCGTGCTGATTTACGGCCATTACGACGTGCAGCCCGTAGATCCTGTGGAATTATGGGAATCCGACCCGTTTGAACCGGAAGTGAGGGACGGGAAGATTTACGCCCGCGGCGCTACGGACAACAAGGGGCAGCTGTTCGCCCATATTCTGGGCGTGGAGGAATTGCTCCGCCAGAACGGAGGCCACCTTCCCGTAAATGTGATTTTCCTTCTGGAAGGGGAGGAAGAAGTGGGCAGCGGCAGTCTTTCCCAGTTTATCAAGGAGCACAGGGAAGAGCTGGCCTGCGACGTTATTGTGGTTTCCGATACCGGCATGGCCGCTCCGGACACCCCTACGTTTTCCTACGGGCTGCGCGGCCTGGCCGGGGCGGAAATTATCGTCAAAGGCCCTTCCGCGGATCTTCATTCCGGCGTGTTCGGAGGAGCGGTGGCCAATCCCATCGCTGCTCTTGCGGAAATAATCGCCTCCTTCCATGATGAAGAGGGGCGTGTGGCCGTGAGAGGGTTTTACGACGGCGTGGAACCTATCGCCACATGGGAACGCAGCATGTGGGCCACGGTGCCCGGCATGAGCAATGAGGAGCTGGCTCAGCTGACGGGCGTGGAAACCGTGGTGACGGAGGCCGGTTTCACCGGAGCGGAATGTATTTTTGCCCGCCCGACGCTGGAAATCAACGGTATCGGCGGAGGTTACCAGGGTGAGGGAAGCAAGACGATTATCCCCAGCCATGCCTTTGCCAAAATTTCATGCCGCCTGGTGCCGGGACAGCAGCCTGAAAGGATTGAAACCCTGCTGGAAGAACATGTAAAGAAACATTCCCCCAAGGGCGTCACGGTGGAATTCAGGCGGGGCCATGGCGGGAATGCTTACGTGTGCGATCCGAATTCCGAGTTCGGTCTTGCCGCCCAGCAGGCGCTGGAAGAGGCTTTTGGCCACAAACCCGTGCTGGTAAGGGAAGGGGGCAGCATCCCGATCATTGAAGAAATGAAGCGCGTGCTGGGAGCGGATGCCCTGATGCTGGGCATGTGCCTTCCGGATGCCCGCATCCATTCCCCCAATGAGAACTTTCCCGTGGATTTGTTCTCCAAGGGAATTGACATGAGCCAGATTCTTCTGCGCCGCCTGGGGCAGATCAAGCATTGACCTTTTTTATGGACCAGCCTGTAGCCGCTGAAATAGTCAACCTGCACAAGACCTTTAAAACAGGTCTTGGCAAACCCGTGGTGCATGCCGTGCGGGGGATAGACATGAATATCCGGCAAGGGGAGGTATATGGCCTCATTGGCCCGAACGGCTCCGGCAAGTCCACCCTGATGAAGGCCCTGCTGGGGCTGGTGAGGCCTACGGAAGGTTCCTGTTCCATTTTCGGCAGGTCCAGCCTGGCTCCGGACAGCAAGGAGGAAGTGGGCTTTCTTCCGGAAAATCCCTACTTTTACAAATTCCTGACGGGGGCGGAAACTGTTTCCTTTTACGGCAGGCTGTGCGGCCTGAGCGGAAAATCCCTGAAAGAGAAAGTCAGGGAACTGCTGGAGCTGGTGGGATTGGCTGATGCGGCGGACAGGCGGCTGGGCGGTTATTCCAAGGGGATGCTTCAGCGCATCGGCATGGCGCAGGCCCTGGTTCAGTCCCCCCGCCTGCTGGTTCTGGACGAACCGACCGCCGGCGTGGATCCTCTGGGGTCGAGGGATATCCGGAACATTATCGAAAACCTGAAAGGGCGGGGGATGACCGTATTCCTGTGTTCCCACCTGCTGGAACAGGTGCAGGAGGTTTGCGACCGGGTGGGCATCATTTTTAAAGGGCTGCTCATTGCGGAAGGGTCTGTGAATGAGCTGACGCGGGATTCCGACAAGCAGGAAATACTTCTGGAACATGCTTCCCCGGAATTGATGGAACGGCTGAAGGAGATGGTGAAGGAAGACGGCCGTGCCGTTTGGCTGGAGGATGGGCATCCGCGCAACTCCCTGGAAAGCGTATTTCTAAAAAGTTTGTTGGAATGGAAGGAAAAGCATCCCAATCCGGAACCGTAAGCGGTCCGGCGGCTGCCAAACGGGAAGTGCGCCGCATGATACGTGAAAGGGTGGGCGGATTGGATGACGCCGCCCGGGAAGCCATGTCCCGTTCCATCTGCCGCCGTGTGTCGGCTCTGGTGCGGGAGAGGAATTTCCGGCGCGTGGCTGTTTTTGCCGCCAGGCCGGGAGAGGTGGATTTGCTTTCCCTGCTGGATCTGCTTCCGGACCGGGAATGGTACTTCCCGCTGGTGCATGAGGGGAGAAGGCTGAGTTTTCACCGTATATGCCATCACGGGGAATTGGTGGCGGGCAGCTGGGGCATACGCGAACCCGGTCCGGGATGCCCGGAACTGCATGCGGGGGAAATGGATTTGATCGTGCTGCCTGGGGCCGCATTTACCAGGGACGGCAAGCGGCTGGGGTATGGCGGCGGATTTTATGATACGCTGCTGGCCGGCCCGGCTGCTGGGGTGCCGCTGGCGGGAGTCTGCTTCCCCTGCCAGCTTCTGGACGATCTGCCCATGGAAGCCCATGACAGGCATGTGGACATGGTGATTGCGCCGGGAGGGGAGTAACACCCTTCCGGAGAAAAGGAAAGAGGCTAGATACGGAACCGGTGTTTCTGCACGGTCAGTTTATAAAACAGGTCGTAGCGGGCGTTGAGCAGGGGCTGGAGGTATTCTACCCCTCCGGCTACCTGGCCGCGGATGTCCGCATACAGTTTTCGGTAGTCGGAAAGTCCGCTGATCATGGCTTCATACAGGGGGGTGCGCAACCCGCATTCCACGGCAATGTGCATTTCCGCCGCTGCGGCCACGATCTGGCGGGACAGGCGGAACTGCATCCAGGCCAGCCCCAGGTTGCCGCCCACCCAGACGGCCAGGGCCGCGCCCACGCAGGCGAACCCTGCTGCGTGCTCTCCGAAACAGCCCAGCAGGGCTCCCAGAATCACCAGAAGGAGCATCAGCTTGATTTCCGTCCTCATCACATCCTCCTGATCCAGAAAAAGCTTGCTGAGGCACGGCTTGATGCCGAAGTCCTTCAGGGGCATGTAAATGGAACGTCCCAGCCTCTCCTTGTACACTTCCAGATCCGTCTGGAGCTTTGCGGCCGGGAAATCCCCTATGTCGCAGTCCCATTGTTCCTTTACGCGCGGGCGCACATGGTTCCAATGCGTCTGGCAGATGTTCAGGAATTCCTTGTTGTAATACGCGTGCCGTTCCTCAATGCCGGATTTGACCAGCTCATAAAACCATTCGTCAATGACGGGAGGAAGCTTGTGCAGGATCATCGTGCGCCGGATGGATAGGAAACGCCCCATCTGGCGTGCCGACTTTTTCCCCAGACGCGGCACGCAGTCCTGCACGTATTGCGCGTACGCCTTGAGGCGTGCCGGCATTTCATCCTCCATCTGGAGCTGGATGCGGTCGATTTCCCGGTCAATAGACGTCAGGAAGCCGGAATCCATCTTGGAAAGGCGGCTCAGTTCATCAAGCACCTTCCCCTGTTCTTCCAGAAGGCTGTCCGTAGCCAGCAGGAGGCGTTCCACGCGCTTGTCCGTCAGCGGGCTGCGTTTCAGCACTTCCTGAACGCACGCCGTCAGGGCTTCCACTCCTTCCCCTGCATGCTCTCCGGCGGTCGTGACAGGGTACAGGGGCAGCTGCACGCCCAAGCATTCCCGGGAGGTGGAGCGTAGCTCCTCTTTCAAGGATTGAAGCTTCTCAAAGGAGAGCAGCTCCGCATGGGTGATGACGAGAACCATGCGGGAATGGAGACGTTCCTCCAGCGTCCGGAGATAGTCCCACAGGGCGGAATGGTTGCCGTCACTGGCGGAAATAACCACAAGGATGGCATCCGATTTGGGAACGATGTGCTTCAGCTTTCTGGGGGCATCCTCCTGTTCCAGGCCGATGGTATCCCAGAACTCCAGGTTGAGCAGGGCGTCCGACGGGTAAAAAAGGTCCAGAACCCATTCATGGGTGTGTGGGGCGGGATGAGGCCTGTACTGCCAGCGGACCAGTGTGGCTTTACTGGACACGCGGGAACAGAACCGTTCCCCGGCCAGGGCGTCCAGCGTAGAGGATTTGCCGGACCCTGTCATGCCGATGACGGTGACATTCTGCGGAGAGCAGCATTCGGCCAGGGCTTCCTCCACCTTTTCCTGGGAATCGAAATGACGGTCGGGGCCGATGCGGGCGGAAAACGCCGCGGCGGCATCCGCTACGTCCCGCACCGCATGCGGAATCACGTTTTTTCCTCCTGTCAGCATGGGGTGATGAAATCAGGTCTCCGTCCGGGCTGTTCCGGTTTTCCGGAACAAACCTACACGCCGCTTTTCCTTCTGTCCAACTAAAATCACGAAGCGGGAGCGTACGAGCGGCCGCCGAAAATGGCCGTCCCTACGCGGACGAGCGTGGCTCCTTCCTCTATTGCCGTTTCAAAGTCGTGGCTCATGCCCATGGACAGTTCCGTCAGCGTGGCTCCTCCCCTGCCGGACAGGACTTCCTTCAGCTCCCGGAGGCGGCGGAAATAGGGCCGCGCCTCCTCCGGATTTTCCACCGGGGGGGGAATGCACATAAGGCCAGCGATTTCAAGATGGTTCAGGGAGGACAGCTCCGACCATTCCTTTTCCAGGGTTTCCGGGAAGAATCCGAACTTACTGTCTTCATTGCCTACGTTCACTTCCAGCAAAATGCGGGGCCGTTTTCCCGTTTCCTGAGCCACGGTATCCATGAACCGGGCCAGGCGCAGGGAGTCCACGGCATGGATCAACGTGAAATATTCCAGGGCCTTGCGCACCTTGTTGCGCTGGAGGGGGCCAATGAGATGCCATTCCGTATCCGGAGGAAGGGAGGGGATTTTTCCCAGTCCCTCCTGGACCTTGTTTTCACCGAAAATGCGCTGGCCCGCATCATGGCACGCTTTCACATCCTCTGCGGGAAAAGTTTTGCTGACGGCGACGAGGCGGACGGAACCCGCCGGACGTCCGGCGCGGAGTTCCGCTGCGCGTATGCGGGAGAGAATATGTTCCAGATTCTGTTGGATGCTCATGATGAATGGTTCAGTTCAGGGATGGCTGTGCGGACGCGTGGCTCATGATATGGTGCAGGGGAGAGAGCCGCCGCATGGCCATGGCCCAGACCTTGGAAGAATCCGTTTCCAGGCAAATGTCCGGCACCATGGGGGAAACATACCAGGCACGGTCATTCAGTTCCCGGCGCAGCTGGGGCGGCGTCCATCCGCTATGGCCTACGTAGGCGCGCAGGATGGCGCGGGGGTCTTCCAGGTATTCCAGGGCCTGTTCCTCTTGCAGATGAAACTGGACGCGCAATTTATCCTCCGTGCGGATGAAAGCGGCGAAGATGAGCTGGTTGCGTTCTACGGGCCCTCCCTTGAAGATGGGCACGGCGTAAAGGGATTCCGGTATTTCCGTATGGCGGGCTACCTCCCCCACATTCATGCCGGAGGGATGATTCAAAATATGGCCGATGACAAATTCCTTCTCCGCCCGGCTCAGGAAGATGACGGAATGATGGAATCCGGCGCCATCCAGGTAGGGGGCGGCAACCAGAAGGTGCCCCGCCAGGTTTTCATTGCTGATATCTTCGTGTTCCATCATGGCCATAAATCTACGTTACCAAATGTGACGGATGCAGGCAACCATGCGTTCAAACGGCCATGTCAGGAGGCGGCGAAAACGGAACACCGGAAAAACAGGAGGGAAGGGGAGCTTTTACCCGAGTGTATAGCGGGTCCCTCCGGAGGAACGGACGGCGGTTCTTGAATTTCCGGACGTCCTGCGGGCGACCGCCCTCCTGGAGGGAACGGATTTTTTCCCGGTTGATGCCGTTTGCTTGCGGGAAAGGGCAACGGCGGGGGGGCGGGAAGCCCTGCGGCGGTGGGAAATGACGGAGGCCGTATTGGCGTTTTCCATGCGGTCTGGAGCGGAAGCCATGACCAGCAGGGAAGAATCCTGCATTTTTTCCGCCTGGGCCAGGGCTTTCAGGGACGCGTCAATGGAACAGCGTTCGATTACGACCGGGTCTCCGGTACGGAGCAGGTTGAAGGCCTCATATACGTCATTGCTCTTCATCCGGACGCAGCCGTAGGAGGCGGGGGTGCCGATGGTGCGTTCCTCCGCCGTACCATGGATATAAATCAGGCGCGAGTGAGCGTTCCGGTTACGGTGTTCCAGGCCTTCCAGCCACATGATGCGCGTGACGATGGGGTCCCGGCCCGGAGAATTGGGCGCGACGCATTCCCCGGTGGGCTTGCGGCTTTTAAACACCATGCCCTTGGGCTGTCCGCTGCCGATTTTGGAAGCGATGCGATGGGCGCCCAGAGGAGTGCGGCAGCTTCCCTTTCTGTCTCCCAGGCCGAATTTGGAAGTGCTGACAGGGTAGGTCTTCACCACCCGGCCATTGCGCATGACGGCCATTTTCTGGTCCCTGACGCTGACGACCGCGCCGTCTTTCACGATGGCGGTGGGCTCATAATCCGGACGGGAACAGGATGCCAGGACTCCGAACACAGCGAAAGCTGCGCCGGCGAGTTGAATCAGGCGTGCTGCTTGCGAGAGAGGCGCAGGCATGGGAAAGGCGTCAGTTCTTGGCTTTGGCAGTTTGCTTGGCGGGCAGCAGGTTGGAAATCATGCGGCCCAGGGAGCAGAACCCTGTGTAATAGAAACCCAGGAAAGGAATCATCAGGATGGGGGAAAGGTAATGGCCCTGGCGGATCATGATGATGATCAGGTTCAGGAAGAAAGTTCCGCAGGCGATTTCCAGAACGGGAATGACGACGGATTTAATAGCCCGGTACCCGTTGCGTTTGAGCTGGGAGACGTGCCGGCGGTCTTCCTTCCGGTCCACGCCGTATTTGGGCGTGCGGACGAAGGCGGACTGATGGCCGAAGATGGCTTCCAGAACAGCCTTGGCGTTGTTGACCGCCATGCCCACGCTCAGCGTGAGAAGGAGGGGGAGGTACGGCAGTTCCTTCCACCAGGATTTGGGACGCACCACGATTTGGGCGCTCATGTAAAAGATGCAGACGGCCACGCTGGTCATGAAGAACAGGGCCACATTCACAAACCACATGAAGACCGTTTCATTTTCCGGAATACGCTGCGTGCAGATGGGGTACACCAGGAAGCAGAGCAATGCCAGGAGCAGGTAGGAATAATTACAGGTGAGGTGGGTGGTGGCTTCTACCTTGGCTTTAAGGGGGGCATTGGAGCGCCAGATGTCCAGCAGGATTTTCTGGCAGACCTGAATGGAACCCTTGGTCCACCGGTGCTGCTGGGACTTGAACCCGTCCATGTCCACGGGAAGTTCCGCCGGGGTAACGACATCGTTCAGGTAGATGAAGCGCCAGCCCCTGAGCTGGACACGGTAGGAAAGGTCCATGTCTTCCGTCAGGGTGTCATGGGACCATCCGCCTGCGTCGCCGATCACGCACTTGCGCCATATGCCGGCAGTGCCGTTGAAGGTGAAGAAGCGGCCGGAACGGTTGCGAGCCGTCTGTTCCATGGCAAAATGGCCGTCCAGGTACATCCCCTGGATGCGGGTAAGGAGATTGTATTCACGGTTGATGTGGCCCCAGCGGGTTTGAACGAGGCCCACGTTTTCATCCGTGAAGAAATGGATGGTTTTTTGCAGGAGATCCGGTTCCGGAACGAAGTCAGCATCCAGAATCAGCAGGAATTCCCCCTTCGCTACTTTGGTAGCCGCTTCCAGCGCGCCTGCCTTGAAGCCGGTGCGGTCCGTGCGGTGGATGCAGACGGCGTCAAAGCCGCGGGACTTTAATTCCTCCACCTTGCGGTAGCATTGTTCCGTGGTGTCGTCTGTAGAATCGTCCAGAATCTGGATTTCCAGCTTGTCCTGCGGATAATCCAGAGCGGCTACGGATTCCAGAAGGCGGTCCACGACGAACTTCTCATTGAACATGGGGAGCTGGACCGTCACGACGGGCAGTTCCTGGAAGCGTGCTTTGGGCTGGGGCTTGTTATTACGGTTCTTCCAGTACAGGTAAACGATGCTCAGGCGGTGGAAGCCATATCCTGCCAGGCCGACGAGGACCAGAAGATAGCACAAAAGCCAGATAAAATTGTAATTTAAAGACATGCAGGGGGTACAAAGGGGGTTGGTATCTTTTTGCGTCAGGGAAGGGGGATTTCCTTGACGTGACGCCCGTATAGGACACCATAGGGCGAGAGTCAAGACATATTCCGTTTTGCTTAACCTTTTTGAGTGTTGTTATGAAGAGATTGTATCTGCTGGCCGCAGCTGTATCCGTCACGGGGGGAATGGCGTTTTCCGCTCCACAAGAAGATGCCCCGGAGAAGGAGGCGGCAGTACTGGATGTGCAAACGCCGCCGTCCGGCAAGCAGGACCAGCCGGCCATTCCGGAACGCCTGCTGGACGACTCCCACATGAATGAGGAGCTGGGCATCAACGAATTTACCGCGCCGTCCATCCGCAAGATTTTTGAAGATTTGGAGGGGCTTCCTGAAATACCGGAAAAGGTGGCCTTGCGCGCACGCCCGGAGCGGCCTCCCATGGACCGCTGTTCCCTGGCTCTCCAGTTGGGCGGCATGATGGCGGACGGCTTCGTAATCGTGCAGTGCGGCAAGATGAATGAGGTGAAACCCATTGCTCTGGATCTTTCCAGCTATGCAAAGGCCATTGGCGCCGGAGAGAGGGTGAACCGCCACGCCGCCAGCCTGCTGAAAAATGCGGAAGACGGGGATTTGAGCAGTTTCAAAAACAACCTGGCCCTTATTCAATCCGATGTGGAACAGGAACTCGCCTCCCTGAGGGATTCCGATATGGCGAACCTGATCGGCCTGGGGGGATGGATACGCGCCCTGGACGCCGCTACCGCGGCTCTGGATAACAAATTTGCGGAGGACAAGGCAAAAGTCATTTTCCAGCCGGATGTCCCGGAATATTTTCATTATATTCTGGACGGGGTGGAGCCGGAAATGAAGGAACGCCGGGACATTGCCAAAATCATGAACCTTC
>OLQE01001375.1_pt1 | contig 13444 bp, 10 predicted proteins | sample 1643161 | NCBI WGS metagenome assembly OLQE01 (sample SAMEA3136650, study PRJEB25190) | human gut metagenome | reverse complement strand
TGCTTTTTCATGCAAGCATGAAACGCATGACCTTTTGACCCTTGTATCATCATCATACTATATCACAATCTCTCACTCTCACACAAGTCCGCGGCTCGGTATTATCTCGCCTTTATCCGAATCATCTGGAAGGAAAGCGGCATCAGCTCGCAGTACAGCGCACCGTCCTTCTGTACATAGTTGCTGCAGGCCTGCGGCACGACACGGTTGTGCTCGATTGCATTGGTCGCCTTGCGGTCCGGATGGCGCAAAGCCATAGATTCCAGCACCTCACCAATCACGGCAAATCCTTCGAGATCTGTTTCTACCTCGGCCGCTTCCTCACTGCGGTTGACAAAGAACAGTACAAGCTCCTGCTTTTCCTCGTTGTATACGACTACCTGATCCACGACCGGTACTTCATCAAAGCCGCCGGCCTGATAAGCCGGACCATCACTCAGACTGTCGAGCACGACGCCATGAGCATGCTCAGCCATCATTGCAAACGGATAGTAGATCGGCTGAACCCATACGCCGCCTCCACGCTCTGTCATAATGCAGGCGCTGATATTCGTCAGCAACGACTGACACGCCAGCTTTACCCGATCGGAATAACGTAGAAAGTTCATCATCATCCCGGCAAAGAGCAGAGCATCCTCCATCGTATAAATCTGCTCACTGAAGGCCGGTGCGATCTGCCACGGCGCATTTTCCACCGACTCCTGCACCTCGGTATTCGGAATCTCCCATACGCCCCACTCGTCAAAGCAGATATTGATTTTTTTCTTTGAGCGGCGCTGCACGCCGGTCACATCACAGATATTGCAGACCGTCCGGATATAGCGTTCCATATCCATCGACTGTGCCAGAAACGCTGCCGTTCCCTTTTCCTGCCCGCCATAATATTGGTGCAAAGAGATATAATCGGTACAGTCATAAGTATGCTGCAGCACCTCGCGCTCCCATTCTCCAAACGTTGCATTGCTAGACATCGAGCTTCCGCAGACAGTCAGCTCAATCGACGGATCCAGAAGCTTCATCGCCTTCCCTGCCTCGTGCGCGATTCTTCCATACTCCCATGCCGTCTTATGGCCGATCTGCCAGTCTCCGTCCATCTCGTTTCCAAGGCACCACGTATGGATGCCATACGGCTTCTCTCTTCCGTTTTCCCGGCGCATATCACTATAGTAGGTGCCACCCGGAAAGTTGCAGTACTCCAGCAGAGATACTGCGCTCTTGATATCGCCGGTGCCGAGATTGACTGCGAACATTGGATCAATCGCATTTTTCTCAGCCCATTTCATAAATTCATCGGTACCGACTTCATTCGTCTCGATGCTCTTCCACGCCAGATCAATCTTGCGCGGACGGCTTTTCACCGGACCCACACCATCTCTCCAGTCATAGTTCGATACAAAATTGCCGCCCGGATAGCGCACGGTAGTCACGCCCATTTTGTGCATTGCCTGCGCGACATCCTGCCGGAATCCGTTCTCATCCGCCGTCGCATGGCCCGGCTCATAGATGCCAGAGTACACGACCCGTCCCATATGCTCCACAAAGGAGCCATAGATTCTCGGATCGATTTTTCCTTTCTGAAATTTTTTATGTGCCAAAATTTTTGTCTTTTTCATATAATCTCCTTTTTTCTCCTGATTCATCCCTATATGCAACTGCTTCGCAGCTTACAACACTTTTTTATATTGCTTCTGTCACTCCTTCATACCCGAAGTCGCAATTCCTTCCATAAAGAACTTCTGTCCGAACAGGAATAAAACGAGCAGCGGAGCTACTGAAATCACCGTAGCCGCCAGAGTCGGACCGAATTTGATCGAGTTGCTCCCGACCAGTATCGCCAGTCCCGCTGATAAGGTTCGCATGTCAACCGAGCTCGTCAGCATCATCGGATAAAGCAGGTCGTTCCAGTTATTCATGAAATGGTAAATGCCAAGCGTCACAAAGGCCGGCTTTGCAAGCGGGGCAATGATCCGCGAGTAAATCTGAAACTCCCTCATGCCATCGATGCGCGCCGCCTCATCCAGCGATTTCGGTACGCCGGAGAAAAATGAGGTCAGCATGTAAATACCATAAGCACTCGCGGTACGCGGCAAAATCAGTCCGAGATAGGTATTCAGAATCTTCAGATTGAACTCCTCCAGATACAGCGGAATCATGATGACCTGAAACGGAATCATCATTGTAAGTAAAATAATACTGAAGATCACCTTTCTTCCCCGGAACTGCATCCTGGAAAACGCATATGCCGCAAGAGAGTCAAAAAACAGACTGATTACCGTCACGCATCCGGCGAAGATTACCGTATTTTTGAGCATGCCAAGCACCGGGATCGCTTTCATGACGTAACGGTACTGCGTCGCCACCCACTCCGACGGGAAGAAGTGCGGCGGCCATTTGATCACGTCCGCATCCGATTTGAAGGATGAGACGATCAGCCAGAAAAGCGGCAGCACCACAATCAGTACAATCAAAAGCAGTACGATATATCCAACCACATCAAACACTGCACTTTTACGTTTTTTCATTCTTCGTCACCTCCCTGCGGGAATGCATACTTCCGCATGATAAAGGTCAGTACCGCAATAATGAGAAACAGATATACGGCCATCGAAGAGGCATATCCTAAGTCAAACGGTGCCATCTGAAATCCTTTATTATAAATATAACCGACCAGTGTCTCCGTCTTATACTGCGGTCCTCCATCTGTCATGACATAGATCTGGTCAAATACCTGCAATGCCATAATCAGTGTCGTGACCGTACAGAAACCGATCGTATCCCGAATCCCCGGTATCGTCACATAGCGAAACTGCTGAAATCCACCCGCACCGTCCAGTTCCGCCGCCTCATACAACGAATGCGACACGCCCAGAGCCGCAGCAGACAGTACCGTCAAGGTATACCCAAACCCTTTCCATACCGTGACCAGGATAACCGTCGGCATTGCCCATGTCGTACTGGTCAAAAGGCTTGGCATCTGAATCCCGATCTTACCAAGCAGGTAGGAAAGCATTCCATAGTTCTTATTCAAAAGCATCGACCACATGATGCTCACTGCCGTCATCGAGCATACATACGGAAGATAAAAGGTCGTTCGCATCAATTTGTGAACCTTCGTATTTTTCGTCATAAACATGACCAGAAGCAGTGCCAGCCCAATCTGGAGCGGCACCTCCAGCAATGCAAAGTAAAATGTGTTTAACGTCGCATTCCCGACTCTTGCATCGGTAAACATTTTCAGATAGTTTTTCAGCCCTGCAAAAGAAATATCATTCATGTAAATATTGATATTCATCAGACTGATTGCAATTGCCCCGACCAGAGGTACAAAAACAAATACTGTCAGGATAATCAACGACGGCGCCAGAAACAGATACGCCTGCTTCTGCGTCCGAATCCCTGTCTCCTTCTGCTTTCCCGCAGCATTCTTTTTCATAATAACTCCTTCTGCCGTCTTACCTGACAGCGCTTACTTTTTCGTACATAACAAAATAGTTATTCCGAAAATAACATACCCGATCTATATATGGTAAATGCCTCCGCAAAAGCATTTCTGCAAAATCTGCGGAGGCATTCAGCCAGATGGCACAACGAATTACCGTGATCCGCCTGCCTTAGTCAAAGTACCATTACTGTGCCGCAATAATCCCATCCAAAATATCCGATGCGGCCTTCACATTTTCAGCAACATCCTCGCCGGAGAAAATCTTCTCCATCATCGGCTGCATAACATCACTGTCAATCTGGCTGCCGATCGTCAGATTCAGATGCCAGTCTCTTCCGATCTCAGATGCCTTGGAAACATTGCTCAGAATCTCGTTTGCCTTGATGTCCTCATCTTCCAGTACCGAATATGACCATACCGGGAAGCCATTGCGGTTCGACCATTCTTTCAGCGTCGCATCAGACAGCCAATATGCCATGAATTTGTAAACCGCTGCCCGCGTCGCATCGTCTGCACCCTTAGTCAACATGTAAGCGCACCCACCTTCCGGAGAGAATGCACCTGCACTGCCTGCCGGAATCGCCGTGATTCCATAGTTGACACCGAGCTGGTTCAGACCATTGATGTTCCACGGACCGCTCATATACATAGCCAACTGACCAGCCTGGAATAAGGTATCTGCATCTGCTCCGGTCAGTCCTTCCGGAGATACGCCCTCATTTACAACCATATCCTGCAGCCAGGTAAGTGTGTCGATGTTTTCCTGAGAATTCAGAAGATTTTCTTTTCCGTCCGTGCTGATGACATCGCCACCATTTGCCCACAGATACTCACAGTAATAGGTGTAGTTCTGCGGGAAACCGATGCCGTATTGGTTCTTGGAAGGATCGGTGCATGCGATAGCATCTGCTTTCAGCTCATCCAGCGTAGTTGGCGGAGTCTCCGGATCCAGTCCTGCTGCCTCAAAAATATCCTTATTATAGTAGAGATACTGCAGGTTGTACTGCATCGGAACACCATACTGTGTATCGCCAACATAAGACTTTGCAAGTACATTTTCATAGAAATTGCTCTTATCAACGCCAGTCGCATCCCAGAAATCACTGATATCCTCGATCAGATCGTTGTCCGCATACTGCTGCAGGAACTCAATGCCTACGAGTACAAAGGACGGACCGGTGCCGGTCGATACTGCGGTCGGCAGCTTGGACTGCAGAGTCGCATTGTCCATGATATCGATCTGGACTGTAATATTGTCGGTATTTGTCTCGTTATAGTTATCAATGATCTCTCGAAGCACATCTCCGTCGGATCCGGTAAACGGCGCCCATACAGAAAGGGTGATCGGATCGGACTCCTCTGCGAAGCTCACGATTCCGCCTGCCAGAGAAGATGCTGCCAGTGATGCTGCCATAAGCAGGCTGATAGTTTTCTTTTTCATTTTGAATTTCCTCCTTTTCTTGTTGAGCCAAAGCGAACAGTATGCTCATAAGCGTTTGCGTATACGTGTACATTTTTCCCTTTAAAAATGGAGCGGAACGTTGTCTCGCTTTTTGTATTCTTCTCAATACAATCCGCCCTTTGGTTGGTTATTTTTAATTGCGTACACGTGTACTTTGTTGTTTTAATTATACGTTTTGCATAAGACTCTGTCAAGAAAATCCTGTCTTTACTTTTTACCAAAAATGTTTTTGGGATTTTGTTGATTCTGACAGTGATTTTAAAAAGCAGCTTTAATGTGCATTTTTTATATTTTTCGTTGTATTATCCTGATTTTTTAGGCATTTTTTGCTTATCTGGTAGAATTTTCAAACATTCTGGTAAAAAATATGTCTTTTTTTACAGATAATCAGGCATTATAATCAGATCATAATACAAATTAAACAGATCGACGAGCGTGTATGCCGATCAAAAGGAGGTTACTATGAAAAAAACTCTTGTTACAGCCCTTACACTTGCCATGGCAGCACCAATGGTCTTCTCATCCGTTGCAAATGCCGAAAAAATCACCATGCGCATTATGGAAAATGCAGCTGAAGCAGACAGTATTTTAAAGGCAACCCAGTATGCAGTAAATCAATTTAACGAAACAAATGAATACAATGTAACATTAGAACTGGAAAATCTGGCCAATGCGGATTATAAAACAAAGTTGTCCACTGTCATGGCCGCTGACTCTGAACCGGATATTTTCTATACTTGGGAACTTGGTTACTTAAAAAATTTTATCAATGGCGACAAAGTTATTGATCTTCAGGAATATCTTGATGCAGACCCAGAGTGGCGCGATAGTTTTAATGCTGGAATTTTAGATCCTGTAACCTATGATGGTGATGTTTATGCAATCCCAGTAACAACAACAGTTGCTATGATGTACTACAATGAAGAAATTTTTGAACAACAAGGACTGACCGTTCCGACTACAATAGAAGAGCTGGAAGCCGTATGCGACCAGTTAAAGGAAGCTGGTATTACCCCGATTGCACTCGGCGGAACCTCTGAAGATGCCTGGCTGGTTTCGCAGATTATTCAGGAGCTCTCCAATGGTATTGCCGGATACGACCTCTATTCCGGTATTGTAGACGGCTCTCGCAACTGGAATGATCCTGCATTTATTGAAGCTGCTGAGCTGCTCCAGAAATGGATTGATGCCGGATACTTTGAAGACGGATTCACCGGAGTCGGAAATAATGAGGCTCGTGCTCTTTTTCAGACAGGTATGACTGCCATGTACTATAATGGTGGTTGGACAAATGCAACTTTAGATGATCCGGATGCAACACCTATCTATGGAAAAGTTGGCGTATTCGCAATGCCGGCAAGCAATCAGGAAAACAAAGGAACCATCATGGGATCGGTTAACCGTACCTATGCACTCTCCAAAAACTGCCAGAATATCGAAGCTGCAGTTGCATTCCTGAAATACATGACCAGCGAAGAATTTCAGGATCTGCTGATCTATGATTATGCAGGACTTCCGACAACCAACGTCACAGTCGATGAAGAAAAACTCTCTCCGCTTGGAAACGCTACAATTCAGTTAGTTTCTGAACAGCAGCATCTCACCGCCTGGTTTGACCGAGTGGATACGAATATGGGAAATGAATTCAACAACAGCGCTTCTGCCATTGCAAATGGCGAAGATCCGCAGGAAACCTATGATGCATTACAGGCTTTCTATGAAAATCAGAAATAATTTTTAACTTTTCTTTCTTTTCAGAACAGTCGCCGTCTTTGTGCGGCGGCTGTTTTCATACACGAAAGGAGCACACAAATGAATAAAACCCTAAGCAATAAAAAAAGCATTGCCGTTTTTGTTCTTCCAGCCTTTCTGATCTATGTCATATTCGCACTATTTCCTATAGCATATAATATATATCTTTCTTTTTTTGATACAGATTTAATGTCACACATGACATTTGTCGGCCTTGGAAATTACAAAGATTTATTTAATGATGGTACTTTTAATCACGCCTTATCCAACAACATTCTCCTCGTCATCGGCTCTCTGATCGCCCATATGCCGCTCGCCATGTTTTTTGGAAATGCCATTTTCAAACACATAAAGGGCGCTACCTTTTTCCAAACGGTCTTCTTTATGCCGAGTGTCATCTGCGGCGTCGCCGTTGGCCTGACCTGGACTTTTATCTATAATGGAAACTATGGCTTACTGAATGCCTGTTTAAAAATAATTGGCTTAGGAAATCTGCAGCAGGTCTGGCTTTCTAACAAAGACATTGCCTTGTTCTGTATCATGGTTGTTATTATGTGGCAATATGTCGGCTATCACATGATCATCCAACTGGCAGCCATGAGAAATATCGACCCAAATTTTTACGAGGCAGCAGAACTGGATGGCGCTACTGACTGGCAACAGTTCTGGTATGTGACTTTTCCTCTAATAAAACCTATTTTAAAGATTGATGCCGTTTTAATTATTACCGGTTCTTTAAAATATTACGACTTAATCGCTGTCATGACCAAGGGCGGTCCGAATCACGCAACAGAAGTTATGTCTACCTATATGTACTATCAGGCATTTAATGTCCTCCATTATGGCTATTCCAGTACAATCGGAGTCATTCTTCTCCTGCTTTGCTTTGGTTCGGTAGCACTTTCTAATTTTATCTTTAAAGACAGAGACTAGGAGGCGATAGGAATGAAGAAAACAGCAACGCAAAAAGCGATCCGTCTGATTACATATATTCTTTTAATTATCTTTACACTGATGTGTTTATATCCTTTATTCTGGCTTTTTCTCTCATCCTTCAAAGAGAACACTGAATTATACATGAATCCATGGGGATTTCCCGCGCAGTGGAGACCTGACAATTATGTCAATGCCATTGTAAAAGGAAAAGTTTTAGAATATTTCATGAACTCCGTGATCATTGCCGTATCATCTGTTATAATGATCTCAATTCTGGCAACTATGGTCTCTTATGCCATTACCAGAATGCAGTGGAAATTATCACGGCTTGTATACAATATTTTTCTTGCAGGAATGATGATTCCTATTTATGCCATGATCATTCCTTTGTTCTCGATCTTTAAAAATCTCGGCCTGTTGGATAATTACCTCTCAGTTATCATTCCCCATATTGCAATCGGACTGCCGATGTCGATCTTCATTATCTGCGGTTTCATGCAGGGAATACCGGGTGAGCTGGAAGAAGCAGCTATCATCGATGGAGCCAATATTTACCAATGCTTCGCAAAGATTATTCTTCCAATCTCAAAATCTTCGATTGTAACAGTCGCTGTCGTCCAGTTCATCAATATATGGAATGACCTACTTTTACCAAGAATTTTCTTGACAAGTGCCAAAAAAATGACTCTGCCAGTTGGACTGACCAACTTTCAGGCCCAGTATTCTACTGATTATGTCGGTATGATTGCCGCGGTTATTATCACGATTATTCCAAGTATCATCGTTTATATTCTTCTTCACCGACAAATCATGGAAGGAATGGTCGCTGGTGCAGTCAAAGGCTAATCTATGATTTCGTGAAAGGACAACTATGCAATTACTAATAGCAGATGACGAATACATTATTCGTGAAGGGTTAAAAAGTCTGGACTGGGCTTCAATCGGGATCTCGAGTGTTTTATCAGCAGGCACAGGGATCGAAGCACAGCGAATATTAAATGAAAATTCGATCGATATTGCCATTTTGGATATCCGGATGCCCGGCATGTCAGGCCTGGAATTAGCGAATTATATTCAACTCTCAAAGAAACAAACAATGGTGATTCTTTTGACCGGCTATGCGGAATTTGAATATGCACGGCAGGCGATTTCCTTTGGTGTATGCGAATATATCCTAAAACCTTTTCGTCCTCGTGACTTATTAGAATTGGTTGCCAAAATCTGTCAAAAAAATCTTATAAGAGACTCAGGGGAGGCAGTATCTCTGGGCATTCCACAGCAAATCGAGAACTGCTTTCTCTCTGTCTCACCTGCATGTAAACAGATGATCGCTGAACTCTCTCAAAATTATGCCTCCGAATTATCTTTGGACACGCTTGCAGCTAAATACCATTTTTCTTCTGCGTACCTTTCCAGGAAAATTAAAGCTGAGACAGGTTATTCCTTTCTGGAAATTCTCAAAGCAATCCGGTTGTCATATGCGGCAGGTTATCTATTTAAGAACGAGAAAATCTCTTATATCTGCTCTCAATCCGGTTTTCAGGATCAGCGATATTTTTCTCAGGTTTTTAAAAGTATATTCAATTGTTCTCCATCCGAATTCAAAATGCAGCAGAATAAAAACGTTTCATTTGCCAATATCCTCTTGAAGGTTGCGGAAAAAGGAAAAAAATAGAATGGAAAAAGAAAATCAGAAAAACAGTATCGAGCGCAAAATATTCCGACTTCTTATTTTAATTATTCTGGTAAGTTCTTTTCTTTGCTATCTTGTATTTGCATTTAGCTACTATTATACCTACAAAAATCAGGTCTCTTCTCACCTGAAGGATCGAGAACAGCTCACGTGGGAAAATATCTCTACCACACTGAATCAGGTAAACCAGCTGTCAATCCGGCTCTTGTCAGATACAGATATTCAGGAAAAAATCGTTGCTGTTAATCAGATAGCAGATTTTAACAATCCGAAAAACCTCTGGAAATGCAACCGATACATTTCTGCTATCAGCAGCAAGCTTCGCTCCATGGCCTTGCTGGAAAATGACATTACTACAATTCGGATTTATACAAAAAATGGCATTAGTTTTACTTACGAATCCAACTTTGCAGGAACCATTGATCCAATATCCGCTGATGATATTTACGCCAAAAACGGCGGTGCCCTCTGGCTGACTTCTGAGGATTTAAACTATATTTATCTAGCCAGAGCCATTCTGAATCTGGAAACAATGGAACCACTTGGCTATATGGTCATTCTTTGTCCAAGCACTTATCTAGAAAAATGTTTATCCGCCTTACATACACCATATTCCGGAAATGTGTATTTAGTTGACAAAGGCAATGTCATCATTGCCTCTGCTGACTCCTCCATCATCGGTCAACATTTTCTTGCATCTGAAAAAGACACAGAACAAAATTCTACAGTCGAGGATCCTTTATCGCTCAAAAAAAGCTATTACTACGGCGAAGATGTCATGGATAACGGCTGGAGAATGATCACAACTGTCTCCTCGGAATATGTCTGGGACAATTTGCGGATAAATCTGGTTTTAATCGGTATTGCTGTATTTTTTACAATTCTCCTTGGTATCATTTTAAGCCGCAATCTGACCAGAAAAGTCTTCAAACCCACAAAAGATTTGCAGAACTGTATGAAGGAATTCGGAAACGGCAATTTGCGTGCACGTATGCAGATCACAGAAATGAACGAAATTGGCCAGATCAGTACTGTGTACAATCAAATGGCCGAAAAAATACAGGCACTGTTGGAACAGGTGTACTCTCTGGAAATTGCCAATAAAGAAGCGGAAATTGATTATCTCAAAATGCAGATTAATCCTCATTTTCTTTATAATACACTCGATACGATCAGCTGGCTGGGATTTAAAAACGGAAATGAAGATGTCTCAAATCTGACTGTATCACTGGCAAAGCTACTTCGTTTCAGTTTATCACGTGAGGATTTTGTCACGGTAAAGCAAGAAATGAACGGTGTTCAGGAATATCTGCAGATACAGTCCTACCGCTTCCGGGATCGCTTCGAAATCCTTACAGAAATTAATCCGGATATACTACAGCTGTATATGCCAAAGTTTCTTATTCAGCCTCTGGTGGAAAACAGTATCATTCACGGACTGGAAGGTCTCACCAGAAAAGGTATTTTACAAATACAGATATGGAAGGAAGCATGTTTTCTATTTTTCAAAATCGAAGACAACGGAACTGGTATTCCTCAAACAGACCTGACTGCTTTACTGGCACAATGTAAGGACATGTCGCAAAAGGACTCCATCGGTTTAAAAAATGTATACCGCAGATTATTTCTCCTATACGGTGATTCCATAAACTTTACCATAGACAGTCATCCAGACAGCGGAACTAAAATATCATTTCAAATACCACTTACAAAAGAAAGGAGCTAATGTATGAAAAACAAACTTGTATGGACAAAAATGACAATGGGCGTTGCCTATTACCCTGAACACTGGGATAAATCCCTCTGGCGAGACGATTTACGGCGAATGCTGCGCGCAGGAATTTCCACGATCCGTATTGCTGAATTTGCCTGGAACTTGATCGAACCACAGGAAGGCGTCTTTACATTTAAATTTTTTGACGAATATCTGGATCTCTGCAGCGAAGAAAAAATGAACATCATTTTCTGTACTCCGAGTGCAACACCTCCTGCCTGGCTCACGAACAAATATCCGGAAGTTTTAAACGCTACTAAAGATGGAGTTTTATACCGGCATGGTGGAAGGCGACATTACAATTATAATTCGAAAATTTATCAGATGTTCGTCGCCCGTATCGTTGAAAAAGAAGCAGCCCACTATGCATCGCATCCTGCGATCATTGGCTGGCAGATTGACAACGAGCTTAACTGTGAGATCTCTGAATTCTATTCTGATGCAGATTCCGCCGCCTTCCGTTCCTGGGCAAAGGAAAAATATCAGTCTTTGGACCGTTTAAATCAGGCATGGGGAACTACTTTCTGGAATCAGACCTATACGAACTGGAATGAAATCTATTGTCCAAGACGCACAAATGAGCGCGGAAGCAACCCACATATGCATCTAGATTACTATCGTTTTGTCTCCGACAGCGCCCGACGATTCTGTCTCATGCAATCTAATATTCTGAGAAAATATATAAAAGAACAAGATTTCATTACTACAAACGGAAAATTCTGGAACTTAGATAATCACAATATGAAAAAGGAATCTCTCGATGTTTACACTTACGATTGTTATCCAAATTTTGCTCAGGCACTGGATACCAGTCGCCATGCAAATCTGGATGATCGACACTGGTCAAAACATTTGACAGAGGTTCGTTCCATCAATCCCCATTTTGGCATTATGGAGCAACAAAGCGGCGCCGGAGGATGGGCGACCCGGATGCTTCAACCGAATCCCCGTCCTGGTCAGTTGAAACTTTGGGCCATGCAAAGTGTTGCTCATGGTGCCGATTATATCAGCTTTTTCCGCTGGCGAACCTGTACCTTTGGAACAGAAATTTACTGGTATGGCATTCTCGACCACGATAACCGTGACAACCGTAAACTTGCTGAGGTCACTGATTTCTTCCGGGATTTCAAAAAACTCGATCCACTTTGCGGCTCTGATTATGTTGCATCCTTCGCATTACTGAAAGATTATGACAACGAATGGGATACAAATACAGATATCTGGCATGAAAAAGTAACCGTAGCCAGTGACGAAGCAATCTTTCTGGCGTCTGAATTAAATCACACGCCATACAATATGCTGTATCTGCAACCTGACACCACCGTAAATGATCTTGCAAGGTATCCTGTGATTTTCTATCCACATCCGTCTTTAATAAACGAAGAACGGGTAGCTCTACTTACCGCTTATGTACAACAGGGCGGTACGCTGGTTCTCGGCTGCCGTAGCGGTCACAAGGATATGAACGGAAAATGCCTCATGCTTCCACAGCCAGGTCTTCTTCAGGCTTTGACAGGAACAGACATCCACGAATCCACCTTTCCAAGCCCATTCGAAGAGCCGATTTTTGCAACATTTGATTCTGTTCCGATGGAAACTCCGATCTTTAACGACCTACTGACACCGCTTGGCGATACAAAGGTGCTTGCAAGCTATGCAAATAGTTATTTCAGCGGTGCAGCAGCTCTCACTGAGCATGCAGTAGGCGCGGGAAAGGTATTGCATTTTGGAAGCACATTCTCTCAAAAAAATGTAAAACAACTCCTTACTTACCTTGGAATCCTTGAACCATTCCAGGATCTTATTCAGGCACCACCAGAAGTCCAGGTAATTATGCGCGAAAAAGATGGACAAAAATACTTATTTGCTCTGAATTATAAATCTGAGCCGAAGGAAATCATTCTGAAAAAGCCGATGCATTCTCTTTTTAGCGACACGACTATCAGCGGTACTTATATGCTTCAGAAATACGAATCTATCGTTTTACGTGTTTAACCTAATCAAATAAGTTCCCCATAAGCAGCTTATATCAGGAAGCGTATCAACCTCCTCTTGATAAACTGCAAATATCCGCCTGAATCTAAAAAAGGGCAACAGAAGTTTTGCTCAACCTCTGCTGCCCTTCCCTTTTTTCTTATGTCATGTTATAGCACTCTCTTATTTCTCTTAAATGAGCTTCGCACTCAAATCTCCCACGATCCCCTGCTACACAAACAGTGCTATCGCGCCGCCGACACACCAAGCAGTCCGCATAAACACTGGGTTTCTGCGCGGACGCAAAAAAACACCGTCCCCGCGGCTCCATGTCCACAAAAACAGTGCTTTCAGTGCGCGATCAGGGGCTCGAACCCTGGACACCCTGATTAAGAGTCAGGTGCTCTACCA
>OLQE01001366.1_pt1 | contig 13486 bp, 13 predicted proteins | sample 1643161 | NCBI WGS metagenome assembly OLQE01 (sample SAMEA3136650, study PRJEB25190) | human gut metagenome | reverse complement strand
CTTTAATCGGCTGCTTTCCCTTGAAATAGTATAAAAGATAGCCGCCCTTTTTACAAGGGCAGCTATCTTCTTTTCATCAAGGATATGGAGGATTACCGTTTTCTGCAGGCCGCCACGCGTCTGCCACGATATTTATCGTTCATATGCGCGAGCTGTGAGGCCGTAGGCGTGTTTTTCTTTATTGCTGCGGCATGCTGCTTTTTCCTTTTTTCTTTCCGCTCCTCGGCTTTGCAGAACGCGTCGAAAGCCACGGCGATACACCAGAGCAAAATCGCGGATCCCAGCATAACGCCGCTGGCGCTTGCCCGCATTTCCAGCGCAGTGACAAGGAACAGACAAGATATGAAGAACGCCGCAAAATAAAGGATAATAACAGACAGCCGCTTTTTTCTTATTGTGTGGTAAAAGTTACGCATTATGGTTTCCCTTCTTTTAAACTTCCTGCCTTTATTATAGCCTTCTCCGGATAAAAACGGGATTAAAAGTATCTCTTCCGGCATTAAGATTGTATAAAGATATACGAATTGCCGTTGTATACCCGTGTCTGTTCCTGAAAAAAAAGACTCACACAGCGCTACTTCACCGCACGAGTCTTTCATTCCTTTAAAAATCAGTATCCGCCAAACATAGAAAGCATGACAGATGCCGCGACCGCGGAGCCGATTACGCCTGCCACATTTGGTCCCATAGCGTGCATCAGCAGGAAGTTTGCCGGATTATCCGCCTGCCCGACCTTCTGAGATACGCGAGCGGCCATCGGTACCGCCGACACGCCCGCGGAACCGATCAGCGGATTGATCTTTTTCTTTAAAAACAAATTCATCAGCTTCGCAATCAGCACGCCGCCGGCAGTTCCCACCGCAAAGGCACATACACCCAGCACGACAATCTTCAAAGTCTCTGCTTTAATAAAGGTGGGTCCGGTAGCGGAAGCTCCAACCGCGAGCCCCAGCATAATGGTTACGATATTCATCAGCGCGTTCTGCGCGGTATCGGACAGCCGATCCGTCTGCCCGCATTCCTTTAACAGATTCCCCAGCATCAGGAATCCGATCAGCGGCGCCGCGGACGGCAGAAGCAGTACCACAAGGACAGTAACAACGATTGGGAACAGAATCTTCTCCTTCTGACTTACCACTCTCAACTGCTCCATTTTGATCATACGCTCTTTTTTCGTGGTAAGAGCTTTCATAATCGGCGGCTGTATAATCGGTACAAGCGCCATATAGGAGTACGCGGCCACCGCGATCGCGCCCAGCAGATGCGGCGCCAGTTTGCCTGTGAGGTAAATAGCGGTCGGACCGTCAGCCCCTCCGATAATTCCGATGGAAGCCGCTTCCTGCGCGTTAAATCCTAACAAAACCGCCGCGCATAGCGCGAAGAAAATTCCCAGCTGCGCCGCGGCTCCCATAATCAGAGATTTCGGATTCGCGATCAGCGGACCAAAGTCTGTCATGGCACCTACACCCATAAAGATAAGGGAAGGAAGAATACTCCACTCATCAAGGATGTAGAAGTAATGAAGAAGACCACCAACACCGTTGGACATGTCTTCCGGATTTGCCATAATGTCCGGATAAATATTAACAAGGAGCATACCAAATGCAATGGGAACAAGCAGCAGAGGCTCAAATCCCTTTGCAATGGCAAGATATAAGAATACACAAGCAACCACGATCATCAAGTAGTTTCCCCATGTCAGGTTAAAAAAAGCAGTCTGATGGATCAGGTTGGACAAAGTGTCTGCTACGTAAGACATCCTATTACCTCCCGACTTAGTTCATTGTTGCCAGGGTATCTCCATTTTCTACAGAGGCACCTTCTGCAACGTCAATGCTTGCAACGGTTCCGTCCTGAGGAGCTACAACCGGGATCTCCATCTTCATGGATTCCAGGATTACAATGTTGTCTCCGGCTTTTACAGCCTGTCCAACGCTTGCTGCGATTTTCAGAACCTTTCCAGGTACGGAAGCTGCAACCTTAACTGCGCCTGCTCCGGCTGCTGCTTTAGGAGCTGCCTTCGGTGCCGGTGCTGCTTTCGGAGCTGCTGCAGGAGCTGCAGCTGCTGGTGCAGAAACGCTTCCTGTCTCTTCAACAGTTACTTCATATGCTGTTCCGTTAACGGTAATTGTATAACTTTTCATTTTAGGATCCTCCTGTATTTATCTCTTTTTACGATTGATTTTGCGGATGGAACGAACAACGAATCCATCTGTAGTGGTTCCCTCAGCTGCTGCAATTGCTGCTGCGATAACCGCGATCAGTTCTGTATCGTCTGCTTCTGCAGCTTCCACTGGTGCTGCCACCGGTGCAGGGGCAGGGGCTGCTGCAGCCTGAGCTTTTTTCTTTGCTTCCGGATTCGGGATGAATCTGAACAGATAGATCAGGAAGCTCAGGAAAATAAGAACGATGAATACGATTGCAATACCCATGATAGTATTCATAACAGCTCTTCTTAAGGTCTCAGCCATGGAGTACTGTACATCAACAGTAAGGGATGTAGGTGTTCCTGTAGAAGCATCGAAAATATAAACGAAATTTGCATCTGCTTTCTCAAAGGAGACCGGTACAGTAACGGTATATCCGTCGTCAGAAGCCTTCACCTCTGTCTCTCCGGTTCTCTCCTTTAAAGCCCCAACTTCATCCTTGGAGCCTGCCCATGCAGTCATTGCTCCAACAGTAAACTCATCAGATGACTTGGTATAATTCTCAATATCTTCATCACTGAGAGCAATGATGGTATCGGTAAGTCCCTCAGCGGTAGTGACCAGGGTCTGCTTTACCGTGTCATCTACCTCATCAGCTGCCCATACGGAGGATACTCCGGTAAGAGTGAGAACTGCCATCATGAGAAGTACTGTGCAAAGGGAGGATACTTTCTTAAAAATCTGTTTCATATGCTCCACCTCGCTTAGACCGTGCCGTGTTTCTTGGACGGACGTTCTTCCCTTTTTGTGAACAGCATTTCAAATGCACCGATCACATATTTTCTTGTATCAGCCGGGCTGATAATGGTGTCAACATATCCTCTTGCTGCTGCAGAGGAAACAGAGTTCTGAAGTTCTCTGTACTCAGCTGCTTTCTCAGTAAGAGCTGCTGCGTCATCGCCTGCATACATGATCTTGGCTGCAAGGTCTGCATCCATCATACCGATCTCTGCGTTCTCCCATGCGTATACCATGTCTGCACCGATTGCTTTGCTGTTCATAGCTGTGTAAGCGGTTCCAAATGCTTTGCCGATCACAACGTTAACCTTCGGAACAGTAGCGTCTGCAAATGCATGAACCAGTGCTCCGACAGATTTCGCCATCATCTTCTCGCCACATACAGTAGCCTTGAAGCCGTTTACATTTGTAAGAGTAAGTACCGGGATCTCGAAAGCGTCACAGAATTTTACGAACTCTGCTGCTTTTCTTGCACCGCGTGCACTAAGGGTACCATCAGACTCCCATACCTTTTTGCCTTCTGCATCATAGCACTCGCTTCTGTTTGCAACAGCACCAACGGTAGCGCCGTTCAGTCTGATAAATCCAACAGCAACACTCTTGCCGTAGTCAGCTTTTACCTCGAAGAACTGTCCGTTATCAGCGATTCTGGAAAGTGCAATGGCTGTGTCGCCTGTGCAGTTCTCAATATCCTCGCATACACGGTTCAGGTCGTCTGTGCACTCCATGTAAGAATCAGTGTCTTCGCAGTTAGATGGCAGATATGTTACGAGTTCACGGATTTTTCCAAGGATCTCGTCCTCAGTGCCGATTCCGTCTACAAGACCTGTCTCTTCGCTCTGGAATCTGGCAGAGGATGTGTCACATTTGGAAACGTGATTGCCTTCAAGGGCGTTCGGGGTGTTTACAAACAGTTTGCCTTTCTTCTCTTCAACAAATGTGAAGTCTGTCAGTGCCGGTACAAGTGCCATACCACCACCGCAGGTACCGAAGATACCTGTGATCTGTGGAATCAGTCCGGATGCCAGAGTCTGTTTCATATAAATTTCACCGAATGCTTCCAATGCGTCAGTTGCCTCCTGAAGACGGAGACCTGCACAATCGATCAGGCCGATCACCGGAGCACCGGTCTTCATAGCCATATCATAAAGTCTGGTAATCTTCTTGGCATGCATTTCACCAACTGTTCCGTTCAGTACGGAAACATCCTGGCTGTACACATACACCAGATTTCCATCGATTACACCATATCCGGTAATAACACCGTCTGAAGGTGCTTTTTTCTCAGTCATGTTGAAATCTGTATTTCTGGCTGTTACACTTTGGCCGATCTCAACAAAACTGTTCGCGTCAAGCAAAGAAGTGATTCTTGTGCCCGCTAAACTTTGTGTTGCGTTACTCATTCTTTCTTGCCCTCCATTTTATAATAATTTAAAAGTATAACCAAAAATTCTGCCGATTCTAATTGTACATTTTTTCACACAATTTTTCAATAGTTTTCCGTGTTTTTATGCAAAAAAATCCCTCGATTTTCGGGGGATTTTTTTATATATCATACATATTCCGTCAGGCTTTTTAGTGAAAAAAGTCATGAAACACCTTGTTTGCGCACCATAAATAGGTGATTTTGACGATATTGCGGTCTGCTGTCACAAAATAGTTATCCAGGACAAGTTCTCCAAGACAAAAAGTGACCTGACCAATTTTCTGCCCCTTTTTCACAGGTGCTGTCAAATTTTTCTCAATACGCAGATGGCAGGTAATCTTTTCCCCTTCTTTCAGAAGGATCTGTTTCTTTTTGTCAGAATCAGATGCCTGAATCCGGCCATTTATATATACATCTGCGAAACCTGTCCCAGTTTCTGTGAAAATTCTCCCGGAATTTTCCTGGTTTTCCTTACCAGATTCTTTCCCGCTGCTTTCGTCAGTCCCATCCTTTACTGGTATAGCCGGAATCTCCGGCTCCTGCCAATAGGTTTCCTTGTGAAAATTTGCTTTGCCATATTCCAGCAGTTTCATGGCATCTTTCCATTTATATGTCTTATTATTCGGCCAGCCGCAGCCAAGAAGGGAAATAATAAATTTTCTTTCCTCATTTTCACAGGCTGCCACATAACAATAACCCGCATTTCCTGTAAAACCTGTTTTTCCTGAAATGGCATCCGGAGTCATATCAAGAAATGCATTTGCATTATGGACAGAAAACTGACGTTTTCCTGAAATATCAGAAAAAGAATAATCCTTGGTCTGCGTAATATGAAGAAATGCTTTATTTTTCACCGCATAGCTCATGATCAAAGCCAGATCTCTCGCGGTAGTCTGATGAATACCTCCTGCATCTGCACTGTCAAGACCGTTTGGCGTAACAAAATGAGTGTTCGTGCAGCCAATCTCCTTTGCTTTTGCATTCATCATTTTTGCAAACCCTTCCACAGAACCGCCAATGTGTTCAGCAATTGCCACGGCCGTATCATTATGGCTTTTCAACATTAAAGAATAAAGAAGATCTTCCAGGTAATACTGCTCCCCTTCCTTTAAATTCAGCTTTACTTCTGGTTGAGAGGCCGCATTTTCTGACACCATTACATAATCATCACCGGAGCCCTTTTCCAAGGCAAGGATACAGGTCATTACCTTTGTGGTACTGGCATTCGGGCGAGCTGTATAGCCCTCTTTTTCGTACAGTACCCGGCCAGAATCCCCATCCATAAGAACTGCTGATAAGGCATAGAGATTTCCAGGTCCGTCTGTTTCTTTCATATCAACAGCTGCCGGTATCATTTGCACAATGGAACTGACAGCCTTTTTTTCATCTGTGCCAGTGCTTCCTGACACCTGGGCAGCAGTGCATAAAACAAGTACAAAAGTCAGTGTAAAACAAAAGAATCTGTATCTGCTTTTCATAGTCCACCCCACATTCCGTTTATAGTATTTTACGCGGACCTGTCCCAAACTATGCAAAGCTCACTCTACAAGTTTTGCCTGATAAAAAGAACAGGTATCTTACAAAATACCTGTCCCTGAAATTGGTTCAATTTTCAGTTTGTATATCACAGCTAACCATTGTAAGTCAGATTCCATCGCTCAGACAACAGCATGTCCTCCTGGGAAAGCTGATACAGCTCCAGCAATTCTGCCGGTGCCTCTTTCACCTCTTTTTCAAACAATGTATTCAGCTGTTCCACAGGTTCCCTGCTGCCACCTGCCGGCTGAGCCATCATATAGTGATCGATCAAAGCAGACTGTGCTCTTCTTCCTCCAAGGCTGGAAAGCTTCGACAGACGCGCCCGTCTCGTCCCGCCATCGTCACATACCAGCAGATTTGTCATAAATTTCATCAGTTTAAGGCTCAGAAGAATATCTCCTGTTTTTACAAGAGGAAAAACCTTGTGGATTTCCTCCGCATTTTTGCGTTTTGCTTTGATACAATCAGAAGGATAAAAGGCATATGGATTTTTCCCATTTTCTCCCATAAGGAAGCGGTCAAATTCAATTTCCAGAAGGCTGTGGGAAATTCTGCCCTTATCATTCATTTCATTGACAAAAGAATGACAGGAAGAGTCCAGAAGATAATGACAGCCAAAGCCAAGAAGATAGGCAAGAAGTGCCTCATCACCAGTCTCTCTGACCTGCGCCATTCCCTGGGCGAAAAATGCCCGGGCTTTTTCTTTGTGCATACGGTATCCTACACTGCTTACGTGATTCTTAAAAATAAAATAATAGAAGAAAATATCCGGTCCGTGAAGACCGATCCGATACAGTTCACCGTTTTTCCGAATAATTTCTTTCACTTGATCGGGCAATTGCCTGTATACTTTCTGACCAAACAAATCATGTGCATATGTTGTGGGCATTTTTTCTCTCCTGTCTTATCGCCAGCAGTTTATCTGCGGCTTACTTGTCCTGTTTCATTGTCTGCAGTTTATCCGCGGCTTACTTGTTCTGTTATATCGTCTGCAGTTTATCTGTGGCTTACTTGTCCTGTCTTATATATCCAGCTTCAGCTGTACTTCCTCTTCGGCCTCAGCCTTAAAATCCGCCATTTTTACCGGATCCACAGCTGGCAGCTCTTCCAGTCCCTGCACACCAAATGTGCGAAGAAATTCTTCTGTAGTGCCGAAAAGGATCGGCCGTCCAGGTGCATCAAGACGTCCAAGCTCCTTTACCAGATTATACTCAACCAGCTTATTTACTGCATGATCGCTTTTTACTCCCCGGATCTTTTCAATCTCAGCTTTTGTCACAGGCTGCTTATAGGCTATAATAGACAGCGTTTCCAGCATAACATCTGTAAGGGCAGGTTTCTTAGGCTGCATGGCAATCCGGATCAGACAGCCATAGTAATCCCGTTTGGTGCACAGCTGATAAGAGCCCTCCAGCTCAATGATCTGGATTCCCCTTCCCTCATCCTTATATTTATCCATCAGATTATGGAGTAGTTTTTCTGTAGTTGGCTTATCCTGCTGGATTGCTTTCGCAATCTGACCTAATTCCACAGATTCACCCATCGCAAACAGGATTGCCTCAACGGCACCTTCTAATCGTTTAATTTCCATACACTATCCTTCTTCCTCTGCAAATTCTGTCAGATTCTTCCAGGTTTCCGGCTCTGTCACAACATTGATCTGAATGTCATCAAAAATCTCTTCCTGAACCACATGAATGTGTCCCATTTTTATCAGTTCCAGCACGGAAAGGAAGGTAACGATTACCTGTACTTTGGAACACTGCTTTTTCAACAGGTCCCGAAAGCTGAATTTCCTGTGAGTCTTTGCAAATTCTTTCATCTCCAGCATTTTATCAGAAAGACTGACTTCTTCCTTCTCGATTTTTCCAAACTGACTTCGGATAGGGTCCCGTCTGTCGTCCTGCCGCCTGATGATCGACTGGTAAATGGCGTTTAATTTCTCAAGAGTAAGACCAGCCAGAAGTTCTGAGGGATCCACTGGCTCCCGATACTGAAGCACCTCCCTTGGCACATCCGGCTCACGGAAATAAACGCCGCTGGCATCGTCCATTTTGTCCTTCAGCTCATAAGACATATATTTATACATCTTATATTCCAGAAGTTTCTGAACCAGCTCCGCTCTGGGGTCCTCCTCTTCTCCTTCTTCATTGATTTCTTTTGGAAGAAGCATCCGGCACTTGATATCCAGAAGTGTGGCTGCCATGACCATAAACTCACTCATAACTCCAAGATCTTCTTTTTCCATAGCGTGAATGTATTCCATATACTGATCCGTAATCTCCACAATCGGTATATCATAAATATCAATTTTATTTTTATCAATAAGGTGAAGGAGCAGATCAAGCGGTCCTTCAAAAACATTCAGTTTTACGGGAATTGCCATGCGCTTTCCTCTCTCCCTTACGGTTTCATTTCTATAAAAATCAGCTCTCTTGGATTATGGATTCGAAGAGGCACTGTGTGTTCCCCAAGGCCTGCACTTACGATCATACATTTGCCATTTTTGTAAAAATCGCCGCAACAGTATTTTGGAAAAGGTATAAACTGGGAACTGATGGCTCCCACATGTCTGGAAAAACGGAGCACACCGCCATGGTAATGTCCAGACAGGATCAGGTCTGCACCCCAGCGGAAATAGGTTCTGCCATATTTGGGGTTATGGGCAAGCAGAATATTTATGGCCTCCGGATCTGGCTTTCCCATAAGCTCTTCCATTTTTTCAGAAGTTAGCTTCGGGGAAAAAGGCTTGTGATAGTATTCCAGTGGAAGTTCCAGTCCATTTACCACAAAGGAATTGCCAGCCAGAACAACTTTGCTCTTCTCATTTGCCAGAAAACAGATTCCTTTTTGTTTCAACTCTGCCTGATATTTCAGGTACTCATTCCGATAAAGATGCCCTTTGGCTTTCATTTTGGTTTCGTGGTTTCCCATGGCGTAAAAGATGGGGAAGTTCTTCGCCAGTGTACAAAGCAGTTTTCTGGCAGTTTCCAGGGTGGAAGGATCCATCCGGACCACCATGTCTCCGGCAAGAAGAATGGCATCGGGGGCATTTTCCTGGATTTTTTTCAGCAAAGCACTATTCTCTTCGCCGAAAATGCTTCCGTGAAGGTCTGCAAGAACAGCAAAGCGCACGCTTTTTTTTATTTTCGGGTTATGGACTTCATAGGTTACAGTTCGAAATTCTTCCATAAATCTCCTTAAATACTTTGTAATTTCCAGAACGTGTTTGAAAAAAGCTTTCTGCAATCTGCACGCCCCAGGCACTGCTTACTTTCCAAATCCACAGTTGGGGAAGGTACAGACTTTGCAGTTCAGGCAGAGACCGCCTTCTCCGTATGCAGCAACTTCTTCCGGGAAAATTTCATCGTCTGCCATGATTCTTGGCAGAACCAGATCAAATACAGTACGCTTCGCATACATGACACATCCAGGAAGCCCAAGGATCGGGATGCATTTGCCCTCTTTCTCATAGTAAGCGATAAGAAGCATGGCTCCTGGCAGTACCGGTGCACCGTAAGTAACAACTCTGGCTCCTGTATCACGGATTCCTCCAGGTGTACGGTCATCTGGATCTACACTCATGCCGCCGCTGCAGACTACCATATCTGCACCCTGGTTAATAAATTCCATAATGTCGGCTGTGATCTGTGCCTTGTCATCTCCCGGAGTCGTCTGACCGATCACCTCAGTGGGGTACTCGGAAAGCTTTTCTTTTAATACAGGGGTAAAGGTATCCTGAATCAGACCTTTTTTTACCTCGCTTCCAGTTGTAACGATCCCAACTTTTTTGAGGTGATAGGGAAGAATGGAAAAAATCGGTTCCGGACCAGCAGCTTCCACAGCTTTGTCCATTTTTTCTTTTTCGATTACAAGAGGGATGATCCTGGTGCCAGCCAGTTTATCTCCTTTTTTTACCGGGAAGTCCCCATGGCGGGAAGCGATCATCATCTCCCCCAGAGAATTCACTGCCAGAAGAGCATCTCTGCGGATTTTCAGAACTCCGTCCTCGTCTGCTACCAGTTCGATCTTGCCTTCTTTCACATCAGTTCCATGCATGGAATCTCCTGCACAGATTTTATACAAAATATCAGCGCCCTCATTTTCATGAAGAATGCCTTCTTTCTTTTCCCACACAAAAAGATGTTCTTTTCCAACAGAAAGGAGCAGCGGAATGTCCTCTTCTTTCACAATATGTCCTTTGGAAAACAGAACGCCTTTCTTCTCATCCTTTATAATCTGTGTAATATCATGGCAGAGGATCTGGCCCACTGCGTCTTCGGTTCTTATTTCTTTCATTCTGCAATTCATCCTTTCGCATATAATTGCTGTTTACGATCACAATCCGGCTTTGCAAAGTTTCGCATATACGCCGTCCTTCTCCATCAGCTCCTGATGTGTACCTTCTTCTGCAATTCCATCTTCGGTCAGCACCAGGATCCTTCTGGCATTGCGGATCGTGGAAAGACGATGGGCGATCACAAAGGTGGTTCGGTCTTTGGCAAGACGTTCCAGAGATTGCTGCACTACCTTCTCACTTTCGTTATCCAGGGCGGATGTTGCCTCATCAAAAATCAGGATCGGCGGATTCTTCAGAAAAGCTCTCGCAATGGAAAGACGCTGTTTCTGTCCTCCGGAAAGCTTCACGCCACGCTGTCCAATGTCTGTGCCATAGTTATCCGGCATTTCCATAATAAAATCATGAGCATTGGCAAGCTTGGCTGCGCGGATGACTTCCTCGTCGGTAGCGTCCGGACGGCCATATCGGATATTTTCCATAATGTTTCCTGCAAACAGGTATACATCCTGCTGCACAATGCCAATCTGATTACGAAGATCCTTCAGTTTGATCTTTCGGATATCTTTTCCATCCAGATAAATGGCACCAGATGAAACATCATAAAATCTGGGGATCAGACTGCAAAGGGTAGTCTTTCCAGCTCCAGAGGTGCCTACAAGGGCAACATAGTCACCGGGCTTCACTTCCAGATTTACGTTAGAAAGCACTTTCTCATTGTGGTCTTCATAGTGGAAAGAAACATTCTCGAAGCGGATATCTCCTTTTACATGATCCATAGAAACGGCATCCGGCGCATCCTCAATATCCGGCGCAATGGACATCATTTCCAGGAAACGGTCATAACCACTGTAGCCGTTCTGGAACTGTTCGGTAAAGTTTACCAGCTTGGTAACCGGCTCTGTAAAATTGTTAATATACAAAAGAAAGGTCACAAGATCTGTGGCGCTTAAATCTCCTGCTGCCAGGAACATGGCTCCGGAAACCAGTGCAGTAACTGTGATCAGCGTGGTAAACGCATCCATGCCTGCATGATAACCTGCCATATAGCGGTAAGTCACACGCTTGGAATCCACAAAACGCTCATTTCCTTTACGGAATTTCTCAATCTCACGCTTCTCATTTCCAAAAGATTTTACCACACGGATTCCGGAAAGACTGTCCTCGATCTGGCTGTTGATCTCGCCCATGCGCACACGGTTTTCCTTAAATGCACTTTTCATCTTTTTATTATAAATCAGTGCATAGATCAGCATAATAATTACAACTGCGAAGCACAGCAGTGCCATCTGCGGCTTCACATTCATAAGAATGATCAGTGCTCCGAACAGCTTGATCACTGAGATCAGAATATCCTCCGGTCCATGGTGGAGAAGCTCTGTAATATCAAAAAGATCACTTGTGATCCTGGAAAGAAGCTGGCCGACCTTCTGATTATCATAAAATGCAAAAGAGAGCTTCTGGTAATGGCTGAATATCTCGTTTCGCATATCATGCTCAATATAAGCACCCATCATATGTCCGTAATAGGTAATAAAATAACGGCTTCCAAGCTGCACCAGGATCAGTACCAGCATTCCCACCCCGATTTTCAAAATCATGGTCTTCGCTTCATCCGCTGACATTTCACTTATGGAATTCATAATATAACGAACCATCAGTGGAATGACAAGTGTCACTGCTGCCCCAAGGAATGCAAAAAAAAGATCGGCAAAAAACAGTCCCTTATATGGTTTATAATAGCCTGCAAGCATCTTTAATCTGCCAGGCTGTTTTTTCTCTTGTTTCATATGATTCTCCTCCGCTTTTGCTGCTATATTTTTGTAAGACATCAGCAAAAATTTTCATACAGAGTTTATTATAAACCGACGAGGACTGTTTTGTCAAAATGCTTCTGTAATTATTTTCTCCAAACAGTTTTTATAGGTTGCTTTTTCTATGGTTTCAGTGAAAAGAATGTTGATCTCGCCAAGCTTTTGCCCATCTCTGTAGTATTCCAGAGTACCAGCAGTTTCGCCCTTTTTCACCGGAGCCTGCACCTGGGTTTCCAGATTCAGTTTCCGTTCCACTTCGCCTATGGGTTTTCCATCGGTGCTGAGATACTGGAAATTCTTTTCGTATTTTACTTCTGCGGTGGGCTTGGTTCCTTTTCGAACCTCTATCTGGGGAAGCTTTTCGGGATTTTCATCTGTAAAAAGACTGCATTTGGAAAAACCATAGTTCAACATGGCTGCTGCATCTTTAAAACGGACTTTGTAATCAGGAGCCGCCATAACCACGGAAATCAGAGTAATATTATTTCGGGACGCTACAGCAGATACGCAGTACTTTGCCAGACTGGTACTTCCTGTTTTTAATCCTACACAGCCGTCGTAGCTGCGAAGAAGCTTGTTAGTGTTTGTTAATCCGAACTCTTTGGAACCTTGTCTGGTCACATGGGTAATATTTTCCATCCAGATAGCGGAATATTCCAGTATCTTCGGATATTTTGTAATCAGTTCCCGGCTCATGAGGGCAATGTCACGGGCTGTTGTGTAGTGATCCGTGGAATCTGTCAGCCCACAGCAGTCCACAAAATGGGTATTTTGCATTCCAAGACCAGCCGCCCGCTCATTCATCTGCCGCACAAATTCCTGCTCGCTGCCCCCGATATGCTCTGCCATCGCTACACTGGCGTCATTTCCAGAGGCGATCACAATGCACTTGATCATAGTCTCCACATCCTGGGTTTCCCCTTCCTCCAAAAATACCTGGGAGCCACCCATAGACTTAGCGTAAGCGCTGGTTGTTACAAGGTCATCCATTTTCAGTGTACCATTCTCCAACGCATCGAAAATCAGGATCAGTGTCATGATCTTCGTAATACTTGCCGGACTGCGTCTTGTGTCCGGATCTTTTTCGTAAATCACAGTACCGGTACCGGCTTCCATCAGAAGGGCTGAAGGCGCCTGTACAAAAGTGTCATCGGTAGCCACTTTTGACTCTGTGGTTTGCTGCTGTTCCTCCGCATATGTAATCCGACAACCAGCCCCCACCATGAGACTAGCCAGTAAAATGGACAGAACCGCCTTTCTTATTGCCTTTTCAAGCATAGGATGTCTCCTCAAAAATAAGTTCTATTCTATTGTAAAACTCGTGCTTCTATTTTATTCCTCTAATCTCAAACGTAAAAAGCGGCGGCCAAGGAAACTTCCTCTTTGCCACCGCGGATTGCTATTTAGTGGGTTGAAAAGTTCTTCAGGAGGGACGCATTTGGACAATGTGTATTACTCACTCGCC